>ERZ1292623.3862-Hain-H51-01um-R1-3862-length-12577-cov-4_pt1 | contig 12577 bp, 8 predicted proteins | sample MGYA00564398_ERZ1292623 | MGnify/ENA primary metagenome ERZ1292623 (study PRJEB36523, sample SAMEA6512633) | groundwater metagenome | collected 2019-01-07 | study: AquaDiva: Metagenomics assemblies of 32 groundwater samples | reverse complement strand
GCTAGTGTCGAGAGTAAGGCATCAGCGTTATCTATTTTAGAGGCTAGCTTTTAGGCTGTTTCTTTTACTGTTAGTTTTCTACCCCCACCCCAAAATAGATTACTACTTAATGCTGTAGCGGTATTGTCTGTCCAAAGCTGATCTCCACTTAGTCCATTTCTAATAGTATCTAAACTATTACCTATTGGAGTATCAGTAGAATTATCTGCGTCATCTACGCCAAGGGGAAGCTCCTCTATTAAAGGCTTCAAAGAATTAGAATAGATACTTTGAAGTTCTTGAACATCCCTAACAAGCTCCTCTAAAGAAGCTGACAGTTTAGTGGCTTCAAAGCCACCATTCGTCGCAAGCTTCCTTATTCTCGTCCTGGGAACTATAGATGTAATCAGTGACATATTTCTATCCGCCCAACTTTACTGTATAAGCATCTAGTACAGGCGTTACACTTTCATCCTCTGTATGAAGAATAGCCTTTAGTACTATAGAGGTAAATTTACGAGTAGAGGATTTGTATTGCACCCTAAAGCATTCATTCTCTTGATCAGAGAAGTCCGCAATCGTCTTCACTACAAAAGCTAAATTGCCAATAGAATCTACTATTCTAGTATACACGTCCATATTATTACGGTCAGTGAAGTTAAAGAACTGGTGCTGTGGAACATAGGACAGTTTATTCTCGGCTATAAAAACAGCCCCTATATAAAGCTGTTCCCCAACAAAGCTGCTTGAATAGCTGTAGCCTTCTATTAGGAGTTTATGATTATAGGGATAAAGACTATCTGCTTCTTGCAAGGTAGCCACATCAGTTAATCCAGTAGCAACATTTAACCAATTGACAGCTAATGTCTCAAGCCGATGATCTCCTTTGTCTATTGTAATTGTCCCAGTAACCGCAACCCCATCTATTTGAGCGATTGTCAGACCAAAATTCACAGACATCCCGGAGGGATCTTCTACTCTAAAGATTGTGTTATAGGTTCCACGCTGCTCATCAAACCGCCACCCGGGCTCCCTTCCCCTTACATTTCCGCTAGCAGAATTTGTATTCCTATATACCTTATAGGTACTTTCCACTATAGTGTCTACACTTAAAGAAGGAACATAGAAGTTTAAAACAGTGTCACTAGGGCTAACAAGCGATAGGCTAGCACCATTATCAAAATCCAATCTTTCCGCACTCAGAGTAGAACCCCATACAGACGTAGAGCCTATATTCGTGTCTGGATCCTGCTTAGCAAAGTCCAATACCTGGGGGCTAGTAGGGGCATTATGCTCTAAAGGAGAAATTGCAGAGAAGATTGTTCCACCATCAACAGATAGAAAATAGTCTATTCTTGTTCCTGCGGGTAACAATTCACAGACATTTAGGGCAGCTTTACTAAAGCTTGTTTCTGTATTTGTGCTATCCAGTACAGTTCTTCCAGTAGACAGGAGCGTACCGCGAACGGATGTATCAAAAGAGGGTCTACCAAGGTAAATATTCCTTGCCCCAAATTGATAAAGGTAGTTGTCATTAACACTGATATCATCCGGTCCATTCTTTGAGATAAGAAAACGGAAATACTTTGCTCTTAATACAGGAAATACCCAAGTAGCAGGAGCAGATGTTATGCTCTGGGAAGCTTCTCCGGGAACTAAGAGATAATCAGTTCCGTCTTGACTATAAAGTAGACTTATAGAAAATGCAGAAGTACTAGTAGCTCCGAATGGAGTAAACACTACTTTGCTAACATTGGTTACATCTTCTAGAGAAAGCCTTAGAGCAATTGTCACTGGGGCCTGAGAGGGTATTTCTACAAACATCAGCCATTGAGAATAAGTGTCTAACAAAATATTCTCTATAGGAAATCCTGGCGCCTGGCTACTACCCACTATATTAATAGCTTGTACAATCTGATAATCGACCTCAGCCTCACTAAGATCTATTCTAGATATACCGTTAGATATAGTCTCTTGTGTAAGAACACAGGTACCTGCACTTGTATCTATTTCAGCAGTAGTGTTACTAAGATCCACATATTCTAGTGTTCTAAAATCATCGGATACATACTTAAAATAACCCAGGGTGTCTTCTCTAAGAAGTAAAAGGGTGTCAGCCTTATCCTCTAGTTCCTGGAGTTTCCTAGATAAAGAATTAAATGTTGTGCTCCAGGTTAAAGACTGATCAACTATTCTCTGTTGAAATTCTTCTATCACTGAATAGAAGATCTCCAGGTCTTTTATTTCTCCTTCAAAAATATCGTTTATCTTTTGAGCTGAAGCATTCTCATATATATCCAAGGTAGTGTCAGTAAGGGAGATGAGGGGCTTCTCACCAAGTAAGGGCTTTTCTTGTTGTAGATTAGAGAGCTCTGAGGCCAACTCATCTACATTAGGAACTTCCCCATCCCTAAGTCTTTCTAAAAGAAAGTCAGTTAGTAGAGCATCATTATAAGTACCCTTTAAGCTCATATTAATCTATCCTGTACCTTAAACCTAACATCCCTCACTATAGGGGAATAATACTTAAGCAATTCTACTAGGTTGTTAGAAAGCTCAGGAGTATAGTCATAAATGACACGGATCACCTTTCCTTTAAGAGAAGTTGTCTGAAGAGAAACGGCACCCGTTTCTTGTACAACCGTATAGGCAGAAGAAGGAACTTCGTTTCCTATATTGTAGTGAACTCTATATTTAGAAAACTTGTAGGTCATACTATAGTCATCTCTTAGAATATTTCTACAATATACCAAACCCTTCTCATAATTTACTGAGTATCTACCATCTTGGTTGGGTACTGAACTACTATACTGGTAAGCTACAGTCCCCATGTCTTGGGCACCAACTACTCTTACTCGTATTTCACCAGTCGAGAAATTTATCCACCAGTCACCAGGAGCCGTTAGAGGATTCCCAACAGGCACCTCATTAAGAAAGAGTTCTGGCTTTGAAAAAGTTACACCAGAAGGACTAAAGAGTTGAGCTCCATAGATAAGGAAAAACTGATGATCTCCAGCCCCAACAGAATCTGGTATATCTTCCTCTAGAGAAGTTACATTATTGTGAAGCTCTGTAAATCCGTCAACAAACTTTACTTCTAGAGCATCATAACTAGATGAGAAAATGTCCTTAGGTATAGTTAAGGTTCCTTCTATTATACAAGGGTGGCTTAATCTAATAAGCCTTACGCCACCTGCTTCATTAGAAACTAAGGTTTCCCCAGACTCAGGCACTACATATCCTTCCCATCCATAAGGAACCCTACTAGCCCCCGAGATATCACTTCCTGTCTCAAAAACAAAGCTGCTATAAGGAATTGCTATTTGTGAAAAACTATTTCCAAAAGCCCATTCCCTAGCCACGTTAACGGGGAAGTATCTGTAGCTTATTGAAGTAGTGTTACTTGTAGAGCTTACATCGTAGGAAAATAGTTTCCCACTACTGTAATCTACAAAATAATCTCCGCTACTTAATAGCTCTTCTAAAGAATCTCTTTCTGTTTGATAAGTACCAGCAGCTACAAGAGTCCCGTCCTGCTCTCTCTCTATTATCTGGAACCCACTTGAGGCTATGCTATTTGTTGGAACAATAAGTCTGTGTTTAAGTTCTATTTGTCTTTCACCTCTTGGTAGAACGTGGCTAACAATTCCAGAAGGAGGGCTTAATCTCTCTAATAGAACTGCTTCTTTTAGGCCATCACTTGATGGGGAGAAATCCGCAAGAAGATTTTCCCCATCCTTTTTAAAAGTGAGTTCTTTTGAAACGAGAGAGGCCTCTATGGAAGCTCCAACGGGCGGGGACATCCCGTGGTGGTTATCTCCAAACCTTACTATACTATCATTGAAAACAGTAAATACCATAGCAGAAGGACCATAGGTAAGAAGGTTCTCAACTCGTTCCCATTGATTACCACTGACACTTATTTGAACCTCGTTTTTAAAGCTCCTTACATCCCAGGGCAAACTTAGTTCTATTTTTCCTCCTGTGCCGCTACCAATCTTAAAGCGTTCTCTTACCGGGAATGAATATCCTCTACACCCTAATACATCTATTATAGTAATGAGAGGAGAAGATGGCTTTTCGACTAGACTGAACCTAAGTGGTGAGATACCACTTATAGTAGATATAGTTTCTATCTGCTGTTTAAAGTTAACTTGTTCTTCTAAAGAAGGAGTCTGTGAGAAAGCCGCATCATTTCTTTCTATAAGTATCTTCCATCGAAAAGATCTCGCTCCTGAGAAAAGCTCAAGAATTTCTGAAGTAGCAAATGTGTCTTCCGGGGCTGGATGGATTGCTTTCCAGGTTAAACCATTATCCACCGATACAAAGAAGCTAACCTTTCCTAGTGAAGAATTAGTAGGTCTGTAGGCTGATAATAAGAAGACCTTATCTATATCAAGGGAAGATTGTATGGAAGCAGAGATTATCTCGCTCTTATTATCAAAGCTTATTCGATACAAATCGATAGATCTTATGCCTATAGCTTGTCTATTCTTCCCTATATTTGTGGAAGATATAAACTTATAAGTATCTGCTTGTCTTAACTTAACACTAACTAGTTTGGTCTTACGGGGTAAGAAAGTAAAAGAGAACTTCCCGTTATATAAGGAAGACTGTGTTCCAATCTCAAAAACACTGTCTTGAGTTTCTCCGTTATAAGGAGCTAATGGAAAATCATTCTTAAGACTTTTCCATACTCCACCAGAATCCAAGACACCTATGTCTTCTACATAAACACCACTAAGTATCCCAAAATTAATAGGGTCTATTGTTATTCTATTGACAATCGATTCTTCTTCAAGTCTTAACAGTATGTCAACAACTAATGGTTTTACAGAAGATAATTGATCATCAAAGTAAGTCTTTTCAAACTCGACCCAGGTATCTTGGTTGCCATCTGTAATAGCTCGTATATCATTTCTTAGGGACTGAAGGCCACCCTGTTCATTGTTGCCGATTACACCATTAAATGTATTCAGGTCTAAGCTCGCATCTCTTATCTTAACTAATTCTCTGTTAGAGAAATGAAGGCTAATAGCTCCCTCATCAGATAAAAGCTCGCACTGAGCTCCACTCAATAAAGAGCTATTAATCTCTAGGCCAGATGTATTAATAAATGTTTCAGATGCTAAAAACCCTGTTTCTCCACTGTACATAGACAGATCAGTAATTTTACTAGCTATGCGCCTGACATCGCTGTTTAGCACATCTGCTTCTGTAAGTGTCTGTGTTAATAAGGCACTGACTAGTGTGCCTAGAGCTTGAAGCTTGATAAATAGAATCTGGACATCTCGCCCTAAATTGGAAAATTGGTCATTGTGGTGAGAGACAAGAGGAACCGTATCGGGCTGTACCTTTCTATATTCCAACACCATACTACCAACAGAGCTTTGAAATCTTGCTACTACTGCATTCCATTCTTGTAGAAGTTCTTCTCTAGAAGAGACCGCGCCGGTCTTATAAGAAATGATTAGATCATCTAGCAAAACATTTAGACGAGCAGCTTCATTTGTATAAGAAGGTATTTGTAGGGTATTAGCTGGCATTAGTGTTCACTAGCTAGAAGCTTGTATTCTTGTATAACAGGTGTGTGTCTTGTAGAAAGGAGATCGTAAGATCTAGTAACTATTCTCAGGTACATAACCGAGTATGCGGGGGAGGCTACTCCCACAGGAACAAGGAATTGTATCGAATCAGCTCCTTGTTTTGAGCTATTATTCTCTGTAAGCCAAATTGGAGTATCAGCTAAAGTAGGATGTTCTATAGCTATAGTATAACTTACGGTGTAATTAGAGGCCCTTAAATAGTCTATGATCCTAATCCAAAGCTCAATAGGTGGCCCAACGGGTGTAGTAGCTGGGTTAGTAACCCAAGTAGAGCGCTTATCTACAGATAGTTCATAGTCAGTTCCTAAGGTTAGTGCATCTCCATCTCTATACAAGATAATAGAACCATAAACAGGAAAGAATCTAAGCTTACCTTCTCCGCTTGTATTGGGGATAAGAGCTTCATGCTCTATAGAGGTTCCTGTAGTAACTGGGAATTCTTCTGTATACAGAATGCCACCATTTCCATAATAGTTATATTTCACTATCGAATATTCGACTGTATCCTTTAAAAGGCCCACACTATTTTCAACATGAGTAACGGTATTTCTGAAAGCAAGTTCCGTTACTTCCCCTTGAGTTATGTATGGGCGAGATACATAAATCCCAAGTTCTCTAAAGTTAATATCTGCGACACTTAGGTAGTCCAAACCAATAGTATACAAATAGCCTCTACTGTACAAAGTAGTAGAGTTACCAAGGGATACATTATTCGCCGTGACATGGAAACTAACCTCCCGAAGAGTTTCAGTGGAAACTGGATCTGAGGAATAAAAGAAACTAGTTAATTCTGTGTAGGTTTTATCCCGCAGGGAAATAATCAGGCCAGAAGTCGTTACTCGGCTAAATACTATAGTAGCCCTGTCTGTTAGGGCAAAAGAAGATTCTAGTAAGTCATACCAGATTCCATCTTCTGCTTTGTATTGGATTTGGTCAATATAGATTACACTATCCGTCCACGGAGATATAGTAAGAGAGTTTATTCCGACCAACCCGCCTAGCTCTACATACAGAGCGGCAGTTACTCCATTAGAAGGAGGACTTTTAGGATTATGAAAGGGATCTTCTGCTAATAGCAGGACAGGATGAACCCAGTATTTAGTATCTCCGTCTACCAAAAGATTCTCTATAGATATATTGCTAGGTAAAATGGGTAGATCTGAGTGAGTTGTTGTCTCCCCCTCAAGAACCTGTACGCTTACAATTGGTATAAGACTATTTCCTAGTGTAGGTAAAACAAGACCTTGTTTTGAGACATCCACCACCATGTCATAGACAGGATCTAGATAAGTAGCAGAACGAGGTTCTGTATAGAGCCTCTCTGCATTAGAGGCGCTTCTACTTAGATTATCGCTCCCTATTAAATCAAAAGTATTAAGCCATCCTATAGAAAAGTCGCCACTTTCGTTTAATAGCTCTAACGTATCTATCTCATTATCCAAAGTTGCAATAACATTTTGAAAGTCTTCTACCTTTCTCTGGAATAGTTCATAATGCCCATCCAGTGTATCTTTTATGGCACTCAGTTCCGTATAGATAGTTTCCATATCTAACCGCATATATCGGAACTCTTGATTCAGTCTACTACTATCTACTATCTCAAAAGAATGTACCTGGAAAAAGGTTAAAAACGGAATAGAAGAAGTTTCAACCAATATGGACAGCTCTTCTAGTTTTGTCTTAAGCGCATCATCGTTAGAAAATTCCCCATTAGAGGTTCCTTCTTGTAATAGAGCAGCAACCTGTCCCCTTTGAGAGGCAGTCATGGTAGATGCAAACTTCCCAGATAGTCTAGGCATTATTAGCCCTCAGTAGGCGTAAACTTTAGATCAAGGGCGAAATATAATCTTCTTGCCCCAACAGAAATTGGGGGTGTAACTTTTATCGTTATATCAACACTGGCCCCAGACACTATTTCATCCCCACCTATACCCGTTCCAATTGTTAGAGGGATAGGGTTGCTCACCACCCCATTAGATAAAGTAAATTGAGTAGCGGTAACTCCCTGGGTAATGAACGCTCCCTTAGCAGGATTATTTGTTCCCCACTCGAGAATGTCATACCAATCTATTACAATACCATCACTAGATGGATAATCTATTTCACCTTCTATGTCAGCTTCTCTTAAAAAGAAACCCACATCGATAGCCTTAGTATCGTCTGTAGAAGTATTAGTAATACGAAAAGTATATTGAGTAGATGTGCTGATTGATTCAGGCTCATCTACATTTAGCCCATCTGCTAGGGCCACAATGGACCAGGTTACGCCGCTCATTAATAAACCCTCACTCCTTGTATTGTGCTATGGGGACTTTCTATATTATCGGAAGATACAGCAGTCAGGTAGAAATAATAGAACTGTCCCAGAACCAGCCCGCAAATAATTAGGCTATTGTTTCCCGAGCCAGCACTTACAGAAGCTACTAGGGTATATTCCCCATCTATAAAGCTAGCCTGATAGATATTAAAGGTATAAGAAGGATCTTCACTATACCAAGTAAGCTCTACACAACCCTCACCAATGGCTCTTACTCCCTGTCTCGCACCATCTTGTCCCCATTCAGGAATAACCCCGTCAAGCTTTATTATAGGATACTCTCCGGCACTCATGTGCTTAGTTACAAGATCCCTTATCTGTTGGTCGGAAAGTTCCCCGCCATAGTTCTTATGCAAAATATAGGGAACTTTCACTAGCATAGACCCGTATCTGGGATATTCATATCCTCCACCGGGACTTACTCCTGGCATATAAGATGTGCGGAAGTTCCTTCTAATAGCTTCATTTACATACTCATCATGAACCCCACCACCATTAACTCTTACATCTAGTTCCATATCTCGTTTAAGGGGAATTGAGCAGCTAATATCAAAACTACCCATTATTAGATATGAAGGATACAAAGACTCGAAGCTTATTCCTCCTGAAGTTCCATCATCATATACAGGCAATCCTATTACCGAATTAGGATTAGGATTTCCATTCTCATCAAACTCTGCTAAATCGGGATTTGAAGTAGCAATTATGATTCCATCTTCTACTAATAAATAATAGACAGAAGTTTCTCCTTCCATGAGATTAGGTATCATAAAGAAGAAGACCCTTTTCCCAATCAAGGATGGATTAAAGAAAGGATTTAGGTTAAGGAGTCTATACTCATAGAAATCTACCTCATAATAGAATGTTGCCTTGATATCATGCTTATCTAGAAATCGACTTTGTTCTAGTTGTACTAATCCGGTTTCATTATCCCAAGCTGAAATAACATTGCTATCCCATTCTATCTCTGTATCTAAATACTTAGTCTCGTGCTTTAGGCTATTTGTAGTAAAAGCTTCCTTAGGATCACCAGTAACATTATCAAAACAAACTATATCTATATGATAGCCAAGGTCTGGTCTTATTAAAACCTTTTCTCTTTGTAGCTTTAATGTAGTGGCATTAACCTTCTTGGCTCTCTCCATGATAGCGTCCATATATGGAGCTATAGGAGAGAAGTCTTGTAGAGAGAATTCTGTTAGAGAATAGTTATAGACAACATTGTCTATTTCTCTAGAAAAGCTCCCGTTGTGGATTCTGATAAACCAGGGGTCATTAATCGTATCTAAGGCTGGTGGCATTAGATAGATAAAAGCATCATTCTTATACTTGACAAACCAGGTTGCCGGGAACGGCATATTTAGGAGATATTGTGTTCCTATCTGGTTTACAACATAGCCACCGCTTGTGGGATCTATTACACCGGCAATAGGATCCAAATCATCTAAAGTAGCCTGATGATAGGCAGAGATTGTATTCAATAGTTCTGAGTGAGAAACCCCGCCCTCGTCTACCCACTGTATATAATACAAATCGTATCTTCCTGTATCCTCGTCAAAGGAATTATAGAGATCTGTAAAAACGGTCCTACTGCTGTCAGGATCAAGTACAAAATGTATGGGATCGACTGGACTCCTTTTGCCATCAAAAGAGACATGTTGCATTGATACAGCAGTAGCGGTTTCTCCGTCAGTAATGTCAAGCTTGTGTCTATAGAAAAGGGGGACTTGTTTGTTGTCAGAGGTGGTAGAGTATCTGTCACTTATCAGCACCCCCAAGGAATCTACGGTTATATTTTTACCCGCTTTAGTCTCTGTATTTGTAGTATAGACCAAAGGACTGTTTTCAGAAAAGGTTGCGCTGAGATCTGTGAGCCTGAGTACATCGTCTGCATCTACCTCTTCCCACCCCAGAAACTCAACACCCACATCTGCTCTTGGGACTCTTCTAGAATAACGTATATAATCAAGCCTCTTTTGAACTACTTGAGTTAGCCCTGAAGAGACATCAATACTTATTCCTGAATGAAGAAGTTCAAAATTCAGCATTAGTTACCAGCCTTAGTTACCAGTTATAAAATCAAGCTGGAAATTCTGTATAGTAATATTTAGAGTGTCAGTAACTAAACTACCAGTTAGCCCGGCTCTAACCATAAATTTACTTATATCTGTGAACGCTCCTGCAACTTGCTTATAGCTAGATAGTACTCCTGTACTATTATTTCCCGCATCTGCCTCGGTTAATGCTTTTGTGAAATGAGTTAGTCTTAGCCAGTCTGTTGAGCCACCAGATTCAACAGTAAAGGTATTTTCTACTATTATTCCCTCACCATTCCAAACATCTAGTGGGGCTACAACACCTCTTGCAATCGTGATGTCTCCAAGTCCAGCACTATATAAGAAAAGCCTAATATTAAGCATTAGAGGCAAATTAATAGGGCTACTAAGTAAAGCTACAAAAGAACATTTCATTATCGTCTTTACATTAAAAGGGTTAGCCGGAAAATTGTAAGACAGAATGGTCCCCTCTGGCATACTTCCATATAAAGTAGTTGGGGTTCCATTTAGGCTTTGATCTAGTACTTCATTTCCCCCTACATTAAGGAGAGTGCCACTAGAAATCTTCCTTTGAGTTTTAAGTTCTTTTCTAGCACATACATCCTGATTAGCAAATTCCATTATAGAATCGCTAGCGCTCCATCTTAAGTACGGGCTTGTTCCGGAAGTGTTGTTGCTAAAAAAGATTCCATAGCTATTAGAGGTTCCAGCATCAAAAGGCGGATCTCCATCTGTGGGAAAGTTTCCAGCTGAAGCAATAAGTAAATTACCAAGAATTGCATTCTTAAGCCAGCTACTATCAGCTCCCCATCTTCCTAAGTATTGAGGATGGTCATTATCAAAGTCTAATGCTCCATCATCTAGGAACGTATAGTCTCTTCCTCCTGTTACAATAAAGCCCTTTGGAAGCCCACTTAGATCATGATGATTAACACGTCTATCTCCATTGTTCCCATTATGTTGATGTTGAGAGAAGTGAGTACGAAGTCTATCCAGCGTTCTTGTTATATCAGTTCCTAAAGTTACTATGCTATATCTATCCGAACTAATTTCTAGAGTTTCTCCCGTTGCTACTTCGACTACAGTAGCTGAAACATAATAGAATATCGCATCTTCTATAAAGAGCTTATTGTCTCCGTCCCACAGTCCTAGAAGTCCACCAGCTATCATTTCACCAGCAACATATTCACTTTGAATATGTTGAGGTAGCCTTAGCTGAGCAGTGTAGTTGAGGTCGTCTGTGCCAAGTGCAGTGACAAACTCATCCCAGTCTGCTTGCTGATGGGTGATGGTTGGAAGAGTTACGCCCCATCTGCTTCCAGAAGCCGCTACAGTGCATTTTGTAGCCTGGTTGGGGTCAGGCATTACATTAAAGCTTGCACCAGCGTAGGAGTCAAATATGCCCTCGCCAGAGGTATCTACATCGTAGGTAACCGTACCCATATCCAGAGGGTCTGGTTTGGCTACTGTGACATAACCATAGTTACCATAAGCAATAGAGTAGTCACCTTCTGCTTCTATAGTAGAAGTAAGATTGGCAAACTTAGTAGCATTAGAAAAAGTAACAGTTCCAGATACTGGACGGAATCTAAGATAGAACCTACTTTGTCCACTAGGCACGTCTTCCGTAATTGTGGCTGTTAACCCACCCAATATCCTAGGATTTAAAGCAGAAGCGGGTCCTATTAGTCTAGCTAGATTTAGAACCTGTAGATGTCTTTGTTCGCTACCTAGAGCCGTTCCGTCCTTCTGATGGGCCCAAGTGCCGACGGGCGTGTTATTAGAAGAGGGAAAAAGAGGATGGCTATCTGACTTTAGATCTCCCACCCCTTTTTCAAGAAAGTCCAGTCCAGCACTTACCTGATTGGAAAGTGCATTGAGTTTACTAGCAGTTGGTTGTTCACCAGCTACAAAACTTACTGGAACTGGAAAAAGTGAACGTAATTTATCTGACATCTTGATACTCCAACAGTCTTGCTCTTAGCCAGTTTAAGTGAGACCTTGATGTTCCTATTTCACCTGCAACTTTTTCCCAAGTTTTAAACTGTTTATGCAAAAGGGAAAATTCTTCTAAAGTTAAATCGGTAAACCGATTTCGTTTCTTGGCCTTTTGGGAAAGTTCTTTAATTAGTTTAGTCTTTCTGTCCAAAGAAATATTAGAATTTCGCCAAATAAGTCTTGCAACCTTTTGAGGAAGTGATATTCCTCCTATCGTAAAAGAAAAAATACTTTTTGTTGGCCGAACAGTAGCCTTAGACTTAATCTGATTTTTGGCTAAGAATTCCTTAAAACTACTTACAATTTCTTTTGTTCCTACCAAATTAATAACAAAACTATCAGATTTTCCTTTCTCTCCACTTATACATCCATCTGCAGTTATAAAGCCTAGCCAATAGGCTTTTTCTTCGGTATCAATAACATCAAAGAAAAATTCATTAAGAGAATATTTACGGTTAGATAAACTTCTCTTAGATGGAGAAATCCTACAATTTTTTATTACCTTATCCATCTTTATCTGTCATATTAGCTCACCGGAAGTTGGAATGTAATTGAGGCAAAAGGATTAGATATCGCTAAATAAGATCCCCCATAGGGATTAATAGTTACAAAGGTACTAC
>ERZ1292623.584-Hain-H51-01um-R1-584-length-38854-cov-22_pt1 | contig 12580 bp, 14 predicted proteins | sample MGYA00564398_ERZ1292623 | MGnify/ENA primary metagenome ERZ1292623 (study PRJEB36523, sample SAMEA6512633) | groundwater metagenome | collected 2019-01-07 | study: AquaDiva: Metagenomics assemblies of 32 groundwater samples | reverse complement strand
AAATTATTTATCCCATAAGAATAAACCGCTATTTGGCGCTGAAAAATTATTGCAGCCGCCGGCAAGCCGACAATTTTATAAAACAAAAACAAATTAAAATTAACGGCAAAATTGCCAAACTCGGCGACAAGGTTTACGAAAAAGACGAAGTTAAATTAAGGGCCCAAGCCAAAAATTCGCAAAAACAGCGCGTCTATTTGGCGTATAACAAGCCAGTCGGCATAGAAACCCACGCCTCAACAAAAGGACAGAAAGACATTAAAGAAATTTTAAAATTCAAAACTCGCCTTTTCCCGATTGGACGGCTGGATAAAAATTCCCACGGATTGATAATTTTAACCAATGACGGTCGCATCACGGATAAACTGCTTAATCCGAAATACGAACATGAAAAAGAATACCTTGTGGAAGTTGACCGCCCCCTGTCAACGAATTTCATAAAACGCATAAGTTCGGGCATTCGGCTTGAAGATTTTTACACAAAAAAATGTTTTGCCGAACAAACCGGAAAAAAATCTTTTCGGATTATTTTAACCGAAGGCAAAAAACGGCAAATCAGAAGAATGTGCGAAGCGCTTAAATATAATGTTTTGGATTTAAAAAGAATACGGATTATGAATATAAAACTTTATGATTTAAAGCCCGGCCAATACAGAGAAATCCAAGGAGAAGAATTAAAGGAATTGACAAAATTATAATTATTTAATATAATGGAATAGTGTTATTTAGACACAAGAAATATAGTCGAATTTCTGGATAAAAAAATAAATATATGAACGGAACTATAAAAACACTCGTTAAGGAAAGAGGATTTGGATTTATTACTCGCGAAGGCGAAGCAAAAGATCTTTTCTTTCATTCTAACGAATTGAACGGAATGACATTTGACGAACTTAAAGAAGGCGATGCCGTTACCTTTGAAGTCGTTGATGGCGATAAGGGCCCGAGCGCTAAAAACGTATCGCGCGCTTAAACGCTAAAATTAAAAACTGTCCCGCCATTGGCGGGACAGTTTTTTTATACAGAGTTTTTTTATACGGAATCCGGATTTAACCTACTATAAATCTCACCCGTGAGCCTTCTGATTAATTCACGCTTTTTCCAAAACGAATTACTCTCTGAAACATCTTTATTTTTAATTTTTTTCAATTCTAAAATCACCGTATATCTCGTATGCCCTAAATCAACATTAGATTTACTGTCGGCGTCTTCCAACCCTTGATAAATTTGTTTTAAATAACCGTATTTTTTAGGAATATTCAATTCCCTGTTAAGTTTTGTGCGGGATGAAAGATTGTTCAAAAGAGAAGAATGTAATTCAATATACTTAATAAAATCGTGGATTGCCACGAAAAAATCAAAACTCGCGGGTGTTTTTAGCACTTTTTGGAACTTTTTATCCAAGCCGCTTTTTAATTTCCCCGCTAATTTCATTGCGTATATCTTACCATAAATATACCCAAAAATCAATTATCCCATATTATCCGCTTTTCTTTTCTTTCTTTCCGAAACATAAACGATAGCGCGGATTAAAAACACCAGCGCGACAAAGACGGTCGCGACAAATGTGCCGGGAGGAATATTGTTATTCCAATTATTCCAATCAAACCAACCCCGCCATTTAAATACGGCAAAATGAAGAACCGACAATATTATCGCGATAAGCCCCGAACGCTGAACAAAAAGCCAGCCGCGTTCCGTCATATTCGTTGCCACTGATGGAAGCGAAGTTATTGCTAAAATAATAAAAATGACAAATCCTAAAACGCCCGTAAGCATGGAAATTTGCCCAAGTTCCGATAATTTACCGCCCTCTGAAAAAATTTTTGGATAATATGCCGGCGCAAGAACGGTAAGCGCGAGAAATACATGGAATGCGACAAACGCAAGCCCTATTAAACCGAATTGTTTTCTGATATCGCGATACTTTATCCATTTTACCGGCCAAAGCCGCGCGAGCGGACCCATAAGATAACTAGCGGCAATCATCGTTAAACCCGTAAGGGCGATGGAAGCAAAAAGAATATTAAAATATATTTTTTCAATCGGTTGTCCGAACCTACGAAAATAATGCTGTAAAACAAAAAAGATGAGCACCGCGGCTGTAACGCGCAAGGCGCGATGCCAATCATTATTTGTTGTTCCAATATTTTTTTCAAAATTCATGTTTTTATTAATTTAATATAATATAATTTTGATTATAAATACACACCAATTACTGGTCAAAAATAGATATAAGGTATTCATCTATTTCACGCTGGGTAATGTCGTAAAAATTTTTGTTTTCATTATATAATTTCAGCGCTAAACTTTTACCGACAAATCGCCAATGCCATGGCTCAAAAACATAATATGTATTCTTTTTGGGATAAGAAAGTATAAAACCATATTTGTATGCGTTTTCCGTAAGCCATGCATAACTTCCAGTTTTTTCAAACGCAATAAAATTTGCTCCAAGTTTTGACGTGGTAAAATCTATTGCGGTTCCAAGCTGATGTTCTGAATATCCCTGATCCGCGGAAAATTTATTCGCGCCATAACCATAAGTGATTTTATATGCCGATTTAAGCGTACTTTGCGCGCCAAATGAACGATAAGTAGAAATAATTTTTATATCAATCTGCGCGACATTCGCGTCATCTAATAATTTTTCGAGAAACGGCCATATCTCACTAGATATAAGTTTCTCTTTTTCCGGTTCATATAAATATGACATGGGAATAGATATGAGATTTTTAGGAATATAATTCTCATTTAAAAAATAAATTCTTGAATATTTTTTTAGAAGCTCCCGGTCTGTGCCGCTTAATTTTTGAAGCGCGCCAACAGTGCCTGCCATTGCTTGCACCTGCACTCCTATTGAATCCATCGCTTCTTGTTTTTGAAGAAGGTCTTGTTCAAGATTATTCCGCTCATCTTGCGTTGTAGCGAGAATTTGTTTAATTGCGTCAATATTGCCAAGAAGATTTTCCGATGTTGACGCAAACTCTTGTTTTGTTTTTGAGAATTCTTTTTCAAGAACCGTTTTTTCTTGTTTGAGTTTATGATTTTGATAACCCAAATATCCTAAAGCGCCCGCGATGCCAAGCGAAATTATAATGAGTAAAAAGTATTTTTTGTAGGATTTTTCCATACCCAAGATTTATTGCCTTTCCAATAATCGGGTAAAGAAATAAAGAATTTGAGCAAACGGTTTTTGCTTGTTCATTGACGAAGGAGGCGGCGGAATTTGTTGCATCTCTTGCGGCGGGACCATCCGTTGTATCTCTTGCGACGGCATCATTTGCTGATATTGCAACGGATATTGCTGGAATTGACGCGTTTCTCCATTTTGTTGAGGCATTTGCTGAATATACCCCTCCCCTTCGGGCGGTCTCATATATTCATTGAAAGGCATCCCACCTTCTACCCTACCTTCTATCGCGCCTTCCGGGCGATAACCAGACGGCATAAATCCGTTCGGCGGCAACATTTCCGCAGGAGGCATTCTCTTTAATTCTTCTATCGCTCCTTCAAATCTTTTTTCAAAATTCTGTCCCCCGCCTTGTCCGCATTCTTCCGGACTTTGACATTCCCGCGGTCCTTTAAAATCAGAAGTCGGCGTCATATTTGAACGATCTGGAACAAAATTCTCAAAACAATTTCTCATTTTTTCGCCAAGTTCGCGCGGCGGCGCAAACGTTCCGCTTTGTATTTTATTTAAAACCTCTTCGCCAACGGTTGATTTAAGGCATTCGCTTATTTCCGGCGGCGCCATCTGCAAATTTTCTTTCATTTGCCCCATTCCTTCCTTCATTTTTTTCATTTCTTCTAAAGGAATTAAATTATGTTCTTTGGCAAATTGAAAACATATTTCTTGATTTTCCGGATTATTGCAAAACGCTTCGCACTCTTCTTTGCCGCGGCAATTTCCCGGACTTTTACCGCCGGTCTTTTTCATCATTTCCACTTCTTCCGGCTTCATTAAACCGTGCTCCAAAGCAAAATTAGCGCAAGTTTCCATATTTGTTTCATTTTGACAAAAAGCATCGCATTCCTCTCTGCCCCTGCATCCGCCCGGACCTTTGCCCTTTGTTTTACGCGCCATTTCCACTTCTTCAGGCCGCATAAAACCGGCAGCTTCGGCAAAAACTATACACTCATTAAAATGACTTTCCTCGGAACAATAAATATCGCACTCTTCTTTACCGCGGCAAGCCGGAGGCTTAATGCCTTTTTTAACGGCTTCTAAAACTTTTTTAGCTTCATCTAATTCTTTCGACGGAATAAATCCGGCGGCTTCGGCAAAAACCAAACATTCTTCCATATGTTCCGGACTTGCGCAATACGAATCGCATTGCTTTTTATTGCGGCACGCCGGCGGTTTAATTCCCTTTTCTATGGCCAATTTCACTTTTTTAATTTCTTCCAATTCTCCCGGCGGTAAAATATTATTTTCTTCGACAAAAGAAACGCATTCACTTATATTATCAATATTATCGCAATACGCTTCGCATTTATTTTTATTTCCGCACCCGCCCGGACCTTTAACGCCGCCCGCCATAAATTTTTTAGCAATTTCAATTTCTCCTTTCGGCATTAAATTATTTTTTTCAGCGAAAGAAATGCACGCGTCAAAATTCTGCGAATTATCGCAATATTCCTTGCAATCATCTTGATTTTCGCAACTGCCAAGCTCGGCTATCGGATATTGAATTTTATCTTCAAAAGGATTTTGCGCAAAAATTATACTACTGGACACCGATAATCCAAAAATTAAAATCGCCAGCGATAAAAATAAAGATTGTTTTTTGTTTTTCATATTATTTTATTCAAACGGATTAGTTTTTATATTTTTAAAGGGATTGGCCTTTTCAACCGGATTGGTTTCCGAAACATTTTCATAAGGATTGGCCGTGGAATTTATTGAAGGCAAAACTCCCTGAGTGGCGCTCTCGGTAATAGTTTCCGCGGTCTCGCCCGCTTTTTCTATTGTTTTATCAGTTGGCGATTTTTGATAAAATTTTTTCCAAACCAAAAACCCGATTAAAGATAAAACAACGATTATCGCTAAAATGATTATGATTTTTAAGTTCTTATTCATTGGTTAAATTATACCATAAATCGCCTAAATATGTCTGTGGATAACTTTTCGCAGTCGAAATTTATCACATTTTCATTAAACAATTCCATAGAATTGTTTAATGACTAATTACAAACCACCATAAATAGACAAGCCGGATAAAAATTGCGGAATCACGAAAATCAATCCGATAAGGGGCAATACAAAAAAAGCAACTGTTATTATAAGCGTCCAAAAAAATATCTTATTCAGCCGGTCTATGGAGCGCTGAAGTTTGTCTATTTTCTTTTCCAATTCTTCGGCTTTTGATTGAGGTTCTGTTGTATCCATAATTGAATTATAACATATCTTTAATCATTTAATTTTCATAATTTAGCGCGGTTGCCGTGTTTACCTATTGCCCTTTGCTCGATTATGTGTCTTACAAAGCATCTGACAGTTTTTAGCTGAAGTCGCGCCACCCTTGCTCCAAGCCGCTACATGGTCGGCGTCCATATCGCTCAAATTCCAAATTTTTTCTTTGTTGGCATCATGCCCGATAGCGCAATGAGGGCAATTTGATTCGCCTTTTTTCTCTGCTTTTGCAGTTTGTGTTGCATAAACCTCTTTTTTAGTTGCTTCATCAAAAATTCGGACTTCAAGTAATTTTGTATCAACAGAACCGCCCAGAATAAACTCAAAAATACCTTTGCGATTTTTAATATATGGATCGCCATAAAGCTTGCGCGCTTCGGCGGACACTTTCTTGGAGTTATACACCTTTTTGTGATACTCCTCATATAATCGCCCCCACTCCAGCCCGCACATTTCACTTTCAACATCAACAAAAACACTAGACACCCAATCAATCGCGCTGTTGAAATATTTTTTTAACTCATTGATATTTTCGTCGTAGCGATGACGACTCATGTAATCATCAATATTTCCTTTACTAGCCCAATCTAAAGCCCTCTCAAAAAATGCCTGTCGGTTTGCACTACCCTTTATATACGCACTCCACTTTTGAATATTGGAATTTTGGCTATTACTGAACTCTTCTTTGCCTAGCGTAACGAACGGTCCGGAATAGATAGCATTTAACAATTCTTGGGGAACAAGCGGGACTCCGGCGATATTTATTGTCTTAAACCACTCTTTTATCTGACTTTCTGTTCCCTCACATTCATAAATAAGCAGTTTTGTTTCCAAAATTTTGGTTTTCTTGTCTTTTGCCATACCGCCAAAATATTGCTCCATTCCGTTTTCGTCTTTGATGGCGAATTTATCGGTGATAAATCGTCCGACACTGGTAATGCGTTGTTGTCCGTCCAAAACTTCCAGATTATTTTCAGAAACCTTATTAAAATAAATCAATCCTATTGGGTATCCCTTGAGGACGGATTCAATGACTGCCATTTCTCTTTTACCGCCATCAGACGCATAAATATAATTGCGCTGATACTCCGGCTGAATAGTGAGCTTGCCGGACAAACCAAATAAACCCTTGCCTTCCAACTCGTTATAAACAAATCCTTCGCAAATTTCTTTAACAGTGATGTTAGTTTTTAAAATTGTTTTCATATTGATTTTAGTTAAAACTTACTCATTTTGTAGGCAAATCATAATATTTCATAGATACCCCATTATATCTCTCTACCAGCCCATCAGAAATAAGAGCAACCAATGGTTCGTAGTCGCCCATTTCATCAATTTGCGCAAGCGCATTACAATATTGATTTTTGTTTTCTTTTTCCACTTTTATTGAAATACCAACCAGGCCATATCGTTCTAAAATCAAATTTCCGGCAAGCCTTGCCGTTCTTCCGTTCCCTTCTCTGAAAGGATGTATGTGCGTAATCTTGTGATGAACCCAGGCTGAAAGACGAATAATCTTTTCAATCTCATCAATCACTTTGTTATCACGATTATTTTCAATATCAAAAATGATTCCCTCTGAAATATCCAAGTCTTTTATATACTTCCCTAGTTCCTTATCAAAATCATCCATTTCTCTTTTTACTTGAGAAAAATGAGGCGGTAAGTGTTGTGAGTGATTTATTTTTAGATTTTCGTCCCTATATTTTTCCGCAATATCCGGCCAAATATCTTTAAAAATCTCTTTATGGATTTTTAAGATAACAGTGACATCTATCGGCTTGTGAGAATGAGCATACTTTCTAACAAAACGAGAGGCTCGGATAACTCCAATCGCCTCTCCTTTTTGCAATTCTTCTTCTGTGCGTTGTCTCTTGAACATAAAATTATTCTATATTTTTTGCCATTTTTTCAAATTCTCTCTTATCAACTTTACTTCCCTCCAGTGAACTCGAATAATAGGCATGTTCAATATCCCACTCTTTTTCAAGACTGGCCTTTTCTTTCGGTTTTAACTCAGAAATTCGCTTGTGAGCAACTTGACCGCTAGTAAAAACATCCTTTATTTTTGTTGCAATTTGATATTTTTTCATATTTTTTCAACTATTAAACAACCTAATTTATACATTAAATTATATATTTAATCAATAAGAAACACAATGTATTTTGGAATATTTTTCCCTTAGGCATAATACGCAATTTTATTGTTTTCAGTATCCGATATCATAAATTATAATTTGGTTGTTTTTATCCTGGCTGGTCATAAAATTTTTACCATTCGCAAATTTCTTTAACAGTGATGATGGTTTTTAAAATTGTTTTCATATTATTTACTTAATTGAATATTGCGTGGTTATTTTTTAACTCTCATCAGTGATACTATATTTTTTCATAGTCTCATATTTAGACATTTATGAGACTATACTTTTTGATAGTCTAACGGATGTCACTATAACTCTTAGTAATCTCATTTTGAACATTATTTAACAATATCAAGTAATTTATTAAAGAAATAGAGCTTGTTCTTTCGCTTTTTATTAGACGAAATAACTCCATTTTTTTCTAAAATTCCAATGTATCTAAACGCGCTTGCTTTTGGTATTTTGGAAATTCTAATGAAATCTTGGCTTTGAAAAATTGGCATTACAAAGAGCGCATCCAAAATTTTAATACTGAATTGCGACTTAGTTAATTCGGTTATTCGTTGTTTCTTTTGTTCATAGAGCCCGATGATCTTTTTGGCTTTAGATATATTCTCTTTCGACTGTTCAATTACCGCTTGCAGAAAAAAAGTTATCCAGCCGTCCCAATTATTATTTTGAGAAATATCTAATAACGCTTTGTAATATTCTTCTCGATGCGATTCCAAATATTCGCTTAAATAAAATGAAGGATAGAAAATGGCCTTTTTGAAATACAAAAATAGAGACATTATCATTCTACCGACCCTGCCGTTGCCATCCATAAATGGGTGGATCATTTCAAATTGCGCATGAACAATAGCTAGTTGCACCAGCAAATCCTTTTCTTCGGTGTGGATATATTTTTCCAGATTGGACATTAAATCGGCTATTTTTTCGGCGGACGGCGGAATGTAGGTTGCTTGTTCAAGGTTCGCGCCCGGTTTACCGATAAATACTTGTTGCCGTCTGAAATTTCCGCGATCCTTATTTTCACCCCGCACGCCTTGAAGTAAAATCTCATGCGCCCTTTTTATAACTCTTGTTGAAAGCGACAATTTTCCCATTTCGGAAGTAGCCGCTGTTAACGCTTTCCTGTAGTTGATAACCTCTTGAATATCCTCGTATTTTTTTGTTTCTTTCTGTGGATTAGCTTCAAACTCCAAAACTTCTTTTAATGTTGCTTGCGTGCCTTCGATGCGAGAAGACAAAACCGCTTCGCTGGTGGTTAATGGACTCAAAAGCACGGAAGGATTGGGAATGTTTTGGAGCAGCGCGTCAAATCTGCCAATTTCAACATTAGCCTTGCCAATGAGATGAACAAATGACTCCCATTTTATATTTTGAACTGGTAAATTTTCTGGCGTGTAATTATTTGTCATATTATTTTAAAAAATTATTTTTTCTTATTCACTTTCAAAAACTTCTTATCTTCCGATTTCAATCGTCTTTCAACCTTTTTAATGTCTTCTTCTGGTGGCAGGTTTTCGGGAACAATACCTCTTTTTACCAACAAATCTCTTGTATCTTTATTGTTTTTTACGTGCTCGTTTGTTATCGCTTGCTCACCTCGAACATGAGCATCGCGCTTTAAAGTGAAATTAGTAATCTCGTTTGCAAAATCTTTGGCTTTGATTGTTATAGTCGGCAAGAAATCAGCCAATGCGCGAGTTCCTTTGACTCCAAGTTTTTGCTTCATATCAAGTGTGGTTTTACCGCCAAATAACGCTTGATCTCCCTTACTGCGGATGCGAGCAAAGCCCATATTATCCACTCCGCGCTCATAGATAATCCCGGACAATTCATTTTCAGAATTTGTAAGTTTCTCACGAAAACCAAGGCGTTCCATTTCCTCGATTCTTTTTTCTATCAGTTCCTGTTTGCGTGTTTGAATGGCAAAATACGCCATCGCAAAAGCAATTTCTTCTTTTCGAGGATCACCATTCTGGGCTATTAGATAACAGGCATGTCGTGTAAGTGCAATATCGTCAATTTCACGAGCAGCACCCTTACCGGCAGTTATCATCTTGCCGACGTCGGCAAATTGATCTTCCACTATAAAACCTGCATTTTGACAAGCTATTTTTGCCTTTTCTATAACTTTTTGGAAGTTTTTCCATTGATCGTATCCAAGTAATACTTGCAAATCTCGTGCAAACCAAAACTCTAAACCGCCCTCAGTTTTTTGAGCATATTCATTAAAATTCTTATGAAGTTTTTGTACAATTTCGTGTTTCATATATTTATTAACTGTTTATATTGCTTATGGCAATGTAAACTTTTTATGTTATTTTGTTTACATTGGCAAGCGAGATGTAAACTAAACGCATTGCCTCAATCTTGGTCTCGCCGTCTTTGGTGTTGTAAATAATGATTTTTTAATTTTTATCTTGGCCGTTCATAATTTTTATTTTTGGTTAGAGGCAGATTCTTTTTTTCTACAATCTATTAGAAAAATTTCTTTATTATCGACAGATTTGTTTATTTCTTTTAAAACCCTATTGACTATTTCTAACCCTTGATCCGAAAAATAAAATATAATTTTTATGACTTGTTTTAAGTTGCCATCTTCCTGATATGTCTTTCCTTGATTCAATAAGTTTTGTTTTAACTTTCTATTTGATGCGAGTTTTAGCTCTAATCCTATTTTATCTTTGCTTCCACAAGATACAATAAAATCAATCGGACCTCTTCCATTATTAACCTCTGAATTATAGTCAAACAAGGCACCATATGTAACATTTTTAAATATCAAGCGCAAATGTTTTTCTTGTAAAGGTTTATCTTTGAAATACAAATCATTACTGTTTGATTCAAGTTTTTGCTTGAAAAATAAAATCCTTTCGACGCAGTCGTTAAAAGAAGTTAATTTTTTAAATTTCTTTTTATTTAGCTCACTTTTTAATGTGCTAGCATCCGAGAAAAAGTTGATAAATTCTGGCTCAGCAATATGATATTTAAGAGCATCATCTTTATTTTGCTCTTTGTATTTTATGTAATAATCAAGAACCTCTGGAAATTCCCAAACTATTTTTAATAAGGCGTTCTTTTTGCTTTTCTTAGAATAATCTTTTTCTGGCTGTTTTTTCTTATTAAGCTTTATGGATAGATTATCAAAAAAGAATTTATTTATTTTAGTTCTTAGCTCATCATTTGCGATTGTATTAAAGATAGCAGTATCATTTTCTAAAAAATCATTTTTTGAAATCCATGTATCTTCTTTTGTTAAGATTTCTCGCGGTATAAGTAGTACAAATTCCTTTTTGTTTTCTGTTTCAAACATTGGCAATACAAAGCGTTCATCTGCCCAAATACCCTTTTTAAAATCAAAATTTACTTTTCGTACAGAAAATTCTGCTAGATATTTTTGGTCAATGTGTTTTTTTGCAAATGTTTGCGTATAATCTAGTAAATATTTTTTAATTAAATTGATTGTAAAATCGCTTATTTTGTCTACGCCCACACCTTCTTCAACTAAACATAATTTTTCAAGGTGAGACGAGTTCGTGATTTGCTCGTTACCAAATTTAGAAAATATTTTATGTAAATTTTTATAAAGAGAGTCGGCGAAATTTTTTCCCAACCCTAAACCTGCATTACCTCCAACAGAATATCCCAACCACGCTTGTCTTACTTCTGGAAATTTATAATAATGTTTAAAATTACCAGAACTTAATTTTTCTTCTTTATGAGATAAAGTCTTTAAAAATTTTAGATAATCAACAATAAAATCATGTAAATTTTTATATTTCAAATTCGCAAAAATAAGAAACGGATCGACAAAAGCAGGATTGTCACAGACGAGCGAAATATCTAAAGCACCATACTTTTCAATTATTGTATGTTTAACATTGAATATTTCCGAAAAATATACTTTTGTATTATTATCCTTCATAAAATTCCTTTCATATTATTTTTTCTTATGTTTAATCAAAACTCTAAAATATGGACATATCCCGTCTTTTAATCGCAAATCTTTTTCGTCATCGCCGTGTCTAAATTTTACAATCTCAAACTGCTCCGGGTTATATTTATCCAAAAAACTAATCGGCACGCCCATTACGCCGTCATAATCGCTCGGGATTGAATCCGTAAACGGCACTTCTATGGCGTCGTAATTGTCATATTTATCATAAGATTTTTTACCTTTAATTTCTTTGTGCTTGCTGTATTTTAAATTTTCTTCCATTGTCATTTGCTTAAGCGGTTGATGACGTCGTCCGTGGTCAATGTTTGTAAACCAACAAACATTGCGGAATTTCACTAAACCTGTTTTTTCATCATAAACTCCCGAAGCGAAATCGCGCATATTCGGCGTAAAAAAATATGCGTTACCGGCGTGGAAACCATTGCCAAGCCACATCTTATTATCTTTTATCAGCGGAAATACTTCTTTATAAGTGATTGCATTCATATTGCCTATAATCAAAAACTTTTTTTCATATTCAACAAGCTGTTTTAAATATTGGCGGAATAAGCTAAACGGCGGATTTGTTATCACAATGTCCGATTGTTTGAGCAGATTTATACATTCATCGCTACGGAAGTCGCCGTCGCCTTCCAGTGGCATCCATTCGTTATGTTTGTTTGCTTTTAACTGCTTGGCAATGTCCTTCAAGTTGAATTCACCGTCGTCGTCTATGTCGGCCACTTCATTAATAATAAATTTGTTGGCATTTATTTTAGGACGGCCATGCCTACCGGCAGGCAGGCCTTTTGATTTTGTGAGGGTTTTATCATCGCCAAACAAAGTCAGTTGCGTATTGGCTACCGGCGAGGGCTTGTAGCTGGTAGTGATAAGCTGTTTCAATCCAAGCTTGTTGAAATTAAGCACAAAATAGCGAAAGAAATTGCTTTCAAACGGGTCGTCGCAGTTGCAATAAACCACCTTGTTGCGAAATACATCGGGGTTGTATTCCAAATACGCTCCAATCTCTTTTTGAATATCGCCATACTGGGTATAAAACTCGTCATTCTTTGCCCT
>ERZ1292623.3861-Hain-H51-01um-R1-3861-length-12580-cov-4_pt1 | contig 12580 bp, 19 predicted proteins | sample MGYA00564398_ERZ1292623 | MGnify/ENA primary metagenome ERZ1292623 (study PRJEB36523, sample SAMEA6512633) | groundwater metagenome | collected 2019-01-07 | study: AquaDiva: Metagenomics assemblies of 32 groundwater samples | reverse complement strand
AGGAAACCGCCATATGTGTGTGCACATTACCATAAAGTATTGACAAAATAGTAGGTAATAAGTATATTCTAATTAGAAGAAGAAAGCATAAACCCGTAAACCAAGCGAGGTAATCATGAATTTGGTTATTACTGAACCAGTCGTTGGGACGCTTATTAGCCTTCCCATCGAGCAGAGTAGTCAACATGAAGAATGCTTAAGGGCTGTTGTCGCAACGATGAAGCCAGTCACCATTAAGGCCGGAGGAAATGATTGTTGGGTGGTGGTCGCTGGATTTCAGTTTTTCTCTAGACCCGGTCGTTATAACATCCGCCAATTCTCGGGCTACTTCCAAGGGCCAACGTCGGAGAAAGTTCCCACCGAACCTGGTGCGCCGTTCGTGATTCTCATGGATCACAAAGGAGGAGGAACACTCAACTTCGTATGCTCGATCAGCCCCCAGGATCTCTAATCTCTAATGAGACCCCCCACAATTTCAAGCCCGCGATCGCCATTTGATCGCGGGCTTTGTCTTGTCCAAGATAAAAAAATCTTTTGACAAAAACTAAATAATCCGCATAATACCAACTAGATGTTTGAAACCAAAAGGAGGCTCGAAGTTAGAAGCTGTGAGTAACCCGTTGTATGCAAGTGAGTCAAACCCGGAGAATAACCCAATGGTAGTTAGCGAGTCACGAGAATCAAGAAACCCAATAATGCAGAACGAGCCAAAGCAAATAAAAAACCCATCATTCTGAAGCGAGTCACGCCATTGAAGAAACCCGGAACCGAGAAGCGAGCCAAGATGAAAGAGAAATCCATCATGCGGAAACGAGCCATCATTCTCGAGAAACCCAAAGGTTTGTAGCGAGCCACATGCTGCTAAAAACTCAAAAAGCACAAACGAGTCATTCCAGCCAATCAACCCAAAGGACAAAACGAGTCATTCTGCTCGACTAAAAAAGATCAGCAAGCGAGCCATGGGGTATAAGTAAACCGCCATAGTAAAGCGAGTCAAGACGGATAAGAAATCCAAAGACCAAAAACGAGCCAACAACATCAAAAAAACCAAAAATCGCAAGCGAGCTAACATAAGCAAACAACCCAAAGCCCCCAAGCGCCCCCGTTTTTCGAAAGAAAGGCGGGGGATTTTTTTATCAAAAATCATAAATCAAAATTGACAAAAAAGACCATTTATAATATTATACGTAGCAGTCGCTCGACATAACCCATAATCCCGAAACGTCTCAAAAACCCAAAAAGGAGAGCCAGTATGGCCAAAGACCCAGAAGACCAAGAGCGTGATGACATTGAAGATGACGACGTCAAGCTCGATTTCAACAAGACGCTCCGCTCAATGTGCTGGCGTCTCGGCGGCTCCATCGTCAAAAATGGCGCTCGATTCGGCAACAGTCACTTTCACGAAGTCTTTGAGCAAGAACTCAAAAGACTTACTGAGCGATTCGAGCGCGAAGGCAAGAAGATTGTTCCAGCCGCAGAGTTGCCAAAGAATAAAGGCAAGAAGTATGAACCCGATGGTGTCATTTCTCTCGGCCACGTCCGCAATATGGCAATGCGGAAAATGATCAAGCTCTTCCTGTCTTGTCTATGGCAAGTCTGGCGCGAGGCGGAAGGTCTGCCCGTTACAGTTCCATACTCGATCGGTATCCAGCGTCACGATGAGAGTCATCTCATTAAGCCTTGGGACATGGTGGATAAGGAAGCCAAGCGTCCTCGCAAAAAGGCGGCCTAGGTTTTAGTTTTGAAAGCGCAAAAACAAATGGGCTCTGGCTAAAAACAGCGGAGCCCATTTCCAATCAGTCAAATTACAAAAGAAAACCAGTGTCGACAAGCGAGCCACGCTGCTCGAGTAATCCAAAAAACGGAAGCGAGTCAAACAGATCGAGAAAACCAAGATCCGCAAGCGAGTCTAGAACTAGAAAAGGAAAAAAACCAGTAGCAACGAGCGAGCCAACACGGACTAGAAACCCACGGCTGATGAGCGCCCCCACTTTCCAAACGGAAAGTGGGGGATTTTAATTACCGCGATCGCCATTTGGTCGCGGGCTTTGTCTTATCAAAAACCAAATACTAAACTATCCTGCGATCGCAGGATAGTTTAGTATGTCAAAAAGCAAAGATGGGAATGAAACAAATAGCAATTTCAAGCGTAGAATGCTATAATAAAACCAATGGAAAATATGCCTATTCCAAGTCCCAAGGCTAAAACCAGCCCAAAGGACTTTTTTCTACACCTACTGTCGATCGTAATGCTCTATGCGAGTGCGATCGCTTTTACCACGCTAATTTTTCAATATATCAACCTTTTAATCCCCGACATCGTCGGTGGCGGTTATTGGTACCCCGACGGTATTAAGAGTTTAGCTCGCGGCGCGCTGGCCACGCTCATCGTTGTTTTTCCAGTTTATGTTTGGGTGAATTGGTTTCTCAATAAAGAATATATTAAAAGCCCCGAGAAGCGTGATCTCCGGATTCGCAAATGGCTCCTTTACTTCACCCTTTTTGTCGCGGCAATTGTGATCGTCGTTGATTTCGTCACCCTGGTTAGGAGTTTCTTAGAAGGGGAGTTAAGTCTGCGATTTCTGTATAAAGTCCTCACCGTCGGTTTTGTCGCCGGTTCTATCTTTGGTTATTACTTAACCGACATCAAAAAATCCAAAGTCGACTAGAAACATATTAGTATACCTGCCTGCCGGTAGGCAGGTTCGTACGTTCATTAGTAATTAGTAAAGAACTCCATGAAACTATTTTCCTACATCATTATCGCCGTTGTCGCTATCGCCATCATCGCCGGATTTTTTGTTCTTGGTACTCCGCAAGCGGAGAGAATGCGAAAATTTGACGACATTCGGGTCAATAACCTCCAAGAAATTCAGTGGCAAGTGATTGGTTACTGGCAGACCAAAAAAGTTTTGCCAGACAACTTGGATTTACTAATTAATGAAACTCAAGGCACCCGCCCGCCGGTTGATCCCGAAACTGCCGTCGCTTATGAGTACGAAATAATCACTGAGAAAGACTTAACTTTCGAACTTTGCGCCACCTTCAAGACCGATAACTCCACCGATCAATCATCAACCAAAGAAGGAAGAACTGATGTTGTTTATATGCCCTACGGCCCAGGTGACGCTAGTTGGAACTGGCAACACGGCCTCGGTCGCGCTTGCTTCGAACGCACCATCGATCCCGACCTATACAAGCCCAATCCCGAAGTCAAAGAAATCATTGTTCAATAAATAAAAAAATATTCCCCCGCTGACTGGACTTAGTCAGCGGGGGTTTGTGGTTAAAGAATCTCAATCCGGACTAGGCTTGGAGAGAAAGTATTTTCCCCCTCCATCCCGACTCACTTCTTGTCCCACCATTGGTATTTGCCTGTACGGCCAATGGACTTCCGAAAGCTCAAAAAAGAGAAGCTTACTGCTTCTTTCCAATCGAACAATCACCTCGCTCCTTGAGTTTGAGATCACTATTCCGCGCTCACCTTTCCGCATTGACTGGAGATCTCTGGTGCGGATTAGGAATCCAACCCAGGTCAAAACTAAATAACTGCCGATTAGCAAGGTTTTCATCCAGTCTGCAGATTGATCCCAGGTCTGTCCGGCTAGAAAAAGAAAAAAACTAGCCAACACCCAGAAAATAAGTCTCACGGCTGTCCAAATCACAAAACCTCCTCGTTTATTGTGATACTTCAGTTAGATTCTAATCCACAATCTAATCCAAGCTGAACATCTCGTCAAGCCAAAAAGCAAAACCCCCAAATCCAATCAGACTTGGGGGTTGTGTCGTGCTCAGGACCGATTATTTCCTCAGACTCCGCTTTGCAAAATCAAGCTTGCGAAGCAACCTTTGCTTGGCTTCAAGATCCTCAGTGGTGATTGCGCGACCCGTCTTCGACGGTGGGTTCCATTCGGCTACAACGCCCAGCTCAGTCTCGCTTGCGTTCCTGATAAGGTTGTTTGCGATTTCGCCTGCTCCTTCATCACTTAATTCAACTTGCCGCTGGATATCGCTCAGAAGAATTCTTGGTCTTGTGTGATCCGTTTGTGTAAGCAACGTGCCTCCTATTTATAGTTATCGGTTCAAAGCCCGCTAATTTTATTCTAAAAATATTTTCTCGTCAACCGCGATGTTTCATGTTTCACGTTTCAAGTTTCATGATACACTTGTGTATATGGATGTCCTCGCTCACGCTCTTTGGACCCACGCTATTCATCGTGGCGTTGCCAAAGCTAAAAATATAAAATTAAATAAAAAGGCCATTTGGACTGTAATCTTTTTTGGTCTCGCCCCGGATTTATTTTCCTTCGGCCCATTTTTTGTAAAAGAAATCTTTTTCCATGGCACTAAAATTTTCGGTGGAGGTCCCCCTGATCCCGCCAGCATCCCAGCTTATATCTACAACTCTTACAACTACACCCACAGTTTCGTTCTATTTTTAACTATCTTTGCTGTTGTTTGGGCCTTGCGGGGTAAACCTTTCTGGCTGATGTACGGCTGGGGACTGCATATCCTGATTGATATGTTTTCTCATTCAAAATCGTTTTTCCCAACCCCATTTCTCTTTCCGCTTTCTAGTTTCAAAATCAACGGTTGGAGCTGGGGCGACCCAACTTTTATGTTCATTAATTATTCGCTTTTAGCCTTAACTTATATTGGTTTGTATATTTATTCCAAAAGAAAAAGAGCAACCCCGATCATTTGACCGGGGTTCAAGTTTTTTTGTACTTTCCTCACCTTCTTTGAAATAAACGAGGAAGTTGCCTTTGGATCCTCGCGTCTACTATCCAGAGCATTGCTGCCATAAAAACTGCGAGCAAGACAGCAATCTCCATCGTTCCAACGAAAAGAGACCAATCAACCAGACCTTCTCGGTGGATTTGAAACCACTTCTCATCAATAAGAAAAAGCATCCAAACGAATCCAGCCGTAAAAACAAAAACAAATACGCCAACCAGTGCCGCAAACTGTTTCATGATCTCCTCCCTGTTAGGAACTTCCCGAGGTTCTTTCCAGATTTCATTTCTCGTTGCGCATGAGAGTGATTATCCGCGCGCGTTTTTGATCCTGGTGCCATCCAATGACAAGCACAGTAGCGCACGACACTAAAACTCCCGCAAATAGTGCCATTGCCATTGGACCCCAAAAGCTGGGTTCTTCGCCAAAAATCGAATAGCCCAACTGTTCAACACGAATGTGTTGCTTAAAAATCGCCAGTCCAGCAACCAACCCTGTCGTCAGAGACAATGCAATCCTTGCCAAAACCCACAGCTTTTCTTTCATATTTGCTCCCTGTGAAAGTATCCACATTTCTTATATCATAGTTGTATCTTTCAATCAATTTTTGCACTCTCAAAAAATCCCCACTAACAAAAAATAAAAACACAGCATTCAGACATGATATGACGCGTCATACCATACCTGTAAGGACGCCTAACCAAATCATTTTATGATTTACAAAAAAAATACTATCGCACTCGTGAGAATATTAAAAAGCGGCGGAGTTGGTGTCATTCCCACCGACACGATCTATGGTATCGTCGGCTCAGCGCTTAACCAAAAGACTGTCGAGCGGATTTACAAACTCCGCAAACGAAATCTCAAAAAACCGATGATCATTCTGATCAGCGATCTTCAAGATTTGAAAAAGTTTTCAATTGACGTCTTACATCCAACATCCAACATCTTACGCACTTGGCCTTCAAAAACTTCGATAGTTTTCGATTGCCCGCAGGCCAAATTTCATTACATCCACCGTGGCACGAAATCCTTAGCCTTCCGCCTGCCTACTTCGGCACGCCGAAGCCAAAAGCGAAGGCGGCAAACCTTCAACCTAAAAGCTTTCTTAAAGCAAACCGGCCCGCTTGTAGCTCCCAGCGCCAATCTAGAAGGGGAGCCACCATCCAAAACCATTAAAGACGCCCAAAAATATTTTGGTGATAAAGTTGATTTTTACATCGACGCCGGCAAAAAAGTTTCAAAACCTTCGCGCTTGTTTAAAATTGTGGATGGAAAAATTATAGAATTACGCAAGTAATGATATAATTTTGTATATGCCCAGTACTACAACCTTGACGATGCTCTTCTATGTTTATATTTTAGAAAGTTCAACTGATGGGAATAGATATATTGGTTTTACGAATAATTTGAAAAGGAGATTAGAAGAGCATCAATCCGGAAAATCGTTTAGTACCAAACCAAGACTACCAATGAAACTTATATACTTTGAAGCTTGTACAAACGAAAATGATGCTAAAAGACGCGAGCATTACCTAAAAACCACTGGTAGACGCCGATTCTTGGCAAAAAGGTTGATTGCATATTATAAATCAAAGTTGTAGTACTGGGATGTTAGCCGACGAAATTAAAAAATTCTTCCGTGGCGAAGTTTTGTCCGACGTCGCTACCCGAGAAAAGTACAGCGAAGATGCGAGCATCTTCAAAATCCTACCCGAATTGGTGGCTTTTCCAAAAGACGTAAGCGACATAAAAAGTCTCGTAAAGTTTGTTACTCAAAAAAAGAAAAACGACAAAAAAATTTCCATCTCCGCTCGCTCCGCCGGCACCGATATGACCGGTGGTTCCTTGACAGAATCCATTGTTCTTGAGTTCAGCAAATATTTCAATCACGTCAAGGAAGTAAAACAAGAAAAAGACGGCGGATTCGCCATTACTGAGCCTGGTGTTTACTATCGCGATTTTGAAAAAGAAACTTTGCGCTTAGGTTTGCTCTACCCTCCCTATCCCGCCTCGCGCGAACTTTGCGCTATTGGTGGCATTGTTTCCAACAACTCAGCCGGCGAAAAATCTTTATCTTATGGTGAAGCCAAGGATTTTGTGATGGAGTTAAAGATGGTTTTATCCGATGGCAATGAATACACCTTTAAACCATTAAGTGAAGATGACTTAAAAAAGAAACTAAAAAGCAAGGGCCTAGAAGGCAAGATTTACAAAGGTTTGTGGGCGCTTATCAAAAAAAATGAAAAGCTGATAAAATCCGTCGAACCAAAAGTCTCCAAAAATTCTTCTGGCTACTTTCTCTGGAATGTTTGGAACGGACACACTTTTGACATCACAAAACTTTTAGTCGGCTCTCAAGGGACGCTCGGTATTGTCACCGAAGCCAAGCTTCGCCTCGTTCGAACTAAAAACCACTCTCGCCTAGTAGTTATTTTTCTTAAAGACCTAAAGCCAATGGGCGAAATCGTCAACACCATTTTAGGTTTCAAACCCGAAACTCTTGAGTGCTACGATGACAAAACCTTAAAACTCGCGCTCAAATTTATGCCTGGACTTATTAAATCTCTAATCGCAAAAAAACAAAATCTTTTCAAGCTTTTTATCCAATTCCTTCCTGATATTTGGATTCTCTTAACCTTCGGTTTCCCAAAAATTGTTCTTTTAGCTGAATTCACCGGCGACGATGAAAACCGCGTCGTTAATAACTCTAAACTTTTGATGCGGAAAATCGAAAGCCAAGGCTATAAAGCTCGAATGACCCGCAGTAAAGACGAGGGCGAAAAATACTGGACCATTCGCCGAGAGAGCTTCAATCTTCTTCGTCAAAAAATTAAAAATCGTCACACGGCACCCTTTATTGACGATGTCATTGTCGACCCAAAATATATGGCCGAGTTTCTTCCGCGCCTAAACGAACTCGTTAGTAAATACAAAGAATTGACTTACACCATCGCTGGCCACGCCGGCGACGGCAATTTCCACATCATTCCGCTTGCGGATTTCAAAGATCCAAACCTAAAAAACATTATCGAAAAACTTTCCGGCGAAGTTTACGACTTAGTCAAAGAATATGGTGGCTCCATCACCGCCGAGCACAACGACGGCCTCGTCCGCACGCCGTACCTAAACAAAATCTACCCGCCCAAAGTAATCAAGCTCTTCGAAGAAACCAAAAATTTTTTCGATCCGTTAAACATCTTCAACCCCGGAAAAAAAGTGAAAGGTGATTTAAACTACGCTCTAAGTAAAATTAAGAAGGAATAAATCCCCACATCAAACAAGGAATTAGGACCCGGGAGTATGTTCCTTGTTTTGGTGTGGGGATAAAAAATACCCAGCACATTTTTCGGTGGCCTCATTGGCTTTAACGCCGAGGGTCCTTCGAATGTGCTGGGTTTAGACCTAGTCAGGTTAGGCGCTTATTTAAGCCCCTAACGAGCGAACAAAAGACTTCACGCCCACGGATGTTGCGATCTTAAGGCGCGAGTCCTCTTCTATTTTATCGCTCCGAAAACGTAAATCAAGGCCCTAGGGTATAATAAAATTACACGCATCCATATCACTATTAAATAAAATAAGTAATGAGAATAATTGGTCACATTGATATGGACGCCTTCTTCGCCGCCGTTGAAGAGCGAGATCGACCTCGGCTCAAAGGTCGGCCAATTGTCGTTGGTTCTGACCCAGAAGATGGCAAAGGCCGCGGCGTGGTTTCAACCGCCAACTACAAAGCTCGTGAATACGGCATCCATTCCGCTATGCCCATTAGCAAAGCTTGGGAACTCTCCGAAAAAGCCAAAAAAGAAGGCAAGCCTCCGGCAACGTTCATCGGCGGCAGTTTCAGGAAATATTCTGAAGTTTCCAAAAAGATTTTCGAAGTCGTCGAAAAATATGTTTCGAGTTTCGAGCAAAATAGCGTTGATGAAGGTTACCTCGATCTAAGCGCAACCGGAAGTTATGAAAAAGCGGGAGTGTTGGCCAAAAAAATTCAAGTTGAAATTAAAACCAAAGAAAAGCTGACTTGTTCAATCGGTATCGGCCCCAATAAACTCATCGCCAAAATTGCCTCCGACTTCAAAAAACCCGCCGGCCTCACAATAATAAAAGAAAACGAAGCTGAAGGCTTCATTGAGCCCCTCGCCATTCGCAAAATTCCAGGCATTGGTCCAAAAACCGGAACTCTTCTAAACAAAAAAGGCATTAAAGTCGTCAAAGATTTAAAAAAATTTTCAAAAGAGGAGCTACAAGAAATTTTAGGTAAACCCCGACGTGAAGGGTCGGGGTCCCGACCTCAAAGAACGTCGGGATGGGGAATTGATCTTTTTGAAAAAGCTCGCGGCCGAGATGACACACCGATTGCCGAAAATCATGCGGAGGCAAAATCCATCGGAGAACAAGAAACTTTTCACCAAGATTCATCTGATTTCAATTTTATAACCGATCGGATGAAAACCTTGAGCGAGAGTATATTTAGAGTTTTCAAAAAAGACGACTTTAAATCCTTCAAAACCGTTGTTGTCATCGTTCGCTTTTCCAACTTCGAAACCAAAAACCGCAGTCATACTCTCTCCGAACCCGCTAGCGATCTCGAAATCTTGCAGTTTGAAACCGTAAAACTCCTCTATCCATTTTTTGATAAACGCGAAAATCCCAAAAAAATGAAAATTCGTCTAATCGGGGTACGAATTGAAAAACTTGCCGGGTAGTGAAATTCGAATTCCTCTTTGATCCATATTTCGAATTTCTACTATTCCGGATTCAATAAAAAAATCCACCAGTCTCGGACAGAACTGATGGATCTATAGGGAGTCAACCCTATGCGGCTACGCTCCTATTCCCAGTTTTATTTGGAGTCCAACGTAGACCAAGATAATAAATTACTGATCATAGTAAGTCAATAAAAACAGGGGAGTCTCGTCTCGAAACGAAAATCCCCCCTGCGACGGAACAGTGTTCACCGCACTCACGGTGACCCATTCGTGCAAGACAATACATCTATTTAACAATTCAGTCAAATCGCATTAAACTAACGTAATGATCATCACCAAACTTGGGCACTGTTGCCTAATCATCGAGGAGCAAGGTTTGCGAATTTTAACCGACCCCGGCGAGTATTCCACTCTCCAAAAAGAAGTCAAAGATATTGATTTAATTTTGATTACCCACGAACACGCCGATCATCTTCACGTCGATTCGCTTAAAACTGTCCTAGAGAATAACCCCGACGCTAAAATTATTACCAACCACGGCGTCGGAAAAATCCTAAACGAGAAGGGGATCCCTCATGAATTTCTCGAGCGCGGGCAAGAAAAGGTTATTAACGGATTAAAACTTGAAGGCCACGGTGATCGCCACGCCGACATCTACGAAACCGTTCCGGTTGTTCAAAACACGGGCTATTTTATCGGCGGAAGATTATTTTACCCCGGCGATGCGTTATACAATCCTCAAAAATCCGTGGAAATTTTAGCTCTGCCCGTGGCTGGTCCGTGGCTTAAGATTTCTGATTCAATTAATTATGCCAAAATTATTCAGCCAAAAATTTGTTTTCCAGTCCATGATGGCATGCTCAAATTTCTAGGCCCAGTTCATTTCTTACCCGATAAATTTTTAACCCCGCTCGGTATTAAATTCATCGTCCCAGAGGAAAATCGAACTATCAGTTTTTAGCCCCTATTAAGTTTGCAACCTCCAAAACCGAATCGCGAGGATTTGAAATGCTTTTAAAGGCTGTTTTTGTTACCCCTGCTTTTTGAAATTCTGAATTACTATCAGAATTATTTGAAAAACCAATAATAATACCTTGGAATTTTTTTTCCGTTAACATTTTTGCCACAGTCGATCCAGTCATAGATTTCAAGCTGTAATCCATTAAAACAATCTCAGGGTTGCGACTCAGAATATTGTCAGTCAGTTGTTGAGCATCTTGTTCAGATTGTTCAATAAACTCGGCGTTTCCGTTAGTTGCCACCATCAATTCGGGAACAAACGCCGTAAGAATAAATTTCCCATCGTCAACCATCACTACCTTTCTATCTCTTAGAGGCTCAAAACCTTCAAATTTCTCCGGTACTTCATTGGGCGAAACTTCCATAGGATAATCCAGGCTTGCGTAGGCCGCTTGAATTTTCGCTGCTAACTGTTCAGGATTTAAATCTGGCAAATTTTCTTTTTCAAAAACCATAGTTAAATATTATAAAAAGGGACTATAATATACAAGTGGCAGAAAATATCGTTCAAAAAGTACAATCCAAATCTGCTTTTCTAATCGACGTCCGCACCGAAAACGAATGGAACGCCGGTCACGCCAAAGGCGCCATTCTTTTTGAGCTCTCCAAAATCCAAGAAGGCGAAACGCCCGCAGTTTCAAAAGATGCCGAGATTTATTTATATTGCCATTCAGGTAGTCGATCGGGCGTGGCGAAAGAAATTTTAAAAAAAGAGGGATTTACCAATGTCGAAAACCTCGGTGGATTAGATGATTGGCAAGCCCTCGGCGGCGAACTAGAAGAATAAGCTATAATGAACGTATGAAAGAAAAATTAAATGGTTTTTTCGGCTTCATCCGAGAGCAGGGCGTCGTCGGTTTGGCTGTCGGTTTTATCCTTGGCGGTGCGGTTTCCAAGGTTGTGGCCTCGCTTGTTGCTGACATTATTAACCCAATTTTAAGCGTCATCCTCGGCGCCGCTGGTGACTTCAAAACTGCCGCCCTCACAGTTGGCCCAGTCAAAATCCTTTGGGGCAGCTTCATTGCCGCCGGAATCGACTTTATTGTTATCGCCCTCGTGGTTTACTTTGGCGTCAAACTTATTGGTCTCGACAAGCTCGACAAGAAAAAGGAATAAATATGAGCGGCAAATTTATCCGCTGGATTCTGTGGTCTATTGCTGTTTCCCTAGCCATCATTTTGGCTGAAGTTATATATTTCAACTCCGTGACTCAATGAGCCTTCAAGGGTTAAAAAAGGAAATTAAAAAACTTTCGAGTCCCGAAAGAGCCAAAAACTCTGCGTGGTTTTTCAAAACCGGAAAAGGGGAGTATGGCGAGGGCGATGTTTTTGTCGGCCTAACTGTTCCCCTCTGCCGTAAGTTGGCGCAAAAATATTCTGATCTTGAGCTCATCGAAATCGAAAAACTTTTAAAATCCAAAATTCACGAGGAGCGTCTCATTGCGCTTTTAATATTAGTTCACAACTATCAATCTGGAACCGACGTGGAAAAATTAAAAATTTACCGCTTTTATATAAAGTTCGCCAAGTTCGTCAATAATTGGGATTTAGTTGATCTATCCGCTCACAAAATCGTCGGCGCGTATCTAAGCGGCAAATCGAAAACTATTTTATACAAACTTGCTCGATCAAAGAATCTTTGGGAAAAAAGAATTGCCATTATCAGTACGGCCTGGTTCATAAACAACCATCAATTTTCCGACACTCTCAAAATCTCCAAAATTTTACTCAAAGATCGCCACGATTTAATCCACAAAGCCGTCGGTTGGATGCTCCGAGAAGTCGGTAAAAAAGAGCAAAAAATTGAGGAAAAATTCCTCTTGAAACATTACAAAGATATGCCCCGTACAATGCTTCGTTACGCCATTGAAAGATTTCCCGAATCCCAACGGCTTAAATACTTAAGAGGATCATTCTGAGGTTGCCTTTTTGTAGTAAAAGTGTAAAATATAAAAACTATGGAAAATAACCAAAATTTAAGTAACAAAGAGCTACACGACATAAAAAAACAAGAGAAAATGGCGGAAAGAGAAAGCTTGACGAGGAAGAAAAAAGCCAAGTCTTTATTGATTTGGTCCGGAGTTTTGTTGATCGTTGCGGTTTCACTTTGGG
>ERZ1292623.3860-Hain-H51-01um-R1-3860-length-12580-cov-5_pt1 | contig 12580 bp, 10 predicted proteins | sample MGYA00564398_ERZ1292623 | MGnify/ENA primary metagenome ERZ1292623 (study PRJEB36523, sample SAMEA6512633) | groundwater metagenome | collected 2019-01-07 | study: AquaDiva: Metagenomics assemblies of 32 groundwater samples | reverse complement strand
ATTCACTCGGTTCCCATCACTAAAGGAAGGGGAGCAGATTTAGAAGCAAAAGAAGAATTGGCAATCATCCATCACAATTATGAATCTATCAATGAATATCTGGAGAGGCTCAATAGATATACGAGCATTCAATCTGAAAACCTGAAAAAGCAAGGATATAAATTTGATTGGAGGGATTTAATACAGAAACCCACTAAAGAGTTTTTAAGTAGATTTTTTGCGGCTGGAGGTTATAAAGATGGGATACACGGTTTAGCCCTTAGCGGCTTACAGGCTTTTTCAGAATTTGTATTATATTTGAAATTATGGCAAAAAGATAAGTTCAAGAAAGAAAAATTAGACATCAAAGAGTTTGTTTCTGTTACGAAAGAAATCAAAAAAGAGATTAATTACTGGGAATCTGACGCCCTGGTTAAAGAAAAAGGAAGTATTCTTCACAGAATCAAGCGTAAGTTTAGATTATGAAAAAAGTCTTCATAGTTATTCTTAATTGGAACCGGGCCGATGAGACTATGGAGTGCGTTACGTCACTCGATAAATGTCAAATGTCAAACGTTAAATGCCAAATTATTATTGTTGACAATGGCTCGGTAGAAAAATTAAAAATTAAAAATGAAAAATTAAAAATTATAGAAAATAAAGAGAACTTGGGGTTTGCAGAAGGCAACAATGTTGGAGTTAGGTATGCGTTGGAAAACGATGCGGACTACTTGATGATTCTAAATAATGACACTTTAGTGGAAAAGAATCTAATTATAAATTTTCTAGAAGCCACTGAAAAGTACAAAGATGTTGGAATTTTTTCACCGAAAATATATTTTGCCCCGGGTTTCGAATTTCACAAGAACAGATATAAAGCATCTGATCTGGGAAGAGTCATCTGGTCAGCTGGCGGGAATATTGATTGGAATAATGTATATGGGAATAATCTTGGGGTCGACGAAGTCGACTTGGGGCAATTTGATAAACCAAAAATAATAGATTTTGCACCAGGAACTTGTATGTTTATCCGAAGAAATGTTTTCGAAAAGCTAGGTTTGTTTGACGAAAAGTATTTTTTATATTATGAAGATGTAGATTTTTGTGTAAAAGCGGCCAAGTTGGGCTTCAGGAGTATTTATTGGCCAAAATCAATTATTTGACATAAAGTAGCTGGCAGTTCGGCAATTGGAAGTGATTTGAACGACTATTTTATAACCAGAAATAGATTGTTATTCGGAGCGCATTACGCTTCATTGCGTACAAAATTTGCCCTACTGAGGGAAAGTGTAAAATTATTACTCAAAGGGCGTAAATTGCAGAGAATAGGTGTTCGTGATTTTTATTTAAGGAATCTAGGAAAGGGAAGTTGGCCCCGCTGAGCGGGGTAAACAATGAAAATTAGCGCTGTTATTATCACAAAAAATGAGGAAAAAATGATAACCGGGTGTTTAAGAACTCTCAGTTGGGCAGATGAGATAGTTATTGTTGATACTGGTAGTACAGATAAAACAAATGCGATAGCCAAGAAATATAAAGCTAGAATAGTTAATTATGATGGTCCTGCTAGTTATGCTCAGTGGAGAAATAAAGGTCTCAAAGAAGCAAAGGGAGAATGGATTTTATATGTCGACGCTGATGAAAGAGTAACCCCAAGTCTAAGGCAAGAAATTATAAATTTAGTTAGCCAGCAACATAGTGTTTATGTTGCATCTGCAATTCCGAGGAGAAATTTTATATTTGGAAAAGAATTCAAACATGGTGGACAATGGCCTGATTATCAAAAAAGATTTTTTAAAAAATCTGCTTTAGTGAAGTGGACCGGAAAAGTGCACGAAGAGCCAGATTTCAAAGGTAAATTAGGATACATTAAAAATCCGCTGCTGCATATTAAACACGAGACCTTAACTGAGATGGTTGAAAAAACAAACGATTGGAGCGAGGTTGAAGGAAAATTGATGTTTGAAGCACATCATCCCCCAATGACAATTGTGCGTTTCGGCTCAGTCGCCCTCCGAGAATTTTGGTTAAGAATGATCAAACAAATGGCTTTTCTTGATGGCGGAGAGGGGATTATTTATGCCATGTATCAAGTTTTTAGTAGATTTATTTCATATGCCAAGCTTTGGGAACTACAAATTAAATCCGAAGCACGAAATACGAAAATCGAGACAAATACTAATGTTTAATTCTAAAAAGTTTAAAACTTTTGAATTTAGATTTTAGATATTGTTTCGGATTTCGAGATTAGAATTTCGAATTTATTACTATGCGAGCAGCTATCTATAATCCTTATTTAGACTCTCTGGGTGGAGGAGAGAGGTATTCTATGGCGGTAGCAACAGTTTTAACTAAAAGTGGTTATAGGGTTGATATCGAATGGCCTGACCAAAAAATAAGTGAGAAATTAGAAGACAGATTTGGAATAGATTTATCAGGAGTTAATTTTGTTTCAAGCATCAACAGAGGAGAATCATACGATATTTGTTTTTGGGTATCCGATGGAAGTATTCCAAGTTTAAAGGCAAGAAAGAACTTTATTCATTTTCAAATACCGTTTCATAACATAAAAGTAAATACCCTTCTTACGAGGCTGAAGCTTTTTCGGGTCAGTAAGATTATTTGTAACTCCTATTTTACGAAAAGATTTATTGATAATTCCTTTAAGGTCGAAAGTGTTGTAATTTATCCACCTGTCCCAATAGAGAAAATAAAACCAGGGAGAAAGGAAAATATAATTCTTTCAGTAGGAAGATTCTCACAGCTAGATAGAAGCAAAAGGCAAGATCTTTTAGTAGAAGCGTTTAAAAAAATATTCGATTCTGGATATCGAGATTGGAAGCTTATTCTCGCAGGTGGTTCAGATGTTGGAGTTGGGGATTATATTAAAAAACTAGAAAAATTAAGTGTTGGTTACCCAATTAAAATTTTTAAGAAGCTCTCTTTTAAGGATCTGAAGAAGTTGTATGCCGCCTCAAAAATTTTTTGGAGTGCTTCCGGATTTGGAATAAATGAAGAAAAAGAACCCGAGAAAGTTGAACACTTTGGCATAGCAGTAGTTGAGGCAATGGCATCTGGATGTATTCCTTTTGCTTTTGCAGGAGGAGGCCATAAAGAGATAATAAAAGAAGGAGTTAATGGATTTTTCTGGAGGAGTATATCCGAATTAGTCAAAAAGACACAGAAGGTCATAGACGAATTAAAGACCGAGAGGAAAATTTCAAGGCAGGCGGTGGCGGATTCACAAAAGTATTCGTATGAAAGATTTGAAAAAGAATTTCTTAATCTTATTTAAAAGATTTTGGCCATTTTTAGTTATATTCGCGGTTTCACTCATATTTTTTTGGAAAGTCTTCATTAGAGGTTATATTCCTCTTCCGGCAGATTTTGTTGTTGGAGTTTATTACCCTTGGCTTGATTATAAATGGGGTTATTCAACTGGCGTACCTGTAAAAAATCCTTTAACCACAGATGTAGTTTCATTCACATACCCAATGCAAACTTTAGCTATAGATTTATTAAAACGAGGCATTTCACCATTATGGAATTCTTATATACTTGCTGGAACACCCCTGTTGGCTAATTTTCAATCAGCCCCTTTCTCCCCCACGAATATTGTTTATTTTTTATTTGATAAATTGACTGCGTGGAGTGTTCAAATTATCTTGCAGCATATTCTGGCAGCGGTCTTTACATATCTTTTGTTGAGGTTTTGGAAAGTCTCGAAGATTGGAAGCATTTTTGGGGGGATATTATTCGCCTTTTCAGGCTTTAATTTAATTTGGTCGCAGTGGAATGGTCACACTTTGGCTGCCGCTTTTATTCCTTTAATAATTCTTTTCGTTGATAAGTTTCTCAAAGACAAAGGGAGTGTCAATGGTATTGCTATTAGTTTAAGTTTAGCTTTTCTTTTTTATTCTGGTTACCCCCAAGTCGCATTGTATCTTGCTTTGGCAATAGTAATTATTTGGTTATTAAGAATCTGGAAAGATAAAAAATGGTTAGTAAAAACTTCATTTTTAGGTATCTATTTACTATTAGGAATAGGATTATCGATGGCGCAAATTTTACCAGGAGTCGAACTTCTCTCTCTTTCGCAAAGAGAAGTCGAACCCCATCCTTATGAATGGGCGTTTCTTCCTTGGAGTAAGATAATTACTTTTGTGGCACCGGATTATTATGGAAATCACGCGACGCAGAATTATTGGGGACCTCAAGATTACACTTCGAACACCGGATTTGTCGGAGTAATTGCTATGGTTTTTGCAGTTATATCGCTACCTCTGATTAGAAGCAAAAAAGAGCTATTATTCGCTTTCATCCTAATGGGTACCGCTTTGGCTTTCGCTTTTCCCACACCCATCTCATTATTTTTATGGAAAAGCGGTTTTTTGGGTTTTAACGCCGCCTCAGCCCACAGATCCTTGGTACTTTTTAACTTATCTATAGCTTTACTCGCAGCGTATGGTGTTGATTATTTTTTGGATAACAAAATAAAAGTTTTTAGGAGTTTATCCATCCCTTTTACAATTCTTCTTGTTTTTGGCGGATATGCCATTTTATTTTACTTTCTAAGTAAGCTAAGCCCCGATATTTATCCGCCCCTAGTCCGAGGAATTGCCAAATATACTGTTGCTTTAAGAAATCTGATATTTCCTTTTGGAATTTTTATTCTTACGGCAATTTTATTATTTGTTTCCAATAAGTTTGGTATGTTTAAAAAAATAGCCATATATCTATTATTTGCACTAATGGTCTTTGAACTTTTTAGATTTGGTTGGAAATTTACTCCGTTTTCTCCTCGCCACATAGTTTTCCCAAATACTCCAATTTTAGATTTTCTTATCTCTGTTCCAAAACCTGTAAGAATCACTGGATCTAGGGTAATACCTATTAATATGCGAATGCCATATAAGCTGGAGTCACTCGAAGGATATGATGCAGTTTATCCCCTGAGTATTTCTAAGTTTATTGCTGCCATCAACAGTGAAAAAAGCGGTACGGATCCCGTAGGTCGTTACGGAACGATAGATAACATAACTTCTCATTTAATGGATATAACTAATACAAAATATTATTTAGCAATAAAGAGAAGTGAGAAAGGAGAGCCTTCAGCCTCGGGAGAGATACCTTCCTATTTTGATCAGAAACGTTTTAAAATAGTTTTTGAAGACAAATCGGTCGCGATCTTGGAAAATTTAAGTGTTTTACCAAGAGCTTTTATAGTTTACGACTGGGCTATAGAGAAGGAAGATAACAAAATATTGGATTTGATGTTAGATGTGAGTTTCCCAATAAAGTCAAAAATTGTTCTCCGAGAAGATCCTTACATTAGATTAAACAACTCGGCAACAGAAAATAGTGTTGAGTATTTAAATTATGATGTTCAAGAAAGTTTAATTAGTGTTTCTACAAATGCTGATGGATTGCTTTTTATTTCAGACACATATTACCCTGGTTGGAAAGCATATGTTGACGGGAAAGAGACTAAAATCTATCGAGCAAACTACGCTTTTCGGGCTATCGTTGTCCCCAAAGGCTTTCACAAGGTTATGTTTTCTTATGAACCTGAAAGTTTTTACAGCGGAGTTAAATTAAGTCTTGTTAGTTTGGTAATGCTTTTCCTTTTATATCATCATCGATTATACTTGTCTCAATGAGAAGAAAAGTATATTTTGTTCTTCTTTTTTTAATCTTTCTTTTTGGTTATCTTCTCCGGGTTTGGTTTTTGAAAGATTTAGCACTTACTTTTGGCTACGATCAAGCCAGAGACGCAATTATAAGCCAGGAAATATTAAAGGGAGATTTTAAAATACTCGGCCCCCCCGCTTCAACACCCGGCCTTTATCACGGAGTTTTTTATTATTATTTACTTGCTCCTGCTTATTTGATCGGAAATGGTAATCCAGTAATAGCTGCTTACTGGATAGCATTTTTAAATGCTTCTACGGTGTTTATCGTATTTTTTTTGACTTATCTAATGACTAAAAAATTCTTACCTGCTTTGATCTCTTCCTTTCTCTTCGCAATCTCTTTTGAGGCTACTCAATACGCAACCTGGCTGTCAAACCCGACCATAGGCATTTGGACTGTGCCTTTAATTTATCTTGGGCTTTGGGCTTGGACCCAGCCTTTGTCAAACCTGCCGGCCGGCAAGGCGGGGGCAACGGCGAGGCAAATTATCTGGCCAATAGTTACTGCCATAGGTTTAGGTCTATCAATCCAGTCCGAAATATTTCTTGCATACCACGCTATACCAATTATTATTTGGCTCTGGGTATCAAGGAGAGAAGTTACCCAGCGGCAATTTCTGATTTTTGTCTTGTCTCTTATAGCATTTCTTTCTTCGATGATTGTGGCTGAAATTAAGTTTGGTTTTAAAAGTATTGAAGGTATTCGTCAACTTGCAGTTGGTGGAGGAACAAATCTTGCTTACGCAAATAGCCTGGGAGATTATTTAATTTTATATCTAAATCAAATAGGCAGGATTTTTGCCTTTAATAGCTATCCCGGAAACATTGGTTACGGGGGCATTTTTGTAATTGTTCTAGCTGTTTACTCTTTGATCAAGAAGGATAGAGTTGGAATGTTTCTGGCCACTTGGCTTTTTAGCCATATAACTGTTGTTACTCTCGGCGGAACAAGCACGCCTTTTTTAATGGTAGGAATTGGTCCCGCGGTATCTTTAATTATTGCCTACTATTTATTTTTATGGTGGCAAAAAGGACATAAAGTTGCAACTATCGCGGTTTTATTAATTTTGATTTTTGGAAATCTTTCCATGATTTTTAGGGAAAACCTAAAAGGGGCGACTTTGTTTGCAATTCAGAAAGATATGCTTTTAGCAAAACAAATCAAAGCCATTGATTATACCTATGAAAAAACCGGAGGAGAGAATTTTAGTGTTAACAGTCTAACGTCGCCACTTTGGATTAATATAGTTTGGTCATATTTATATAAGTGGTATGGACTACCCAAATATGGTTATCTACCGACTTGGCATGGAAAAGACCAAATAGGACAGTTAGATAGTCTGCAAAAAGACCCCCTTTTTGTACCCAATTATTTTTTAATTTTAGAGCCAATGGGAGGAATCCCGCCTAGATACTTAGAAGAAACAATAAATGAGGAAGATGCAGTCTCGATTTTAATGGATGAAGTATACTTTGGCGAGCTGCGTGTTCAAAAGAGGTTAAAGAAAGTACCTGTAAAAATATGAATAAGGGTATTAAAACTGCGGCAAAGCTTCATGAGCATGTTCCACCAGGTTGGTACTTTCGATCGATCAAAGAAAATCTACTCCAAAGATATTGGCATTGGCGAAGATTTTCTGAGGTGGAAAAAATCATAGGAAATGTAGATGGGAAAGTGTTAGACATCGGGTGTGCGGATGGAATTTTTACTAAAGTGATTCTTGATGGGAGTGAAGCAAAAGAGATAATAGGCATAGATGTTCTTAAATCTTCAATAGACTGGTCTAGAAATCACTGGAAAAATTCCAAAATGAAGTTCGAGCTGGGTGATGCGCATAAATTGAGATTTCCGAGCCAGTCCTTTGATGCAGTATTTGCTCTCGAGGTTCTGGAGCACGTTGCCGACCCCGAACGAGTTCTTCTGGAGATAAAAAGAGTGCTAAAAAAAGGGGGATATGGAATTTTTCTAGTACCAAGTGATAGCCGTCTCTTTAGAATAATATGGTTTTTTTGGACAAAAACTAGAGGTAAGATATGGAACGATACCCATATCCAAACTTATAAGAATAATCAACTCACGAGACTCGCAAAAGATTTAGGTTTTAGAATAGAAATAGATAAAAAATTTATTCTAGGGATGCTTCACTTAGTTAAAGTGAGGAAAAATTAATATGACTAATCAAACTGTTTCGATAATTATACCAACCTTCAATGGTCTTGATCTTCTAAAACAAAATCTTCCTGCAGTTCTAAAGGCCCAGGGAAACAAATCGAATAAAATAAAGGAAATAATTATAGTAGATGACGGATCGACTGACGGAACTGATCTTTTTATCAAAGAAAATTATTCCCAGGTTAAATTCTTGAAACATAAAAAAAATAGGGGTGTTTCCTCGTCTATAAATACCGGAGTAAGATTTTCTAAGGGCCAACTGGTGGTTCTTTTAAATAATGACGTGAAACCTGAATACGATTTTCTTGAAAGTATATCGCCATTGTTTGAAAATCCGAAGATTTTCGGAGTTTCTCTACATGAAAAAGGTTTTGGGTGGGCAAAAGGAAAATTTGTAGATGGGTTTATAATTCATGAAGGTGTAAGAGAAGATAATAAGCTTCATGAGACATTCTGGATAAGTGGAGGAAGCGGCGTATTTAATAGAAAGTATTTTCTTAAGTTAGGTGGTATGGATGAAAAATTATTTTCCCCGTTTTATTGGGAAGATTTGGATATTTCCTATAGGGCGATGAAAAGGGGCTACAAACTTTATTGGCACCCAAAAGGTAATGTAGTTCATCAACATGAATCAACTGTAAAAAGGCTAAATAAAAAATTTGTTAATAGAATCCAAGAGAGAAATCACATACTATTTATCTGGAAAAATTTAACCAGTAAGTCTTTGTTCAAAAAACATTTGATCAGTTTAGCTAAAAGGATTTTAAAACATCCCGGATATCTGCAAATTTTTTTTCTTGCCTTAGCTCGTTTACCTGAAGTTCTAAGGAAAAGAAAAAAAGAAGAAAAAGAAAGTGCAATTTCAGATGAAGCCATATTTGCTAAATTTAGTTAAAAAAGTATCCTTTCCCAAATTACTACTTATAGCAGCTATTATAAGAATAGTTTTGGTACCCATTTCATTTCATTCAGACCTTAATACAAATGCCATTTGGGGAATTTATGCCAGAGAATTCGGTCTTAGGGGATACTATGATTGGCTCAATTTTGGAAATTATGCCAGACCTGAATATCCGCCTTTTGCGATTCTTATTTTTATGAAAATTAGACACCTATGGGAATTTCTTTTCCAAATAGTTTGGAAAATCAATATCTCTATAGATCTATTTCCATCAAACCTAGTTACATGGTTCGAGAAGTATGGATACTTATCTTTGCTCAAGCTGCCGGGGATACTCGCGGATATTGGGATAGGTTATCTTATTTATTTATTTGTTAAAAAGAACCAAGATAGCGACAACGAGGCAAAAGGAATTTCGATTCTATATTTATTCAATCCTGCTGTTATATACATCTCTTCAGTTTGGGGGCAAATTGAATCTGTTGTTTCTTTCTTTTTCCTTTATTCTCTTATATTAATTCACAAAAAAGATTTTGTAAGAGGATTTATATCGACAATAATCGCATTCCTTACAAAAGCAACATATGCATTGTTTATCCCAATTTTAGTTTTAGAATCGTTTAAGAGAAAAATTTCCTGGACAGATCTTACCAGAATCATAATTTTAGGTTTTTTAGTTATTTATATTACCGGGGTTGTATTTACAGATCATAATTTTATTTCCTGGCTACCCAAGAATTATTTTTTGAAGTTTATTACTCCAGGTGGAGGGGCTTTGCCGTTTATCAATCTAAACTCTTTTAACTTTTGGGGGCTTTTGGTGGGGCTAGATAGAGTTTCAGACAAAACTCTATTTTTGTTTACGGACATTAAAAATTGGGCGTATCTAATAAGTTTTATTTTCTTAGTGTTCATTTATTATAGATTTTGGAAAGGAGCTGATATATTTTTTACTTGTCTTTTGGTTGCTTATAGCTCTTTCTTGTTTTTCCCCCATATTCACGAAAGATATCTTTTTCCAGCTATGGTATTTTTCCCATTGGTTATTGCAAAGAACAAAGATTTGAAAAAAGTGTTCTTTTTTTCTTCTCTTATATTCCTAATTAATCTTTACCATTGGTGGTGGGTTCCAAATATCTCACCACTAGTAACCCTATTTGATCTAGAATTAGTGGAGAGAGGACTTTCTCTCACAAACCTAGTGAGTTTTTCATATTTATTATGGAAATATCAATCATCATAGTTAATTATAACACTCGAGCGCTGACACTGAAGTGTATTTCGTCAATCAGAAAATATCCCCCAAGTACTGCTTATGAAATTATAATTGTTGACAATGGATCAGAAGAGAAATTTGAAGTTACTAATGATCAATTAATGGTTATAAAAAATAAGAAGAATTTAGGATTCGCAAAGGCCAATAATCAAGGAATCAAAATTGCTAGAGGTAAGTACATTTTTCTTTTGAATTCAGACACAGAAGTTACAGAGGGAAGTATCAGTAAACTTTATGAATTTGCCAAAACTAATAAGAAGATTGGGGCAGTAGTTCCGAAATTATTAAATTCAGATGGGAGTGTCCAAGCCTCAGTTTTTACTCTCCCTACAATATTAAATGCTATTAAACAATATTGGTTTGGCCAAAAACTTTTACTCGAGAAAGATCAGTTGAATATAAACTACAACCAAAAAACCTTAGTCGAAGTGGCAGTTATGGCTGCTTTCATGATTACCCCAATATGTTTGAAAAAAGTCGGAAATCTTAATGAAAAATATTATCTTTATTTTGAGGATTTAGATTATTGCAAAAGAATAAAAGAAGCGCGGTTAAAAATATATTATTTGCCTGAATCAGAAATAATTCATTATAAAGGAGCGAGCGGGGGAACAAATAAATTGTTGACCGAGTCTTCTAAAAAATATCACGGACTTTTGAAATATTATATATATACACTCATTATCTGGTCAGGGCAAAAATGGGCAAGGTTTTTCAAAAGATAACAGGTTCTAAAATTACTTTGATATTTTTGCCAGTTATTTTTTTCATTATTTATTCCTTCAAATTAAATCTGGTCCCAGTCCATTTAAACCAGGACGAATTGGAGTTTTCGCTCAACGCCTATTCGATTTCAAAAACTCTTGTAGACAGAAATGGAATATATCTGCCCTTTTATTTTTGGCATCTAGACAATTTTTGGGCGACACCTATTGTAACTTACTTCGCAGCATTATTTTTGAAATTTCTCCCGTTGAGTGAGGGAAATATCCGGATCCCGAGCGTAGTTATTGGAATAGCCAGCGTCGTTCTGGTTATGATAATAACCCACTTGATATTTAAAAAGAGATACTTAGTAATTTTCTCTGGTTTTCTTTTTGCCACCAGTCCCGCGCTTTTTATCAATTCCCGACTTCTTTTGGATAATATTTATCCAATCTTTTTTACCTTGCTGTGGATTTTATTTTTGAAACTATTCTTAGATAAAAAAAACATCTTCCTCGCTTTCCTTTCAGGATTAGCTTTGGGTATCGGATTTCATAGTTATCATGCTGCGAAAATATTGATGCCTTTGTATTTTATATTTACAGCTATTTTTTTCTTTAAAAAGTTTAGGAAAAAAATTTTAGCCTTTGGATTAGCATTCTTAATCCCCGTTCTAATATTTATTCCTTGGTTAAAAATTCACCCAGACACTTTAATTAATCAAATAGGATATATAAGTAGTATCGACAAGACTATATCTACAAATAAAGGACTCTATAGTTTTTTAACAGTAGAAAAAGCTAAAAGTTTTATAATCTCATATTTCAGTTATTTTGATCCCAAAATATTGTTTATATCTGGAGATAAAACATTAATTCACTCGACTGAAAAGTTTGGTGTCTTCCTTTTTCCAATAGCAATTTTGATATTGATTGGAGTTATTTATGCGATTTATGAAAAAGAAAATAAGTTCTCTCGATTATTTATTTTCGGGTTATTGGTCTATCCAGTTCCTCCTTCATTAATTAACGACCCCGAAAGAACATCACGGAGTTTGGGGGTGATTGTATTTGCTACCTTTTTATCCATGTATGCAACTAAGTATCTCTCAGATTCCAAAGATATGATTTTAAGAACTATTTTGATTTTTATTTATGTTTTTATCCCACTTTTGTTTATTATATTTCTTAAAGATTATTATTTCGACTATCCCAAAAGAAGCTATCAAGTTTTTAATAACAATATCGGTGGGGCAAGTGAATCAGTATTAAGAAGTACCAAGATAAGAGAAGTTAGCACCATTTATTTAGATAAAAATATTTATTTCGTGACCAGATATTTTGATTTCTATAAAATAAAAAATGGGGAAATTTCCATTCCCCAAAAAGTTCGAGTATTTGATCCTAATAAAGAGTCCTTTGTTAATTTTCCTGAGAAAAGTATAGTTCTGGTTAGGTCAAATTACTTTTCAGATAGGTCAGATAAATATGGGGAATTTGAAAAGATTGAAGTGATAAAGGAGCCAGACGGAAAAGAAACGTTCCATATCTTCTATCGAGACTAGTGCTAAAATGGGATAATGTCAAAAGCTTTTCCAATAATAATTATCTTAATTATTGCTTCATTTTTAAGATTGTGGAAGCTATCAGAGGTGCCTGTTTCTCTTTTTGGAGATGAGCTGGATGTGGGCTATCAGGCTTATTCTATTTTAAAGACTGGCCGGGATTATATGGGCAACTCTTGGCCAATTCATTTTCATTCTTTGGCTGAGTGGAGAACCACTCTTTACATATATTCTGCGGTTCCCACAGTGGGGAGATTCGGAATTAGTCCGCTTGGAGTTAGATTGCCTG
>ERZ1292623.3859-Hain-H51-01um-R1-3859-length-12580-cov-6_pt1 | contig 12580 bp, 7 predicted proteins | sample MGYA00564398_ERZ1292623 | MGnify/ENA primary metagenome ERZ1292623 (study PRJEB36523, sample SAMEA6512633) | groundwater metagenome | collected 2019-01-07 | study: AquaDiva: Metagenomics assemblies of 32 groundwater samples | reverse complement strand
CGGTGGCGCCGGGCGCCTTACAAATTGCAAAGCTTTTTGAGCAAAAGCGTTTTGGACGGTTCGAAAAACGGAGACGGCGCAATACCACTCAAACGATTAAACGCTTGCAGAAGAACAATCTTTTTGTCGTGAGAGAAAAGAAGGGGAAATTTATTGTTGAACTTACCAAGCAGGGGAGACAGAAGCTTCAAGAGATGGACCTCGGGAAGCTCCAAATTATAAAACCAGCGCAATGGGATCGAAAATGGAGAGTTGTGATTTTTGATATTCCGGACCGATCTTTTCGATATGGACGGGATGCGTTACGCTGGCAACTGAAAAAATGGGAGTTTTATCAACTACAAAAGAGCGTATGGGTGTGCCCGTGGCCGTGCGAAAAAGAGATTCGAGCGGTGACTTCGTTTCATGAGATCCTGCCTTATGTTAAGATGATTATCGCCGACAAAATCCTTGAAGATGTTTCAGTGCGAAAACACTTTGGTTTGCCATCGGCTTAGGGAAAGGTGTTATTGCTTCGCGATCGCGAGGCAGCGATACAGCAAAACAAAAAGAGTTTGTGGTACACTATACACATGCATGCAAAGTGATTTTTTTGAAAAACTCACGGCGCGGCAAAAAAACCTTCTTATCGTAGGAATGTTTGGCGTGCTTGTGCTTTTGTTGTACGGCAATACGTTATTCCACGGGTTTGTGTACGACGACCTCTTAATCGTAAGAGATAACGACTATATTCAGCAGCTTCGGTATCTTCCAAAAGTTATCACAGGATGCACATGGGAGGACGCGTTTGGGCAATGCGAGGGCAGATCTTTGTACTATCGGCCCATGCATTCTCTTATTCACTTGTTCACGTGGCAGATTTCCTCTGAACCGTGGGCGTTTCACTTGGTAAACATTTTTTTGTACTTTGGCATTGTCCTCGCAGTGTTTTATGTAACCCGAGAGTTGACAAAGGCGCTCTTGCCTTCTTTGCTAGCAGGAGTTCTTTTCTTGATTCATCCTATCCATTCGGAGGTCGTGAATTGGGTAGCTGCGGTCCCTGAGCTTGCTTTTGCGTTGTTTGTATTGCTGTCCACTTTGTTTTTCCTTCGTTATCAAAAGACTGCCGCTCTCAAGCACATCATTTTTTCTTGGATCTTTTTCTTTTGCGCGCTGCTCGCCAAGGAACCCGCGGTTCTGCTGCCCGCCTTCTTTGTGTTGCTTGAGATTACCGTATTCAGGAAAAAGATCAGAGATATGTTCTCATGGCGCGAGATCAAAGTGTATGGAGGTTTCCTGGCTGCGGCTCTCACATTCTTTTTGATGAGAATGGCAGTGCTGGGGCCTAGCCTTATCTACGAAGGGGGCAAACCCTATGGCGATTTTTCTTTTGGAGAGCGTGCGGCGGCATTCCTTACCCTTTTTGCTCAATACCTTGAGAAACTCTTTGCCCCGTATCCTTTATTGTTCTTTTATCGGTTTGAAAAGAGTATGGAATTTTTCACTCCTCAAGTTCTTATATCTGTCATTGCTACGGTTGCCTTCTTTGGGCTGATTTTCTTTTTATGGAGGCGAGGCCAGTGGATTTTTCTGTCGCTTGTTGCGTGGATATTTCTCTTTCTTTTGCCCGCGTTGGTACTTTTGGATTCCTTGGGCGAAAGTATATTCGCGGAGCGCTATGCGTTCGTGCCGTCTATCGGCTTTACGATAGGTCTCGCTATTCTTGGAGCTCATCTATGGAAGAGTTCGTCCCAGAAGATGAAAGCTGTCTTTGCTGGAGTAGCGATACTCATAGTTGTTGGTTCTTTTTCTCTTGTGCTTGCCAGAAATCAGGATTGGCGGGATAACACAACTCTGTACACAAAAACCCTTGCCCAGAATCCTTTTGCGTATCCGATCCGGTTTAATTGGGCGGTATATCTTCGTAATGAAAAAGGGGATTTTGAAGCGGCAAAGCGGGAGCTTGAAACCATTGTCCAGCAAAATCCCTCATGGGGAGATATCGGAATGGTATATTTGCATCTGGGGGATTATTATCGCGACGTACAAAAGGAAAAGCCGCTCGCTTTGGAATACTACGGAAAATCTGTGTCTGCGTTGGGCAATATCTGGAAATCCTATTTTGGATATGACAGGGCGGGAGGCGTGTTCGCGACCGAAGGAGATTATGTGCGGGCCGCGCCGTATTTTTGCCGGGCAGTGACCGCGTATCCTGAAGCCGCAGAAAGCAGAGCGCGATTTGAAAGAGCGCTCGCGCTTGTTGATCAAGAATATAAAGACAAAGAGGTCGAGAAGTACCAGAAAATCAAGGAAGTTTTCAAGAAAAGCGATCAGGAAAAAATACGCCACACAAGGCAGTCGTGCGACAGCCAGGGATGCTCCCATATTTTTTCGCTTAAGCTCGTCGGCGCGTTTGAGGTTATGCTGCCTTCTTTGATCATGGCATTGGAAAATGAAAAAAAGGTTGTCGAGATTACAGGTTCCGCGTATAACCCTGCTACGTCAGAAGCGATGTTGAAGGTTGGCCCCGCTTTGAAAGACAAAACCTTAACATTTTTATTTCCCACGTGTGATGAGTTATACTATGAAGCAATAACGAGTAAGGTGTAGGAAGAAGCATATGACAGAGACAGTTCAAAAAATTCTTGTAACGGGCAGCAGCGGCACCATCGGCACAAGATTATGCGAGAAGCTCTTGGAAGAGGGCTATGACGTACAAGGCATAGACTGGAAACATAATAAGTGGAACAAAGAAATTGACGAGAGGACGGTGCAGTGCGACTTGCGCGATACAAGGCGTCTCGAGAAAATCTCCGGAGAAGCGGATATGCTCATCCACCTGGCGGCAAACGCGAGAGTGTATAATCTTGTGGTGGATCCATCGCTCGCGAGAGATAATATCGAGACTGCGTTTAACGTGCTGGAATTCGCGAGGCGCCGCGGCATACAAAATGCTCTCTTTGCTTCCAGCAGGGAAGTGTATGGAAACACGAAAGAATCGGTCCACGCGGAACACGAAATTAATATTACGCTTTCCGCAAGCCCTTATACCGCTTCAAAGATTGCCGCAGAAGCTATGGTTCATGCCTGGCGCCAGTGTTATGGCATGAATTTTATAATCCTGCGGTTTTCCCAGGTGTATGGAATGTACGACGGTTCCGACCGGCTTATCCCTTTATTTGTAAGCCTGGCCAAGAGGAATAAAGACCTCACGATCTGGGGAAGGGAAAAAGTTTTGGATTTCACCTATATTGACGACTGCGTTTCAGGTATTACAAAAGCAGTGGAAAACTTTGAGAAAAACAAAAACGAAACCTTTAATATAGCTTCAGGCAAAGGAATTTCGATTGGAAAGGTAGCCCAACTTATTAAAAAATATACCCGCAGCACAAGTAAAGTTGTCGTCAAGAAAAACAGAATTGGCGAGGTGGTGAAATTTACCGCTGATATTTCCAAAGCGCGAAAAAAACTTGGGTACGAGCCAAGGGTACCTATCCAAGAAGGTATTCGCAAGACGGTAGAGTGGTATGATAAAAATTTTCAATAAGAATTATCTCGTCCTTGCTTTATTTGCCGTTCTTATCGCGGTGTTTTACGGCAATACCTTGTTCAACGGTTTTGTGTTGGATGATCGAAAAGTTGTCGAAGAGAACGTGTATGTTCATTCCCTCAAATATCTCCCAAAGGTTATTACTGGGTGTATTTGGGAATATACCAATGGAGGGTGCGCGGGGAAAACGCTCCATTACCGCCCCGTCAATAGTCTTTCTTTTCTCATAACCTACCAAATTTCCTCTCAACCTTGGTTTTTCCATCTCGTCAATCTCGTCTATTTTTTCTCCATTGTTTCCCTTCTTTTTTTCTTTGTGCGTTTGGTCACAAGGAATACGCTCTTGGCTTTTTTTACCTCGCTTATCTTCCTTGTCCATCCCGTTAATAGCGAGGTGGTAAATTGGATTTCAGCGGTGCCGGATCTTACCGTCATCCTTTTTTGCTTGCTGAACTTGATTTTTTACGCTCAATACCGCATCGGAAAAGAGAGTGAGAAAAAGAGAAATCTCCTCTGCTCGATTGTTTTCTATTTTTTTGCCATGCTTTCCAAAGAAATCGCAGTATTTATTATTCCCGTTCTTCTTGTTTCCCTTGATCTCTTCCTATTTCGAATCAAACGAAGGCAGCTTCTTATGCTGCAAGAATTAAAGAAATATCTTTTGTTCGGCATTCCGTTTGTCATGTACTTTTTTATGAGGATGGCGGCGCTGGGGGGATTGGGCGGACTTACGAGTAAGAGCGATTACCTGGGCGAGTTTTCTCTGGTAGAGCGCGTCAATGCGTTTTTCACGCTTTTTGCCTACTCCTTGAAGGAAATTTTGTTTCCTTATCCCCTGTCTTTCCTTCACGACGTGCCTATCGGTTCTAACTTTTTCAACCTGCCTTTCCTCTTCTCATTTCTTATCACGGTCCTCTTTTTCTTCCTCGTCTACTTTTTTATCAAAAGAGGACAACGCCTTTTTGCCTTTAGTTTCATATGGTTTTTCATATTCTTTTCTCCCATACTTGTATTTTTTAATATCGCGGGGGAGCGCAATCACTTCTTTGAAAGATACTTGTTTGGATCATCCATCGGATTTGCTTTGTTCGCCGGCTTTGTGCTTGCGTATCTGTGGCAGCGGCAGTCCAAGCAAACTTTGAGAAGAAAACTGCTTGTCGGATTGCTATTGGGTATTTTTCTTGGGAGCTCTTGGATCATCGTGTTTCGTCGCAATGAGGTTTGGGCAGATAATATTACGTTCTTGCGGGCTACCCTTCAACAAAAACCTTACGCGGTCTCTATCCGTGAGTTCCTTGCCTACGAATTGCTTACGATCAAAGGAGACGAAGAAGCGGCCAAAGCAGAATACGAAAAGATCGTGGAGCAGGACCCGTCGTATAAAGGTATTGATAATGCGTACAGTCATTTAGGAGATTATTACCGGAAAAGAGAACAATTCGAAAAAGCTGAAGAATATTACGCCAAGTCCATTAAAGCGGCGGGGGAGAGGAATTATAAAAGCTACAATAACTTTGGCGCGTTCCAGGAAGAGCAAGGGCAGTATCTCAAAGCATTGGTCAATTTCTGCAAAGCGCTTAAGATAGACCAGACGGCGCCAGAACCCCAGCAAAATTACAGCCGCATTGCGTCTATGATCCAATCGGTTGACGACGCCCAGTATATTTTTCTCTACCAAGACGTGATGCAAGGCGGAGCGTTTGAGGCGAGCCAAGAGCGCGCTATTGCGTTTGAAAAAAAATCCTGCGCCTACGGAACTTGTTTCTATACGTTTTCTGCGCGGGTTTCCAAAGGAGAGGCATTATTTCCTTTCCTGATCATGGCTACCGCGATTCCCTCGGAGATTATAAAAATAGAGAAAGCGGAATTTAATTCCTCATCGCAGGAGATTGTTCTTGCGATTGACAGCAATTACAAAGACCGTTTGATAACCTTCAGCTTCCCCTCGTGCAGCGGAGCAAGGTATGAAACGCAGGTGAGCGAATAGATTATGTTCTTCTGACAACCGCGATTACCGATACTCCAAAAGGAAAGTTGACAAAAGGAAGCAGGCGCTTTTCAAAAGAAAATATCGTTTCAAGCGCTCTGTTTATCCATTGGGGCGGCGGCGTTGCTCCAAAATGCGATTGCGTCTGGGGAAAGAAAGAACGATTCACGAGTTTTGAAAGCGCGACCGGCAGGAAAAGAAACGTGTTGTAATAAGAGATTTTTGTAATCGTCAATCCGGCGTCGAGTATTTTTTGCTTCAGTTCCGGAACGGTATAGCGTCTCTTGTGCTCGTTGGCAAGGTCATGATTGGTCCACAGCCATTGATACGCGGGAACCGTAATGACGGCAATTCCGTCTGGAGCGAGTACCCCCTTGAGCGCCGCCAGGGCTTTTGCGTCTTCATCAATGTGTTCGAGCACGTCCAAAACTGTTATAATGTCAAATGAATCGCGCGGGAGGTCTCGGGGGAAAGATCCCAAAATCATCCGCGCCCCGGGCGCTTTCTCCGCGCTGTATCTCACCGCTTTTTCGCTTGTATCAAGCCCCCAGACATTTCCGCGTTCGAGCAGGGCCTTGAGCATCATTCCGGCGCCGCAGCCCACATCCAATATCTTGTCCTGCTCGTTTCTTGCATGGTATATGTCTATAAGCTTGAGGATGATTTTTTTCCGAGCCAAAAACCACCAGTGTTTTTCTTCGATCGCGTGAAGATAATCATAGAGTTGTTCCTGCATTATACCACCAGTATATTCTCATTCCAGGCAAATGGAAAGCTACCCTTTTGTTTCTATCATTATACCTACAATACGCGGCGGGGAAATACTCGAGCGCTGTTTAAACTCGCTGGCGCAGCAGAGCTATCCCAAAGCCAGTTTCGAAATTATTCTGCTCCCAGACCATAAGCTCGACATTGCCCCGAAAGAAGGCCTTACCATTATCCCTGGTTTTTCCTATGAGCATAAGCGAAACGAGGGAGCAAAAGTTGCCAAGGGCGACCTTCTTGGCTTTGTGGACGACGACTGCACCATGCCCGAAAACTGGCTTGTCGCGGCAGTGCCGTATTTTGCAGACCCCAAAGTTGCCGTGGTCGGAGGCGCGGCTTTGCCTTTTTTGCGCGACACCTTTTGGTACCGTGCGGGAGGGTATGTGTTGAGTTCCCTGTTTAGCTCGGGGTTCGCGAGTTCCAGGTACAAAAAGCGGCAAGCTCCTTACGAAAGCCAGGAGTACGGCTTGCTTACGGCAAACAATGTGGTGCGCAAAGAAGCGTTTAGCGCAGTTGGCGGGTTCGACCCGAATCAGCCGCTTTCCGAAGAAAACGACTTATATTTCCGTATGAAACAAAAGGGATACAAGCTTTTGCACGCGCCGGAAATTTTTGTGTGGCACCGCGCAAAGCCCCTGTTTATGCCTTTGGCGCGCAAAACAATGTTTTACGCCACGGGCCGGGGAGTGTTTATGCTGCGCAAACCGAGCTCCATACGCCCGATATTCTTTTTCCCCACGCTGTTTGCGCTCGGTATCGTGCTCGCGCCATTTGCGTTTTGGCTGTTTCCCTGGTTTCGCTTGCCCGCGGCTTTGGGTTTTGGAGCGTATATTGGGCTGAACATCGGCAACGCGCTTTTGGTGTTTCAAAAAGGCGAACGAAACCCGCTTGCTGCGCTCGCGGTTTTTGCCGCCACGCCCCTGCTGCATTGTACCTATGGGGTGGGAGTGCTCTATGGCGCATATTTGTTTTTACGCGGGCAAGCAGGCAAAGGCCGCAACCTCTGGACCTCCGACTAGAGCTGGTTTAGGATGTCTTTGGCCTGCTGAAAGTGAGGATGTATGTCGAGTGTTTTTTTCAGCTCTTCTTGCATCTGGTTGCTTAGCCCGGCTAAACTATACATGTAGGCTAACGTAAAGCGCAGGCGATACGAGTTTGGATTTTGCGCAAGCGCCCGTTGAATTTCCCCCACGGTTTCTTGAAACGTCTCTTCGCTTTGCACATATTCTTGCAGATACGACAGGTCGAGCGACTGGGGGTTTAACACCTTGTACTCGTGTTGGGCAATAAAGCCCGCCAATTCGTCGAGCCGCCGCACGTATATTGAGGCAACGTCGTCATAATACACCAATGCCCATTCTTTTTTTGGGAACATGGGAGTGGAATTGTTGTACACGGTTTTGCCGTCGGTGTGGGGAAGCGTCATTAGAGCAGATGTAATATTATATTGTCCTATGGACTTTTGCCATGTCTCACCCCCTTCAAAGTTTGTCCAGTAACTTGCAAACACTTGTCCGTGGTATGGCCGAACGCGTCCGTCGATAAAAATAGGGTGCGGCTGGTTTGCCCACATTAAATACCCGCCAAAGTTATACGTGTGGTACAAGTTTCCCTGCGTGCGCTCTAAAATTTGGTTTTGCCGTAAAAACTCCACTGCTTTTGTGGGGTAGGTAAAGGGGGCTAATCCCAGGCCGACACCCAGGGCACTGGTTTTTGCCGCAAAAAAAAGTATGAGAAGAAACGCAATAAACACTGCTTTTAGCGCCCACGATGGTAGGACAACCTTCCGCTTGATTTGGTTGCTTAGCCCGGCTAAAGATACAAAAGACAGGGGAGCAGTAAGCGCAACAAACAACACAAGTTCTCTTACAAAGCGCGCGTTCCACAAGGTTATAGCAGCAAAAAAAACAAAAGCGGCAATAAAAAACCATTGCCGTGTTTTTATGCTCCACCACACAAGCGGAATGGCTGCCAGCAGCACAATGCCGGCTGGCGAAAGAAAAGTGTCTGGAGTCGCGGGCAGCAGGTCGCGCACCGGAAGCCGGGAAGTAGCTGGGTTTAACATGTCGCCCGCAATGCGCGCAATATAGCTCGCGCCGTAAAACATGTGGAGCAGTGAGGCAATACCTACGGTGCCAGCAAGCAGAAGGTTTTGTTTCGTGAGTTTTTTTGTTTGCGCGAATTCGTCGGCGATAAAGAAAAAAGTAAGAACGGGCCCAAATACAAAAGAAGCGTGCATATTGGTCCACAAAAACTGCGTAATGCCCAGTGCCGCCACCCACTTTGTACGCCGGTGTTTTTTGTATTCCAAAAGCAAAACCCAAAACAGCACAAAAAACAAATAGCTAAACGTGTGCGGCCGCAAGCTAAACCCTTCACGAACCGCGAAAAACGCAAACGCCAAAAATCCCACCGAAATAAGCATGTGAGAAACCTGGTTTCTCACAAAAAACCAGACGGCGGCAAGAAACGCGGCGGCCACCACCAGCGCTTTTATAATATTCAGCCCCTGCAAGCCCACGAGCGTATAGGCAATGTACGAAAACGCGGTAAAGCCCCATGAATTGGGAAAATTCTCGGCTCCCTGCGCGGTGTAAGAAAAAACATCGGTATAGGGAAAATACCAATCTTGAATCATCAACTTGCCCTCCGCCAAGTGAAACCAGATGTCAAAATCCGTTACCGGGAACAGAGAAAAGAGAAATACCGCAATCGCCCCCGCGGCCGTTGCTATCACCACATACGTCTTTGCCATATTCACCCATTATATCTTACTTCTTTCCAAAAACCAGCCACCAAAAGCAAAAGGAGGGACAGTCCCTCCTTTTGCTTGGGAGTTGCTCGTGGTATAGTGAATATGTAAATATGCCGAGAAAACCAAGAAAATTTGAAATCGGAGGAATCTATCATATCGTTAATCGTGGCGTAGAAAAGCGGACTATTTTTCTTAAAAAACAAGATTATAGTCGTTTTGTTCTTGGTTTGGAATTTTTTAATGATGAAAATCCTATTGATCTGTGGGCACTGGTCACCTCCAAGAGGAACGGAGGGCCTAAAGGAGGGACAGTCCCTCCTAAGCAGGTTGGGGAGCGGATCGCGCAAGCGCGTAAAAAGAAAAGGAAACAGATCGTAGAAATTCTGGCATTTGCGTTGATGCCGAATCACTACCATTTCATTATGCGGGAAATCATACCAGGAGGAATTTCTCTGTTTATGCGAAAGATGGGTGGGTATTCAATGTATTTTAACAAGCAATATGAAAGAGTAGGTCCACTGTTTCAATCTCGTTATAAAGTAGTGCCAATTAAAACCGATATACAGCTAGGCGTCGTATTCGTGTATGTCCACACAAATCCAATCGAATTAAAAGAACCTTTATGGAAAGATCGAAAAGTAAGCGATTTGCGCCAAGCACTTCACTGGCTGGAGGAGTACCAATGGTCGAGCTATCATGATTATGCGGGGAAGTTAGTATTCCCATATGTAACGCACCGAAGATTTTTCATTGATTTCTATGGAGGAGAAGCGCAATGTCGCAAGGCAGTAGAAGACTGGATCAAATTCAAAGCGCGAAATGCGAATCTAGGGCCAGAAATTATCGAGTAGCAAAAGGAGGGACAGTCCCTCCTTTTGTTTGCTGTTGGTTTTGGGGATAAATGTGGATAATTCTGCTATTGGGAAAGCGCGAAGTCTGGTACAATAACAAATAGATTTGGAACGCCCAAAATGTTTTTAGTTTAGAGAATGGGAAATTCAAAAGAACGCGATCAATACATAACCCTGAAGGAAGCCTCCGCGCTCTCCGGCTATTCTTCAGGTTACATTCTTCAGCTCATTCGGAAAGGAAAAGTCAAAGGAAAGATTATATATTCTTCGCAAGGAAAGTATTGGGTTATTCAGAGAGAAGAAATCCTTGCGTACAGGTCCAAGAAAGGAAAGCAAATCCCAGAAAGCAGTCCCCGGAGCCAAGCTTTAGTTGAGCTGCTTTCTTTCGGAATGAATCGCAAGTGGAAAAGACAATTGACACGGTCTTCTCTGATCAAGAAAGGCGTAGCATTCACGGGGATTCTTCTGCTGATAGCTATTGGCATGAACCTCTCTTTTCTCTGGGCAAACACGAGGGTGTTTTATCCAGCCGTATGTCTCGGAGATTGGGAACAGCCGCAGTTAGCGCAGGGAGAACCAGATCTGAACGCGGATGATTCAGATGAAGCATTCAACGCGGAAAATTCCGCGATATTGCATCGTGAAACCGGAGTCCAAATCTTCTGCGGGGAGTTTCAGGGAGAATGGCCCGCGGATCTTGTGGCGCGCCACGCGAAACTTCGTCTCTCGATGGCGGTAACCTCTAGCCCGGAGCCGCAAGCAGAAGGAGGGACAGTCCCTCCTTTGCCAGCCGCCCCGTCGGATGACGGGGCACCCGCCCAAAGCCCAGAGGGCATTGAGGCGGGCCCGCCTGAATTCCGCCAACCGGCGGATTTCGGCGGGGAACAACCCACCGAGCCGCCCGCAGAAATTATCGAGGAACAACCCATCGAACTCTTCGAGTCTGAAGACTCATCAGAGTCTGAACGACCTGCGCCGCCAGAGGAAATTCCGACGGAACCCGTTTCCTCTCTTTTCCGCGGCTGGGCTGGGCGAAACCTGGTTTCGCACACGCCTAAAGCAATCGCGCAGGAGGAGCCGAGAGAAGAAGTGCAGTTTGAAGAGCCCGCAGTGGACGGGGGGCAAGCGTCTATCTTTTCAACAGAAGATTTTCTTGAAGTTTCGTATAGTTTCGGAGGAGCAGAGTGGACGCCGCTCGCAAAGATACATCATGGCAATTGGGCAAATTTCACAATCCCTTTGCCAGGCATCACGTCGCAGTTAGATATCGCGAATCTTCAGATTAGACTGGAAGGTTTACCAACAATCGATGGAGTCCCGACAGTGTATCTCGACGCCATGGAGGTTGAAGTTGAATTTATGGAGCCGCCGGCAATCGAAGATCGCCCTGTGCTTCGGCTCCAAGATAGTTCTCTTCTTTTCCCCGCGGGTTCCCGCGACTTTTCTGCCACCCAGCAGCCGGTCTTTGAAGTCCAAGAGCCGAGCCTTACCATTGCCCAGGTTCAGCAGCTGGTGCAGGAGGAAAAGATAGAAGTGCTTTCAGACCGAAAGGGAAGGTTTGGCAAACGCGTTTCTCCCGATAAAGAAGAACTCGAGGAGCTTATCGAATTGCCAGATGTTGAGCCGGTCGTCCCGTCGGATGACGGAGCAGAAGGAGGGACTGTCCCTCCTGCGCTCCCTGATTCTCTGAAAGAAATTTTGGAAGACTCTCTCTCAAACTTCGCCGCCGAAATGAATGAGTCGGAGCCGCAAGCAGAAGGAGGGACAGTCCCTCCTTTGCCAGCCGCCCCGTCGGATGAGCCGCCTACGCTAGAAGCTCCGGCGAGCCAAAGCGGGGCAGAAGGAGGGACTGTCCCTCCTTTGCTAGAGGAAGCGCCCGTCTCCGATACTGCCGAGCCTCTCTCCTCGCTTTTGCGCGGTTTGGATGTGCGAAACCTGGTTTCACACATTTTACGCGCGCCTGGGTTTGCACACGCGCAGGACAAAGGAGGGACTGTCCCTCCTTTGCTGCGGAACGTGAAAGCGAAAGTGAGGGGGAATCATGGAGATGAGCAGCCTGTCGGAGCAACCGTTGAATCCGTGCTTGAGAATGGGGCAAAGAAGTTCCAGATACGAGTTGAAAAGCCGTCCACCGGATTTAGGCCCGGCAGATACACTCTGCAAGTGGAGGTGGAAACCGAAGACGCCGTGTTCATAGCCGAGCAAAACTTTACCTGGGGCGTGCTGGCAATCAACGTGAACAAGTCCATATACCTGCCCGGGGAAACCGCGTATTTGCAGATGGGCGTGGTGGACGAGCAAGGCAATACCGTGTGCGACGCAAAACTGGAATTAAGAATTGAGAATAAAGAATCAGGCAAGGGGGCAAATCTTTCTACCGAGGACGGGACTATTGAATACAGCGGAGAGTGTTCGGGCAACAGCGCCACGAGCAAACCCGATTACTTTGGATACGCCAAACTGCCAAGCGACACCGGGGTGTACCAGATGGAGCTCACTGCAACCACGGCAAATGGCAGCCATACAATCACAGACCAATTCGAGGTTCAAGAATCTGTGCCTTTTGATGTGGAGCGATTCGGCCCCAGCAGGATCTATCCGCCCTCGACATACGAAGTGAAGTTCAAGATCAAACCCACCGAGGACTTCATCGGGCAGGTGACAGAGACCGTGCCTGCTGAATTTTCAATTTT
>ERZ1292623.3858-Hain-H51-01um-R1-3858-length-12581-cov-9_pt1 | contig 12581 bp, 12 predicted proteins | sample MGYA00564398_ERZ1292623 | MGnify/ENA primary metagenome ERZ1292623 (study PRJEB36523, sample SAMEA6512633) | groundwater metagenome | collected 2019-01-07 | study: AquaDiva: Metagenomics assemblies of 32 groundwater samples | reverse complement strand
CGGGGAGCGCGAGCTCGCGGTGGGCATCGTGGCGGGTCTGCAGACGCATGGGTCGCGGGCCAACTGGCATCCGCACCTCCACGCTTTGTCACGGACGGCGACTTCCGGCCCGACGGCACCTTCGTCGCGTGGCCGGTCCCTGACACGGCCGGCTGACCGAGGCGTTCCGCCGCGCCGTGCTCCGACTGTTCGTGCGCTTGGAGCTCTTCGACGAGGAGCAGGCCGCGGGGATGCTCACGTGGCCGCACTCGGGGTTCCCGTCGCGCTGGAACGGCTGACCTATGACCGGACGGACGAGATCACCGCGATTCAGGCGGTCCAGCCCTTCGTGTCACGCGTCGCGTCCAGCCAGGCTCATGCGCTCGCGGTAGCGTTGAACGCTACGGGCGCCGGAGGTCTTCGTCATGACATGTGATCTGCCACGATGGGACTTGCGACACTCCACGCACGCCGGCGGCAAGTCAGCGGCAGTGGTCCGGCTCAGATCTCCCAATTGGAGAGCACGATGCCGCTGGCCGGCTTGCGCTCGACGTAGCCCGCGAGTGACATGCGCAGGTCTGTCCAGCGGACGCGCGCGCGCAACGCAATCAGCCGCTGGTACGCGGCCTCGTAGTCGCCCTGCAAGCGGATCGAGGCGCGCTTGGTTCCGCTGCGCCGCGCCAGGTCGCTGAGGGCGCGTGCGGCCGCGTCCACCGTGACATCCTCCGCGAGCACGAGCTTGAGGACCCGCAACTCCTCGCGGGTGCGGCCCTCCACGAGGGGCGCGGTGTGGCACAGGGCGTAGCCGCGCAAATGATCCCCGTTCATGAAGAGCATCGTGTCGCCGAGCGCGAGTTCGTCGGTAAGCTGGATCTCGCGCGCGTGGTCGTACCCGGGCTGCATCGAAGAGACCAGGACGCGGCATTGTTCCAACAGGTCGTCCTTGTCGCTCGGCGACATCCTTCCAAACAGGGGCGCCGGCCTGTCCGCGTACGTGGCGTCCACGGTGACGGTGAGCGTGAGTTTGCCGGGGACGAAGCCGAGCGCCGAGTAGAAGCCGATGTTGTCCATCGTGCGCGGCATGGTCTCCAGGCCGATCACGGTGGCGCCGTGCACCTTGAGCCACTCGATACCGCGCCGCACGATCTCGCTTCCCGCGCCCATGCCCTGCTGCTCGTTCCGGACGGCCAGGGGCCCCATCCAACCCTCGGTACCGGATCGATGCACCATGTTGAACGCGACGATCTCGTCGCGCTCGCCGCGCCACACCATGGCGCCGTCGGCGGCGTCGCGAATGGCGTAACGCCAGACCACCGGGTTGAGGTGCGGTACGCGAACGCCGGTGAGGCCGTCGCGGCGGTAGCGTTCGGTGAACGCGTCACTGAACACGTCGTTCAAATCGGGAATGTCGTCGAACCGCGCCGGACGCGGCCCATCCAGGACCTGGCTCGGCCGCCACGAGCGCGACGTCGCCATCAGTCCGCGCCTCCCATCGCCACCGCATAGGCATCCGGTGACGCGACATCCACGGAGTCGATGGCCAGCGGCCCCGCCTCCTGGATGACGCGCGTGGTGCCGGCTTCGTCGTCGTAGCGCACCGTCAGCACGCGATCCAACCCTTCGCGCACCGACTCGATGTGCGTGATCACGACCACCTGCTCGAACCGGTCGTGCAGGCGGCGCAGCAATTCGACGACGTTGTGCCGGCGTGCTTCATCCAGTGAGCCAAAGACCTCGTCCAGCACCAGCAGCGAGAAGGCCTGGCCGGCGCGCTCCGCGATCATCTGCGAGATGGCGAGACGCAACACGAGGTTGGCGAGGTCTTCCTCGCCGCCAGAAATCACGGGCTTGGGGATGCCGTCCTCGAGCACGACGACGTTGTAGTCGTCGTCCAGTTCGAGTTCGCTGTAGCGGCCGTCCGTGAGCTGCGCCAGGAACCCGCTGGCCAACTCGGAGATTTCCGGCCGCAGATGCTGGTTGAGATCGGCGCGCATATCCGAGTACGCGCGGTCCAGTTCATCATGCAGGCGGCGGTCGGTGTTCAACAGACGCAGGCGCTGCTGCATGCGCTCCAGCTCCACGCGGCTTTGCTCGGCGACCGCACGCGCGGCGCGCGCGGCCTCGAGGTCCTTTTCCACGACCGCGCCGTCGAGCTTTGCGGCGTTGAACGCGGTGGACGCGGCGTCGAAGTCGGCATGCAACGCGGCGAAACCCGCCTCCGAGAACCTGGAAGCAGACTGCTGCTTTCCAAGGCTCGCGATCAGCTTCCTGGCCGCCGCCAGATCCTTGCGCACCTGGGTCGTTTGCGCCTTCACCTGTGGCTCCCGCTCGGTGAGCGCTCCGAGGCGTGCGGACCTCGCCGCCAGTGGAGCGAACTGCTCATGACGATGACGCAGTTCGGCGTGTCGCGTCACGTGGTAGCCGGACGGGATGATCTCGACTTCGGCGATGATGACGGCGAGCCGCTTGTCGCGAGCGGTGATGTCCGCGGCCACTTGTTGCGATTCCTGCGCACGGAGCTTCGCCGCCGTCACCGCCTTCGTGCGCTCCTCCACGACTGCGCGCAGGTCGCGCGCCTTGGCCTCCAGCGCCGCCAGCGGTTCCGGGATGGCCTTGAGCTGATCCAACCGCTTGGCGTAGTAGCGACCGTTCACGACGATTTCGTGCATGCGCCCGTCTATGTCATCCAACACCTCGCGGAAGTGATCGGACAGCGGCCTCGTGCAGATGGGACACGGGCCATCCGGGCCCAGATCGGCAATCTTCTCGCGCTGCTTCTTGAGCTCGTCGTGCTGTGCCAGGAAATCCTGCCGCTTGGTTTCCGCCTCCTGGCGATCACGGGCCCACTCGGTCCGCAACTCCGTGATGCGGTTCTCCAACTCCTGCTGCTCTTTGCGCGTCTCTTCCCGCTCTCGCTCCTTGGTTTCCACGAGCGAGGCATCCGACGCAAGGCTTGCCGCTCGCTGATGCAACTGGGCCAGCTCGCCTACGATTTGACGCCGGTTCTCGTTCAGCGCCGCGCGCCGGCCTTCCTGCGCCGCCAGCGCCTGCATTTCATGCAGCTGTGACTCGAGGTCCTTGTGGACACTCAGCTCCGACTTGATCTGCGCAACTTCCTTGCGGGCGTCGGCGATCTCGGCCAACTCCTCCTCGAGGCGCTTGGCGTCCTTGAGTAGCGAGCCCTCTTGCGACTCCCGGAGGCGCAGTTCAGCGGTGAGCGCCTGCATCGCCTCACGGTCCTTTTGCGCCGCGGCCCATTTGGGCTCGAGGTCGGACACAACGGCGTTCGCCTTCTTGAGGCGCTTGAGGGCGTCCCTGGCGCGGGCCTCCGCGTCAGCCGATCGCGCGGTGCTCTCGGCCAACAACCGAGCGACGACGTCGCTCTCGGGCATCGCCGACTCCATGCCCTGCGCCTCGCCGCGAATGACGTTGCGGCGATCACGCACCAGCACCTGCGCGCCGCGGAGGCGCTCGTAGCCGAGCACGCGGGAGAGGAACTGCGCGCGCTCGGCCGGCCCCATGGCCGCCATGACGCTGAGTTCCTTCTGCCCCGTGAAGTACGTGTTGAAGAACTCCTGCTGGCTCATGCCCAGCCGGCGGCGCAGGAGGTCCGTGACGCCGCTCAGGGAGTTGGCGATTGGAGCGGGCGCACCGTCGAGGTACAGCTCCGCGCTGCTCAGCGACCGGACGACGCGGTAGCGGTGGCCCGCGAGGTCGAAGTCGAGTTCGACCTTGACGCCGGCGCGCGCCGGCGCGCGCAGTGAGCGAATGCCCTCGCGCGTTCCGCGTGCCGCGGGCATGCCGTACAGCGCCCACGCGATGCCCTCAAGGATGGTTGTCTTGCCGGACCCGTTGGGGCCGATGATGCCCGTGAGGCCGGTGTCGAAGTCCACCGTCGTATCCGCGTGCTGGCGGAAATTCTTGAGGCGGAGCTGGTTGAGGCGCACGGTCAGGTCTCCGTGCCGAGCGCGGAATCGGCGACGGTCAGCGCCTCGGCGTCCGCCAAGTACTTGAGTCCGAGGTCCACCAGCCGCTCGCGATCCAGGTCCGCGGGAATTTCACGGTGCGTCAACTGATCGCGAACGACGTCCACCACCGACTGGCGACGGCCCGGCGCTCCCTGCCCCGCCCGCACCGCGTAATCCTCGCGGCGAACGTCCATCTGGAAGTGCACGGCGCGCCGCTTGAAGTCGCGCAACGCCTTGTGGTCCAGTTCGCGGGCCACGTGGCGCGGGACATCGCGCAGCGTGAGCCGCACGATCTTGTCGTCAATGCCACCCTTGTGCTTCTCGACCGCTTTGAGAATCTCGGCGTCGAGCTCGGCCACGCTCTTGTTGCGGGCGGAGATATCCGGCAGGCGCACGAACGCCCGCGACGGCGCCAGGTCGTGAAAGCGATGCTCCTTCGTTTCGAGATTGAACTCGATGAACCCCTTGCCCTTGAGGCCCAGGTCCTGGGCCTCGACCATCTCGCCCCAGACGTTGAGGCTCGTGTAGTCGATGGCGCCGGAGTAGAACGCATTTTCCGCCACGCGGCGGTGGACGTGATAGTGGCCCAGGGCCACATAGCTCCACTTCGACAGGCCGATCTCAGCGCGCGTGAGGTTGATGGCCGCGCGGTCCAGCTCGGCGACGTGCGGTGGCACGATCTCAGGCATGTTGGCATGCACCAGCAGCACGTTGTACTTGGCGTCGCCCGGTGTGAGCGCCGGCAGTGCGCCAGGGACGCCCGGCACCGCCAACACGGAGACCGCGCCCCCGGCCAAACTGAAGCTGCGCGCCTCGCTGGCCGCGACGTGCACGCCGAGCTGCTCGAACAGCGCGAGGATGCTGCCGGTTTCCGTGGTGCGGGGGGTGTCGTGGTTGCCCGCGACGAGTACGATGTCGGCCGTCGGGAGCTCCTTGCGAAGGCGCAGGAACTGCCGGAATGCGTGGAGAATGGCTGCGTTGCTGGGACGCGCCGTGTGGAATACGTCGCCGGCGATCAGGATCAGGTCCGGTTCGATCCGGATGATCTGATCCACGGCGCGCTGGAACGTGCGAGCGACATCAAACTCCCGCTGATTGATGCCGGTGGGCGTCAGGCGCAGGTACTGGCGGTACCCGAGATGAAGATCCGAGAGGTGGACGAGGCGCATGCGCAGGGCGGGTGAGCCAATCTAGCGCTGCGTCGTCACTCTGAGCGAGCAGTGCGAGCCCGGGAAAACGGCTAGCGACGCTGGGGCCGCGGGAGCGAGAGGACCTTCATGCTCTGGGTCACTTTCACGCTGAAACGGAGGGCCGCGTTTGCCTTGTCTTTCTGCGCCACCGTGGACTTGAGCAGCAGCAAGAAGTGCGACTCCGATAGCCAGCCGCGCCTCCGGTTCACCACCATAGTGCCGCTCACCGATCCCGTGACGGCCTCACCGGCCGGCTTGGCCGTGGGAACGAGCGTCCCGGTCATCGTCACGTAGGCCAGATCGCCTTGGGCCGCGGTGGAGTCCAGGCGAAAGCGGGCGCGCATCACGCTGCCGCCGGGAATGCCCAAAGACTCGCCGGAGGGCACGGGCATCTCGCGCACCCACGACTCTCCGACCGCCACCGGCTTGCTGGGGAACGACGCCGGCATCACCGACACCAGGTCGCTCACGTCGCGCGGCACGGATCCGGCGCCGTCATTCAGCGTCACCGTGCCGTCGGGCCAGAGGCGCAGCCGCATCTGGCGTCCCTCCAGTTCCTGCTCTGCCTGCGCCCCCAGTGCGCGCGCATTCACGTCGCTGCTCGTGACGTCCACGGAGTCGGTCACGGCGAGGATCAACGAGGCGATCGGCGCAGCGCTCTCGACGATGGCGCGCGAGAACATCCGGAGCGTCGTGGTAATTGGCGCCCCTGCAGCACTGCTGCTCATTTCCGTCACCTGCTGGAGCTGCATGCGCAGCGTGTCGCCCACGCGCGGACGCAGCTCCAGCAGGACTTTCTGCGCGCCGGCGTTCCCCACGACGATCGCCGACAGCAGCAGTGACCGCGACAGTTGCGACATCAGAACCCGTATGGATCGTCGCCCTTGAGCGCGCGGATCGGCACCGCCACCGGAACGGCAACAGGTTCGGTGGGCACGATCTTCCGGAAACGCGACTCGAAGAACGACTTCACATTGGCCGGCTTGGTGCGCAGGGTCTCGTTGCGGGCCCGCAGGACGTCGGCCTCCTCGTGGCCGGCGATGGTGCGCTTGACCCAGTCGAGCGAGACCGCCGAGTCGAGCTGGCGCAGGGAGCGCATCACCGCCACGTCGATCGCGAGGTCCGTGGCCGGCGGAAACTGTTCGGCTCCGTCTCTACCGCGCATCACCGCCGGGCGCGGGAAGCGCACGAAGATCGGCTGCGCGAAGTGCGGGTGGCGCACCATGAGCTGACCTTTCTCCAGTGTCGCAAGCTTGGTACGCGTGGCCGGACTCAGGACGGCGTATCCGGGCGTGGCGAGTTCGTCCATGTCCATGCGTCCGTACAGCGACGTCCCCGAATTGCCCGGCACGCGGCGATGCACCTGCGACCGGAACTGCTGGGCGCTGAAGAGCACGAGGCCCAGATAGCGTCCGCGTTCCGAGATATCGAGCAGCATTTTCCGCACGTAGGTGTCGGGTCCGTCTGCCGGCGCGTACTTGTTGAGCTCGTCCACAAACACGATCACGTGGCTCACGCCCAGATCGCGCCGTTCGAGATGCTCGCGCAGTTTGGAGACCACGCGGGCGAAGATGAGGTCCTGCGCGTCCTCTTCGACGGACGCTACATCCACCACGTACACCGTCCGGTCCTCGAAGCTCCCGAACGGCAGGTCACTCACGGCGCCTTCATCGGTGACGAGGCCGGCGCAGCGCGTGGAGATGTTGGACAGCCGGTTGCGCACTTTGCGGATCGTCGCGACATGGTGCGTGCGCCAATGCTCGCCAGACGAGCGGTCTTCCATGCCGCGCAGCAGGTCGCGGAAAAACTGCTCCAGTTCGCCGAACGAGCGCACCCGGTGCGGCGACGACAGGACCGGGTCACGGAACTCACGATTGATGACGCGCTCCTGCAGGAAGTCGATGAACGCGTCTGCCTTGGCGTCCACGTCGTCTCGGTTGAGCAGCACCTCGGCAAACTGCATCACCTCGTTCAAGCCCCACGTGAGCGGGCTCAGGTTGTGCGACAGCGCTTCGTTGGAGCGCAGCGTGTTGATGGAGAATCCCTGGGCCGTGTACGGCGCGAAATAGCGGACGCGCTCGAAGGGCTTGGCGGGCACGCCGAGTTTGTCGTAGATCGCGTGGTCGGCGTCGTCGAGGGTGCCGGGCTTGTCCAGGAACAGCAAGTCCGGGCCTTTTACGTTGAAACAGACCGCGGCCACCGAACCCTTGTTCTCGGGGAAATGCGTGAAGATCGACGAGAGCAGCCATTCCACGGCGCTGGTCTTGGTCGCGAGACCCGACACGCCCGAGATGTTGAGGTGCGCAGCCTCGGGGCCCATCAGGAACTCGGCGTCGAGATAGATGGGCGCTTCCATGGCGCCGGCGCGGTACAGGCCGCACGGAATGCCCGTGTTGGTGCCGGCCTTGAGGTACGTGTCCATCCGCAGCGCGACCGCCACGTCTTCGTCGGACGCCAGTGCCACGGTGCCCATCGGAACGGGTTGCAGCGGCTCGTCGGGAATCTGCCGCAGCACATGCGCCGTGTAGAGGCGGATCTCGGCGCGCAACGTCGCCGCCTGAGCGGCGGTCTCCGGCGCACCGTCGTGGCCCAGCACGTCGTGGATGGGCGAAAGCAGATCCGTGTAGCTGAAGCCCTCGACCACAATGCCGTAGATGCGCGGCAGTTGCCCGTTCACCGGCCGTTCGCCGTCCACACGAACGATGGTGCCGATGCCGACCGGAGAATCCAGCGACGTCCAGAAATGGAACTCGTGCGCCGTATTCGGCTTCTTCTCCGTCGCCACCACGCGACCCATGATCGGCGAACTCATTGCACCGCCCGCAGGTATTCCTCGGCGTCGCGAATGCCGTAGGCCATCTTGTCCCAGCGCGGGTCCGGCAGGGCGAGCGGCAACCGCTCGGCCAGGATCCAGCGGGACACATCATCTGCGCGACGCCCGAGCGCGGACCGATCGTCGTCGAGCGCGACTTCCACACGCACCAAGCCCCAAAACGGGTCGCGGCCGGCAGCGTCTGCCACGCGCAGATACCAGCTTGCGACCGAAGTCCGGCGCGACGACTCGATGCGAACCACACTCGAGCGCTGGCCCGTCGTGAGTGCGGACACCACGGCCAGCGCGTCACCCTCGGCGTAGAGCGTCTGGTGGCTCTTGATCACGCCGACAACGTTGGCGGCGCGAGCGACCGTCGCGCTGCCGGAGATGCCGCCGTCCAGGTACAGCACGCCGCGCTCGCGCTCACACCAACGCACGGCAAGCTCGGTCTCGACGCGCTCGCGATCGGCGAGCACGGCTTGATACGCCAACTCCTGGAGCGCGAAGGGGTGGCCCGAATCAGGTTCGCGGCGTTCCAGCGTGTCCACGACTGCGACGCCCATCTCGTTCAGCACGCGGGCCACATCGCGATCGAGCTGCGACATTGGCGCGTACAGCGCGCGCCGAACGAGGGGTGCGCCCCACGTGGACAGCCGCCGTTCGCGGCGTTGGCGGATGGCGGCCGAGACCGTGCCAAACACGATTGGGATGACGCCCTGCCAGCGGGCAACGAGCGTGAGCTGCGAACCGTCGAGGAACGCATCGAAGCGTGGCTCGAGCGGGCCGCTGACAGCGTGGGCCCGCATCTGCGTGTCCTCGATGACGTCCGCGGCGCGAATTGACGGCGCATCGAGCATGCCGCGGGGCTGGATTTCGAGCGGCCTGGACGCGATGACCGGGCCGGTGTCACGCAACGCAGCCCACAGGCGCCGCCGAACCAAGTCAAATGAAGTGTCCGAACTCGTCACATGTCATGCTAACTGTTCGCGCGGGGGGATGCTCATCACGAACGAACCAAGACGGCGGGAACTGGGAACCGGGAAACCAAGACAGCGGGAACGGGGAACTGGGAACTGGCAAAGAGCCGCGGCCTGCCTGTTCCCTTGCCTATTCCCAGGTCCCCATTTCAGCCGTTTCGATTTCCCCGTTCCCAGTTCCCGCTGTCTTGGTTTCCCGGTTCCCCGTTCCCAGTTCCCGCTGTCTTGGTTTCCCAGTTCCCGGTTCCCGCAGTCGCAGTTCTATCCGCCGATATCCCACGCCTGTTGCGAATCCTTCTTTGAATAGGCACGGAAGGCAGTGAGTGTCTGGGTTCGCTGGAGACCGGGTACCGTGGGGAAGATTTCCGTCACCACCTTCGCGATATGCTCGTACTCCGCCACGCGGACGATGGCGACCAGATCCCATTCTCCCGACACGGAGTAGACCTCATCCACGCCGTCGATGCCGGCCAGGACTTTCGCGGCCTGTGGGATGCGGCTCGGATCGACGCGACACAGCACGATGGTGGTGATCACGATGGCACCGGGAAAGGCGGAACGTTGAGCATCCAGAGTCCGACAAGGTGACTGGTTCCATCCACATCGAGCAGCAGGTCGCGCGCCAGGCGAATGGTGCGACTGCGATTGGCGCCGCTCACCTTGAAATGAAACACCTGTTCGGCCTCGTCGGCTTCGGCCATGACGGCCACGTCCACTTCCATGGCTGCCACGCCGGGCTTGGATGACCGCGGCGGGACCGAGACCCGGGCGTCTTCGATGGCGGTCGGTGGCGCCAGCTTGCTGCGCTTTTGCACGTCCGGCCACACCGCGACCTCCACCCCATTGATACGTCCCGCGGTCAGGTCGAAGATCAGCCATGACCCGTCCGACCCTTCGAGCTCCATGGATGCAGATGCACCCTTTGGCGTGCCGCGATGCTGTACCTGAGCCGAGAGGATCTCGGTGTCCGGGTCCCACCGGTATTCGACGGCTGGCGCGGCTTCGTCCGCGGCTTCGATTCGGATCGGGATCTTCACGTCGGTTCTCCTGTACTTCCGAATCTGCGTGCCGCGCCGCGGCGACCGGTACCGAATCCATGCACGTCCGCCCGCAGCGTTGCGGTGCGCCGACGCCGTACCGCGTAAAGAATACGAACGGCGCGGGAGTGTCACCAGACGCACCGCAATGGAGCGTGGCCGCGACCGGGACTATCTTTGGTCAATGATCTCGGACATGCCCTTCCCCGCCACAGGAGGATGGATCGAGGTCATCAGCGGCGTGATGTTCAGCGGCAAGAGCGAAGAGTTGATCCGCCGCGTCCGCCGCGCCGTCATCGCGCGCAAGAAGGTGCAGGTGTTCAAGTCGCACCTCGACGGCCGTTACGCGGGCATCTATCAGGTCTCGAGCCACGACGGTCGCACGGTGCAGGCGGTGCCGGTGGACACCACCGAGCAGATCATCGGCAAGCTGGAGCCCGACACGCAGGTGGTTGGCATCGATGAGGCCCAGTTCCTCGACACCGGCATCGTCGCACTGGCGACCGCGCTGGCGCAGCGCGGTTTGCGCGTCATCGTCGCCGGCACCGATCTCGATTTCCGCGGCGAGCCGTTCGGGGCGATGCCGCAACTCATGGCGGTCGCCGAAATGGTGGACAAGCTGCACGCGATCTGCGTCGTGTGCGGCGGGTCGGCGAGCCGCAACCAGCGGCTGATCGAGGGCAAGCCGGCGCGCTACGACTCACCCACGATCATGGTCGGCGGCGAGGAGTCGTACGAGGCGCGTTGCCGCGCGTGTCACCGCGTGCCGCGGCGGGACGAAGACCAGGTCGCGCTGCTGTAGGTCCGGCCTAGACGCTCGGCGCGCGGCTGTATGCCAATGCCAGGAACTCCTCGCGGGTCTTGGCGTCGTCGCGAAACGCGCCGCGCAGCGCGCTGGTGATCGTCCGCGAGTTCTGCTTCTCCACGCCGCGCATCATCATGCACAAATGAAACGCCTCGATCACGACGCCCACGCCGGTGGGCTTGAGCACGTCGTCGATGGCGCTGGCGATCTGATCGGTGAGGCGCTCCTGCACCTGGAGTCGGCGCGCGAACACATCCACAATCCGCGGAATCTTGGACAGGCCGACGATCTTGCCGTTGGGGATGTACGCGATGTGCGCCTTGCCAAAGAACGGCAGCATGTGGTGCTCGCACAGCGAGTACAGCTCGATGTCGCGCACCATGACCATGTTGCGGTGGCCGTCGTCGCTAAACACGCCCTGGCCGACGACATCCTCCACGCAGGTGCGGTATCCCTGCGTCAGCCACTTGAGGCTCTTGGCGACGCGCTTGGGCGTCTCCAGCAGGCCCTCGCGCTCCGGGTTCTCGCCGATCAACTGCAACTGACGCAGGACCGTGGCCCTGAGTTCGTCGCCCACTTGCGACAGCGCGGCAGGGATCACGCGCTCCGATTTCGTCGTCATGAGAGTTCCGTCCCAGCGAGAGTCGTTGACGCTCCGGCGCCACCCGCATACGTTGGCGACCCGGATCAAAAAGCTAACGCCACCGACGACTGACGATGCTCCTTGCAGGACTCACCGGCAATATCGCCGCCGGGAAATCAACGGTCGCGGACTTCTTCGTCCACAAGGGCGCGACGCTCATTGACGCGGACGTGCTTGCGCGGGACGCCGTGGCGCCTGGCACACCGGGCTTCGAGGCCGTCATCAAGCGTTGGGGCGACAAGGTGCGGACCGCGGACGGCAGCCTGGACCGCGCGGCCCTCCGCGCCATCGTGTTTGCCGACCCCGGCGAGCGCGAGGCCCTCAATGGCATCATTCACCCTCGGGTGGAAGAGTTGCGGCACCAGGCGGTGACCAAAGCCCGCGAACGCGGCGACCGCATCGTGGTGTGTGACATCCCGTTGCTGTACGAAAAGGACCTTGCCGGCTTGTTCGACTGCGTGGTGCTGGTGGACGCACCGCGAGGCCTGCGCCTGCAACGACTGGTGCGCGAGCGTGCGCTGCCCATCGCCGAGGCCGAGGCCATGATCGACGCCCAGATGCCGGCCGACACCAAGCGCACGCGGGCCGACTACATCATCAACAACGCCGGCACCCACGCCCAACTGGAAGCGCGCATCCTCGAGGTCTGGCAGGCGCTGACCAAGGCCGAACGCCTGAAGACGAATTAGGTTCCAAGCCGTCGCAGCACTTCACCCCGAGTCACCATCATGGCCGAGATTCCGAAGGACCTGCTGTATACGGAAGACCACGAGTACCTGAAGAGCACGAGCGACGCCAACGTCGTTGCGATCGGCATCACCGACTACGCCCAGGGTGAGCTCGGTGACATCGTCTACCTCGAGCTCCCCAAGGTCGGCGCGCAATTCAAGAAACACGACGTCTTCGGCACCATCGAGGCTGTGAAGGCCGTGTCCGAACTCTTTTCGCCGGTGTCCGGCGAGATCGTCGAGATCAACGCGCGACTCGAGAAGGAACCGCAGCTCGTGAACACCGCGCCTTACGGCGACGGGTGGATGGTGAAGATGAAGCTTGCCGACGCCGGTGAAAAAAAAGGCCTGCTGGACTCGGCGGCCTACGGAGCGCACATAGGGAAGTGAAGGAGAGAGGAGAGAGGAGAGAGGAGATTGATCAGGTCCTCTCTCCTCT
>ERZ1292623.2210-Hain-H51-01um-R1-2210-length-17751-cov-9_pt1 | contig 12582 bp, 16 predicted proteins | sample MGYA00564398_ERZ1292623 | MGnify/ENA primary metagenome ERZ1292623 (study PRJEB36523, sample SAMEA6512633) | groundwater metagenome | collected 2019-01-07 | study: AquaDiva: Metagenomics assemblies of 32 groundwater samples | reverse complement strand
AGCCGTGAAGAGATCGAAATTCTCGAGGTCTGCGAAGTCAGCCAAAACTTATAAAGCCGTAAAAGTATCTCCTCCAAAAAGAAAAGCTCGCCGAAAGGTGAGAAAAAGAACAGGAAGGATAGTGACTCAAGCTGCTTCTCGCGGGAAGCACTTTGTTCGTATCAAGGTAGTGGGAATTGGCGGCGGGGGAGGCAATGCGGTTACCCGGATGAGAAGGGATTTCCACGCTCGGGGAGTTGAGTTTGTGGTAATTAATACCGATCTCCAAGATCTGGAGAGTTGCGATGCTCACCGAAAGCTTCACATCGGCCGAGCATTGACCAGAGGAATGGGCGCGGGAATGAATCCCGATTTAGGTCAGCAGGCGGCCGAGGAGAATCGCTCGGAAATTGCCGAGGCGATCCAGGAAGCGGACATGGTTTTTCTAACGGCCGGGTTTGGCGGCGGGACCGGTACCGGAGCTACGCCGGTGGTGGCTGATATTGCTAAAGAATTAGGAATTTTAACCGTGGCAGTTGTTACCAAGCCGTTTGCTTTTGAAGGAGCGGCCAGGATGAGGATCGCCGAGGACGGGCTTATGAGAATTAAGGATAAAGTGGACACTCTTTTAGTGATTCCCAACGACCGGATTTTTAACATCATTGATAAAAACACTCCGGTAGTTAAGGCATTTGAGAAAATAGACGATATTTTGAAAAGCGCGGTTCAGGGAGTAGCCGAAATTATTTCTGCCTCCGGATTGGTGAACGTTGATTTTGCTGACGTAAGATCCATTATGTCCGCGACTGGAATGGCGGTAATCGGTGTCGGTTATGGAGGAGGGGCAGACCGAGCAGTAAAAGCAATTGGTGAGGCGGTCAGCTCCCCGCTTTTGGATATTTCGATTGATGGTGCAAGGAGTGTGCTTTTCGGAGTGGCGGGCGGCCGCGATCTTAAAATGACCGAAATCAATGATGCAGCCAAAATCATTGCCGATTCGGTTGATCCAGAGGCAAGGATAATTTTCGGCGCTTATTACGACCGGAAGCTCAAGAACGGGCAGGTAAAAGTAATTATCGTAGCTGCCGGGTTTAACGGAATGGCGATGAGGCGAGAGGAACCCTTGAATTTGTTTAATTCCGAGCTTGAACCGATGGAAGAGCCGTTGAATGAAGGCGGTGGAGGTAAGAGAGCCAAAATCGGCAAGGCAACAACTAATAGCCAAACTCCTAAAACTCCAGAGGAAGAAAGCGGACTAAGTGAAGACATTTGGGAGGTGCCGGCCTTCCTCCGCCGCAAAGGCAAAAGATAGGGTCGCCCAGCACCTTACCGTCTATGAGAACTCGGATTGTCCGACTCCAGCGGTCGGACCTCCTCCTCTCGTTCCGCTGGCCGAGCACTCAACAAGATTGAGTACTCGGACCAAGCCCAGCGGAACTGCGAGAGGTTCTCTACGACAGCAAGGTGCTGGACTCTATCAGTTATTTTTAGTTTAGAGTTGCTCTAGTTTTAAATCTAGATTTAAAACTAGAGCAACTTTGTTTTAGTCGTGCTTGAAAAGAAGAGGGTGGAAGGGATAGAGTGAATACCTATGGATATAGAAAAACTATCTGCTTTTTTAAAGAGAGCGAAAAAGAATACTTATGCATCCGAAGTGGCAGTGAAAGTGACTTCACAGAGGCCGGGTTCACGAGATTACGAATACATAGAAGGCGATTTAATATATCACGACACCTACTTTGGCGGAACGCAATTCATAGGTGAGGAGATCGTGTATGAGAACGGTAAGCCAACATGGGGGATGAATTATAACGGCTATGTCTTGGATAATACTGTAACTGAAGCTGAGATAGATAAATCATTAAGGGGAGCACTGAAACAGGATTATGAAGACGTAATTCCTGTGCGAGGACCAAGAAAATTCTCGGTGGATAATTATGAGTACACTAACAAAGTTAGCGGTGACTTAATGAGATTTGAGGGACGTGAAGAAATAACGAAAGATAATAGAGCCATATATTATGCTTTATTCCACGGAGGAATAATCAAGTAAAATACTTGTGGCACTACGCCCCGAGTTGGGATTAGAAAATTTATGGAAGAGAATTTATTAAATCAGCTTCATAAATTTCTTCAGGAGGCGCCCAAAGCGACTTATGCTGGCGATGGGGCTGAAGTTGAGCCATGGAGAAAGGGCTTTAAGGAACTTGAGTATAAAGACGGCGATTGGTATTACCGAGATAGCTACACTGGATTTTTTCAATCTTGGGGGCAGGAAGTTATCTGGTTTAAGGATAAACCAGTCTGGACTGCCCTCTATGGCGGCGGCATGATAGAGAAGTTTCACGGTGATAAAGATTTTGCTAAGCAAACTTTTACATTTTTAAAGAAAGCATTACGACAAAAAGAAAGTGATTTCCAGCCCCGCGGCCCGAAGAAATTGACTGAAGACGATTGGGAATACGAATGTGAGATGGAAGGAGATATAAAGAGTTTTGAGGGGAACGAGAAGATTTTACATAAAGGAGAAGTCGTTTTCACCCACGATTTCATCGGCGGGATAGTGATTTAGTATATGGTCAAAATAATTTTTGAAACTCATAGTACTTCTTTTGATAACGAGGCCCATCGGTCTTCCGGTCATTATAATGCTGAGCTTTCTCCTCTTGGCGAGCAACAGTCAAGGGAACTTGGGGAGCGATATCAAGATGAACATTTTAACGCTATTTTCTGTTCTGATCTACAACGCGCCTATAGGACTGCTGAAATTGCTTTTGGTGATAAATTCTCGATTATCAAAGACGCTCGCCTAAGAGAATGCGATTATGGAGATTTCACTCGTCGTCCGAGTGAAGAAGTGGAGGCAGAAAAACCAAAAAGGATCAAAGAACCGTTTCCTAATGGCGAAAGTTATGAGCAAGCTTCCGAAAGGATGAAAAGTTTTCTTCAGGATCTCTTAAGAGATTACGATGGTAAGAAGGTAATGATTATCGGACATAGAGCTACTCAATATGGACTGGAGCACTGGATTAAAGGTTTACCACTTGAGCAGGTTATCCCAGCTCCCTGGAAATGGCAGCCCGGGTGGACGTATGAATTAAAATCAATCTAACTATGGACCGGAAAATTTTAGTTTATGAATATTATTCAAAAAGTAAAAGAGCTTGATTTGCCTGATGGAAGCTTTGTTGTAGTGGGAAGTGGGACGATGGCTGCTTTTGGTATTAGAGAGCCAAATGATCTTGATCTAGTTGTATCGCCAGAAGTTTATGAAAAGTTAAAGCAGGAAGGATGGGAACAAAAATTTCGCTATGGCACAAGCTTTCTTGGGAAAAATGTATATGAAATTTGGCTTATGTGGGATAGTGAAAATAATGAACCTAATCTAAAAGATTTATTGAAGAATGCTCATATTATTGATGGAGTGCCATTTGTGAATATAAGACGATTAATGGAGTGGAAAAAACGAAAGGGAAGAGATAAGGACTTGACTGACGTAGAACTAATAAAGGATTATCTAGAGAAACAATCATGAAATCAGTCGCTATTTGCGGCAGTAGCCGTTTCAAGCCAGAGATAAAAGAGTTTACTCGAGGACTTGAGGAGTTAGGGGTAATTGTTTACCCTCCCTATTTATTTGGTAACCCAGACCAGGATGGATGGAAAAATCTGACTGACGAGCAGAAGAAGTTCGTCGCCTTAGGTTTAACCCATGACCACTTCTATAAAATAAGGATGGCTGATGTAGTGCTTCTATTTAACAAGGCTGGTTATTCAGGAAATAGCACTACTTTAGAGATGGGCTATGCTGCCGCTTTAGATAAACCTATTTATGCGATTTCGGACAAGGATGAAGAAATTTGCAGACACATTCTTTTTCGAGGATTCGTGTCTTCTCCAGAAGAGTTAGTGAAGTTTCTATAATGGCAAAAATTACTTTTGTAGATGAGGGTGACAATGTAATCGGTTCTGGAACAAGAGAAGAAGCGTTACAAAAGGGCATCGCCCGCCGTATCGTTCGAGTTTTTCTGTTCAATTCAAAAGGAGAACTACTAATACAGAAACGATCTAGTAATGTTTCTCTAGCTGGAAAATGGGATCAATCAGTTGGAGGTCATGTTGATGAAGGAGAAGATTATTATCAAGCGGTATGCCGAGAACTTCGGGAGGAGTTAGGTATTCAAGAGGCACCTCTTAAAGAAATTACTAAATATTACACAGAAGAAACTGACGAAAACGTAATAAATAAAAAATTCAATATGCTCTACTCCGCAAATTACAATGGGAAAATTAATTTTAATAAGGAAGAAATCACCGAGGTTAAATGGATTTCACTGGAAAAACTTGAGGACTGGACGAGGGAGCAACCGCAAGATTTTACACAAGGTTTTATAAAAAGCTTTAATATGTATCAGCAGAAATCACAGTAAAATGGGGACAATTAAAGAATTTATCAAAAATCGGAAGGGGCAGAAGTTGGCGGTGCTTGTTGAGAGGCAAGAGAATCAGAAGGGGCTGGCTTTTGTGATGCACGGCTTGGGCGGGTTTAAAGAGCAGCCGCATATTCAGGTCTTTGCGGAAGCATTCCTAGATAACGGCTATACGGTGGTGCGATTTGATACAACGAATACTTTTGGGGAAAGCGAAGGTAATTATGAAGATGCCACTACCACGAACTACCATGAGGACCTAGAAGATGTAATCGAGTGGGCGAAATCACAAAGCTGGTATGAGGAACCGTTTTGCCTTTCAGGACATAGTCTGGGTGGAATTTGTACAGCGTTGTATGCCGAAAAATATCCAGAGAAGATTAAAGGATTAACGCCTATCTCCACTGTTGTCTCGGGAAAGTTGAGTATAGAGACTCTTGCGCATCAACAGGTTGCTGAAGAATGGGAGCGGACTGGCTGGCGGGAACAGCCGAGTAAATCTATACCCGGTCTTGTAAAGCGACTTAGGTGGTCGCATGTGGAAGATCGATTGAAATACGACTTATTACAGAATGTTAATCATCTTACCATGCCAGTATTGCTCATAGTCGGGGAGCGAGATATTAATACTCCGCCGGAACACCAACAACTACTTTATGAGAAACTCCCCGGCAAAAAAGAAATCCATATTATTAAAGGAGTGAATCACGACTTTAGAAGTAACGGCGAGCTTAACGAAACCGCCCTCAAAGAAGTGAAAAATATATTTGATAAGTGGATTAAGAGCTTAGAATAACTCCTCCATTTTTTCTAACGCTTCGAGATTCGGTTTGTCCGTTATCAATCTCCTTGCTTCGCTTAACGTAACCCAACGACTATCGTGGAACTCTCGGAGATTGGCATTTATTTCTTCCTTCTCCGTTGGAACTCGATACCAAATATCGAGGTGTTCTTTGCATGGTTGCACTGAATTATTGATAGGAGTGATTGTTAGAAGAAAAGGTTTAATTTCCTCTGTTATTTTATTTTTAATTCCGAGTTCCTCGTCAATCTCCCGGTTAAGAGTTGCTATAAGATCCTCTCCTTTGTCTATATGCCCACCCGGAGAAAGCCATAAACCTGATTTTTTATGATGAATAATAAAAACTTTCTTTATTTCTTTGTTGTAAGGTAAGAAATAAGTACAGAAATGACTTACTGGATTCTCATCTCTAGTTAAGCTTCCCCTTTTTAATTTTTCAGTGAATCTTAAGATGACTGATTCTTGCGCGATGTCCTTGTCGATGAATGATTTTATCTCACTAGCCGGGTCAATCATGGTCCAATAATACTACAACTCTACTCATCCTCTTATCTGCGGGATTTTCTGTTCGTCTAGACACGCAGAACACAAAATCCTGAAGCCGGAACTTTATCGGTCTATACAGCGAAGCCGGAGTGGTTTAGGTTTTTGTAAAGCAACGTGATTTCATCGGAGGTTCACCTCCTGACTTTTAATTCCTGTCAAATTGTTGTCTTTCTGGACTTGCTGGAGGGTTATCCCCAGATTTTGGCTTGTGGTAAATTGCCGAGCTGCTTGGTAGAATTGTCCTGCGAGATGAGGAGAGTCGAAAATAAAATAGATTATTAAAATGGTTACGGAGAAAAGAAAGAAAGAGGTGAACGAGTCGTTTTCAGAGAATGCATTGAAGATGATGCGCAAGCGATATCTCGTTCACGATGCAAAGGGCAGGCAAGAAACACCGGCGGACATGTTTATGCGAGTGGCTAAAGCTCTTGCGGCGGTTGAAAAGGATTACGGCAAGAGCAGTCAGTCTATTAAGAAGACCGAAAAAGATTTTTTTGAAATTATGGCCAGCAAAGAATACACTCCGGCTGGCCGAACGATGACAAACGCCGGTTCAAGCACGCCTCTAATAGCAAACTGCATCGTTTTGCCGGTGGAGGACTCAATGGAGGATATTTTCCAAACCTTGAAAGAAGCGGCTCTTCTGCAGCAAGCCGGTTCGGGGTTGGGTTTCGCTTTTGATCGCCTGCGACCGAGTATGTCACTTACAGTAAAGTCTCGCGGTAGTTCTTCCGGCCCGGTAAGCTTCCTAAAAATTTATAACGAAGCTTTTGGAATTATTAAACAACAGGGAAGGCACGGGGCGAACATGGCAATGATGAGCATTGACCACCCGGATGTTTTAGATTTTCTCCGCTCCAAAGAAGTTGAGGGCGCCATTCGAAATTTTAATATTTCAGTTAAGGTAACCGACGAGTTTATGAAAAAACTTACCGAGAGTCCCGATGAGCAATGGTACTGCACCTGGAAGGGTAAAAAAGTTAAACCTCACCGGGTGCTCCGCCACGCTAACGGCAGCGTTTACGGCTCGGAGGAAATTGATATTACCGTCAGAGAAATATTTGATGAGATTGTTCACTACGCTTGGACAAACGGCGAGCCAGGAATTGTTTTCATTGACACAGTTAATCGAACTAATCCCTTACCTGGATTGGGAATGATTGAAGCATCCAATCCTTGCGCGGAGCAATTTCTCCATCCGTACGATAACTGCAATCTTGGTTCAATTAATCTGGATGTATTCGTAAAAAGCGGTAAAGTGGACTACAAAAGATTGGCAGAAGCAACGAAGATTGCGGTGAGGTTGATGGACAACGTAATTGATCGGTTTGATTTTCCGGTGCCGCAAGTGACGGAGTTGGCCAAAAAGAATCGCAGAATTGGCCTGGGCATTATGGGCTTTGCCGACATGCTCTATCAGCTGGGCATCAAATACAACTCCGAGAGGGGGCTAAAGACGGCCGAAAAGATGATGGGGACGATCCAAAAAGCGGCCCACGAGATGTCCCAGCAGTTGGCTAAAGAAAAAGGCGCTTTCCCGCACTGGAAGCAAAGCGTTTTTGCTAAGAAGAAAATTAAAATGAGGAACGCTGCCTTGACGACAGTGGCGCCGACCGGCTCTATTTCAATGATGTTTGAAACTTCTTCCGGAGTTGAACCGAACTTTGCCTTGGCCTACATCAAACAAGATAAGGACGGTGTTCAATATCCTTACTTTAATCGCCATTTTGAAGCGGCCCTCACGAAACACAACTTCAGTGAGGAAGAGCGCGAGAAACTAAAAGAAGAAGTGATTAGAACCGGCACTATTCAGCACTTGGCTTACTTGCCTCAAGAATTAAGAGATACATTTGTCGTGTCAATGGATATGTCAGGCGAGGATCACGTACGTATGCAGGCCTCTTTCCAGCGACACGTTGATAACTCTATCTCTAAAACAATCAATTTTCCCAATAGCGCTACTAAGGAAGACGTTAAACAGAGTTATATTATGGCGTGGGAGCGGGGATGCAAGAGTTGCACGGTTTACCGCGACGGCAGTCGGTTGATTCAGATTCTAAATGTCGGTGAGGGCGATAAAATCACTTCAACCGTTGAAGATCCGTCGAAGAAGGTCAAAGCTAAAGAGGTTGAAGTGGTAGAAGGTAATAATGGTAAATTCAGACCTAGATCAAGACCGGAAGGAGTGCTTCTCGGTGCTACCTATAAAATTAAAACCGGTTACGGTAATCTCTACATCACGGTTAATGACGGTCACGACAATCAGCCGCTAGAAGTGTTTGCCACTATCGGTAAAAGCGGTGGATTCTTCCAGGAACAGTCAGAAGCAATCTGTCGAATGGTTTCTCTGTCCTTACGGGCGGGGATAAGTGTCAATGAAGTAATCGACCAACTAAAAGGAATCAGGGGGCCAATGCCGATTATGACTGCGAAAGGAACGGTCCTTTCTCTGCCGGATGCAGTAGCTCAAGTTTTAGAGGAACACTTAGAGCGCAAGAGGGGTGGAGACAAGGTTGAAGTTAAAGAAGAAGTCCTTGTAGTAGCACCCAAACAGGTGGCTGCCGGGACCAAGCAGATTGCTGATTTTGGGTACATGCCGGAATGCCCGGACTGCGGAGCCTCACTCATTATGGCCGAGGGCTGCATCAACTGCCCAAGTTGCGGATACAACCGGTGTATGTAGAGGGATTATAGTTGCTTCATGGATATAAAAATCAGGAACTATTTAGGAATTGCGCTTATCGTCGCAGTGCTTGTCGTTGCTCTGGCAGCTTTTAATTTCAGCTACTCTTATTCCCGCTCGGTTGATCCTCTGACCGCGCCAAACATTCGAGTTACGGGTGAAGGCAAAGCGGTAGCCGTTCCCGACATAGCCCAATTTAGTTTCAGCGTTATTACCGAGGGAAACAATATTCAGCAGATTCAGGGGGAGAACGCAAAAAAGATAAACCAAGCAATTGATTATCTTAAATCCGAAGGAGTAGCCAAAGAGGACATTGAAACAAAAAATTATAATCTAGAGCCCCGCTACGAACACTTTAACTGCCCTCCGGTACCCACCCCAAGACCTGTTTTAACACCTGTTGACGGAGGTGGTGTTTGCCCTCTGCCGCGGATAGGCGGTTACACTCTTAACCAGACGGTTGCCGTGAAGTTAAGAACTTTTGACAAGGCCGGAAGTATTTTAGCCGGCGTAGTTGCAAAAGGCGCCAATTCCATCTCTCAACTCTCTTTTACAATTGATGACAGAACTAAAGTTGAGAGTGAGGCTCGGGCTAAAGCTATTGCCCAGGCAAAGGTAAAAGCAGAAGCCGCGGCAGAGGCGGCAGATGTAAAACTCGGCCGCCTGTTAATTATTTCTGAATTTCCGTCTTACCCCTCTTCTGGATTTGGAGGAGTGGGAGGAGGCGTGGAGAAGGCAATAGCTTTCCCGCCGCAAGTTGAACCTGGTTCCGATGAAATCATTATTACAGTGGATCTTATCTACGAAATCCGATAGATGCCGAGTTTACTAAAATTTACTGGTAAATTTTAGTATAAACACGAGCACCCAGCACTTAACGAGATTAAGTGCTCGGTTAAGGTTTGATAGCTCTCCGACTCTGTCGGAGAGATCAAGCCCTTAAGTTTTAGCAATTACAAAAGCAGAGATATTTTTTGCTCCGGAACGTCGGAGAGCTCGCATCGCTTCTTTCATGGTCGAGCCGGAAGTATAGACATCATCGACCAAAATCACGTTTTGATGCTGAGGCCATCCAGGCCTTTCTCTAACGGTAATGCTATTTTTCACGTTTTCTTCCCGCTCCTTAGCGTTCTTCATCCCGATTTGTGGCTTGGTATCTCGGGTGCGCTCCAATAAGCCCGTTTCTAAAGGAAGTTGGAAAAGCTGGCCGAGGATTTCGGCAATTAGCTCCGCCTGGTTGAAGCCGCGTGCTCTTAAACGGCTTCTGTGGAGGGGAATGGGAACTAGCAAGGAACGAGGAGGCAGGAAGTGAGAAACCAGGGAGGAGTTAGTGCTTAGCCATCTCATCATGAGCTTTTCGAGAGGCACTCGGGCTCTAAGGAAGCCATTGTATTTAAAATAATGGAGAAGTTCTCTTAGGGCACTTGTTTCATAAGAACCGAGCGCCATGAGGTTAATTTGGGGGTCAGGTTTAAAAATATTGGAGTAGACCTTAATTCCGGTAAAGCAGATATCGCAAAGGAGATTTTCTTTTTCTTCCAGTCCATCAAGATAAGTTCGGCAATTAAGACAGATTGGAGGGAAGAGGATATCTAATAAACTCACCATATAACCTTATGATACAATTATATTATATAGAGCTATGCCTTCTTCAGGTTTTTTTAATTCGGCCAAAAATTTCTTTAGAGAAGATTCTTACTTAGCAGTAGATATTGGTACAGCTTCAGTTAAAATAGTTGAGCTTGGAAGTTCAAAGGGGAAACCACTGCTTAAAAATTACGCCCTTCTCGAAACTAGCGGCCACCTTGAGAGGTTAAATGATGCCATCCAGACAAGCAGTCTAAAGATTGTTGACAAAGAAACTGTAGGGCTTGTTAAGGTTCTATTGAAAGAGATGAAAACGAAAGCTAAGTCTGTTATCGCTTCATTGCCAGCATTCTCCGCTTTTACTGCTCTCTTGGATATTCCAGTAATGTCGACTAAAGAAATATCTCAGGCACTGCAGTACCAGGCAGGGAATTTTGTCCCTCTGCCTCTAACAGAGGTTACTATCGATTGGTTGCGGGTAAAGGAATTTGAGGACGAAAAAGGAGTGAAGAAGCAGAGGCTTTTTCTAGTGGCGGTTCCTAACGAACAGATTAAAAGATACCAAAATATTTTTAGATTGGCTGGTTTAAACCTGCAGGTTCTGGAAATTGAAACCCTGTCTTTAGCGAGGATTTTAACGAGGGACGATCCCACTACCACTCTTATTGTTGATATTGGTGCTCGGTCAACAGCGATCGCTATCGCCGGCCACGGATTTCTCAAATATAATTCTCAGACTGATTTTGCCGGAGGGTTCTTAACCCAAGCAATAAGCAACGGCCTAGGTATTAATATTCGTCGGGCGGAAGAGTTGAAAAGACGCCGGGGTCTTTTGGGGACTGGGGGGGAGTACGAAATATCCACATTAATGATTCCGTATTTAGATGTTATACTTGGAGAGGTAAGGCGAGTGAAAAATTTGTATGAGAAAAACTACCAGGAGAAAGTAGAGCGGGTTATCCTTGCCGGTGGAGGGGCTAATCTCCTGGGTCTCGAGAAATACGTTGCCGACGAGTTCAAACTCCCCGCCTTAAAAGCCAGTCCTTTTAGTAAATTCGGTTATTCGCCTGTTATGACTCCCTTAGTCGGCAGTTTAGGAGCGCCCTTAGCTGTCTCTATCGGGTTAGGAATAAGACAAATTTAAAATGCCCCCTCAATATTCAAATCCAAGTTTAAATAACCAGCTCTTGACCGCGCAGGAGAGAATTCCATCCGGGGTACCTCGGGGATTTTTAGCTTTCAACATTATTCTTTTTCTAGCCATGTTGCTTGGTTATTTAGCTTTGACTTTCGGCTACGGCCCATATCTTAAAGGGGAGATAAAGGATTCGAAAGACAAACTAAGTGCTCTGGAAAAACAGGTTTCGATTGAAGATCAGGAGGAACTCGTTCGCCTTTACTCTCAAATTAATAACATTGATGGATTATTATCTTCTCATGTTTTAGCTTCTCGGGTATTGGCGTTCCTGGAGGCGAATACCGCCAAGCGGGCGACCTATGCCGGGGCCGATCTTTCTATATTGGACAGACGTCTTATCCTTGAGGGAGTAGCTGCCTCCTATGACGAACTGGTGCAGCAGTTAGCGGCCTATGAGCGGGCGCCGGAAGTAGAGCGAACAAATTTGGAGGGGTCGGATGCAAGCGGCGGGGTAGTGAGATTTAAAGTCAGTTTGACTCTAAAACCTGAAGTATTTAAACCATGAAACCAGCGACGAAAAGATTGGTATCCATTTTGATTAGCTTGGTATTTCTCGTTGGAGCGGTAATTCTTTTTACCTCACTGGTTCTTCCTGCGTACAGAACAATTCAGGAATTAAGGGGGGAGAAAAGCGCTTTAGCCGCCGTATTTGAAAAAGAAGAGAAATTGGTGAAAGCGGCCGGTCGTTTGCTTAACGAATACCAGAATGCCCGTGATGTTCGAGACACCTTATCGCTTGTTCTGCCGACAGAAGAAGCTACTTCGGGCATAATTAATCAGGTGCAGGGTATTGCCAAAACCACCGGCGTTGCAGTTGACGGGATTAATGTGGAGGCCGCACCTCTCGAATTTCAGGACACAGGCTCGGTAGCTGAACCAGTTGGCATCCTCAAAATAACGGTAAGATTAAGGGGAAGTTACGAAGGGTTAAAGTCGTATATTCAGTCAATTGAAACTAATGTGAGAATTATTGATGTTGACTCCTTCGTGGTTGTCGGAGGAAGTACCAAAGATCCGCTTAGTGCTAATTTGGTTATCCGTACTTATTACCAAAGATAAATGGCTATTTTAGTGGAAGAAGAAACAGGAAGAAAGGGTATTTTCGGCGTCCTTATTATCGTGGTTATCGTAATCCTTCTTGGGGCGGCGACTTACTATCTTTTTTTTGCTCCGACACCGTTTATTGAAGTAGTTATCCCTTCGAGGCTGGAGACAGTTTCAAAAATTTCGGAAAGCGGTTTCAATACATCGGCCGTTTTCAACTCCCCCGTTTATATGTCCTTGCGGCCTCACGTCCCCGACCCGGTTCTAGGAGAAATTGGAAGACCTAATCCCTTCAGCCCATGGACGACAAGAC
>ERZ1292623.3857-Hain-H51-01um-R1-3857-length-12583-cov-5_pt1 | contig 12583 bp, 16 predicted proteins | sample MGYA00564398_ERZ1292623 | MGnify/ENA primary metagenome ERZ1292623 (study PRJEB36523, sample SAMEA6512633) | groundwater metagenome | collected 2019-01-07 | study: AquaDiva: Metagenomics assemblies of 32 groundwater samples | reverse complement strand
CGTAGGGCCGGAAGAAAAGAATGCGTTGGCAAGACCCGTTTCATACGTAAGCTCTGCGGAATTTTTTAAATGAAGTTTATAAGCTACCGTCTCTTTAAGTTTTGCATTATTTTGGATGGCAATGAGACCATGAGGAGCGTAATAGATTGACGCGGAAGAGGAATTTTTCACGTCAATAGCTTCTTCGTCTTGGCCTATTTCGGCGGCATTATTGCGCGAGACCGCCATAATATAGCTTCCTTGAGTACCTGATCCCAGAATCTGCGCGCTGTTTTCAATACGTATGGCGCTTGACGTGACGCGATTGGTGGGGTTGTCGGCAATCACGACACTGGATCCCTGCCCGAATGAAGTATTAAGACGAAGTTGCGCGCTGTTTTTCATTTCAATGTTTCCTTTTATCCACAGTATGCCGGTGAGTGTTACTATCTTTGTGCCATCTATTTCCAAATCGCAATTTATTTTAATAGGCCCGAGAGAGGCGCCATCCGCGGGTTTGTAGGGACAGGGACCCGTAATGACACCACCTGCTTCTGTCTGCGCTTCCCACGCATCGAGTTGCGCGTCATCAATCGGCATGGGGAGTGGGGCGAGACCGGTTTGGGTAGTGCCGTTCACCGTTACTCCACTTACGGTAGAGGTGCCCGCAAGAAACGCGTCGCCGGTGATCGTGGGGCTATTATTACCTACTATATTGCCATTGGAATATACGCTGCCATTTACCCGGCTTGTATTTTCCATTTGAAGGCCTCCATCACCTATCTGGGCGCCATAGAAAAATGATACGCCCACACCCGTTTTAAGGCGGAGATCTATATTACGAATTGCGGAGGCGCTCTCTCCTTGGGCGATAATTTTTTTTTCGTTGGCGCTGATATCCGTTACGGTGGTTACGGCGGTCGCGTTATTAAGAGTGAGCGTCTCCGTTGCGGAATAATCCATTTTTTTTCTTACACGATAGAGGAGATCTTCCGCGCCGGATTCGGCAAGAAAATAGCTTTCTTTCGCACGCGTATTGAGTTTACTTACGCGCGATTCTTTCAGCGCTATCGCGGAAACACCGGAGCCGATCACGAGTGATACAAGAAGCAAAAGCACCACCGTCGTCAACGCTGCTTGCCCTGCGTTATATCGAAGGGCTTGCCCGCCGTTTGTTATGTGTAATTTGTTATTTGTAATTTGTCCGTAGTATGGCTGTTCCATAAAACTTTTTATTATCCATGGTCATGCGTATGTGCACGGCTTCAGAGCTGCTCGCGGTAAGATGGGTGAAAATAAGATTGGTGACGCGTGTGGAACTACCGGTAAGCGGAATGGCTCCCTCCGTATTTTTTTGAAGAAAGAGTTGTTCACCGCCGAGAAGAGAAAACGTGATCGCGCTTGACGTGCCGGCGAGGACCAGTTTACCGGGGTGTGTGTCGAATATGCTCGCGGCGGTCGTAATGCTCTCGGAGGCTCGAATTTCACGGATCACGCGTTCAAGAGCGCTATGAGAATCGTGGATGGTGTGGCGGAGTGTGCGGATTTCACCTACGGCACGCGTGAGCGCAAGGACGGTGTTGACGGTGAGAAGAGTGATGATGGTAAAGATGCCGATATAGAGGACGGTTTCGAGTGCGGAATAGCCTTTTTCAAGAAAGAAAGGGTTTTGTATTTTTGCGGGTTTTGAGCGCGGAGCGGGCACGATTCGAGCGAAGCGAGAGAGCGAAGCGCGAAACCCGGAGCCGCGCATGCGGGGCGCGGCGAAGAAAGCAAAAACACAAAACTCTTTCTTTCTTATAAGATTCATAACTCAAAAAGATTGGTAAGATACGCGGTAAGAGAGGTGCTTGCGGTTCCTTTCCGGCCTTCCCAAGAGATGGTCACCGTGACTTTTTTGGTATTGGGATCAAGCGTTTTTGGGTCGGAGGAATTCGCCGGAATGATATCATCGTCAGCATCGCGGCGATATACATTTTCGAGCGCGGTGGCGCGCGTAAAGGTATCAATAATTTCAACACCCGATGACGCAAGGAGTGTCGCCCAACTGCTATCGCGCGCAAAGCGAGCGTTTTCAAGGCCTTCCTCGGCAAGAAAGATTGCTTGTTGTCCCACGAGCGTTGCTTGCGTGATGCGCACGGCAAGCGTGCTTACTTCCGCGAGTGCGAAAAGAGAGCTGGAGATAATGGCTACCGCGACAATGATTTCTAATAACCCGAAACCGTTTGGAAATTTATTCATTGAAGATTTGATTTATTGAAAGAGGCCACTCTGTTGAATAACGATGGTTTGTATTTTGGTTGGTTCTGCCTTCAAGCGTATCGTAATAGTACCGTACTGATCTGTTTCGCCGGTAAGGCGTTTAAAGATAGCGTCATTGCCGCCGCCCGCAAGCGCGATGGCGCTTATTTCCGCGCTTGCGGGCAATATAATCGTTTCGTTTTCGAGAGCTCCCGCGCTGTATATTTCTTTAAAAAGTATGATGCGATCGGTTTCAACATGCGCGCCCCACGCGGCATTATCGCGGGCGGCAAGCGTGCGCGTTTTTGCCTCTCGCAATTGCGAGAGCGTGTGTTCTTTGGCAAGCGTTAACTCACTGCCGCGTTTAAACCCCAAAAATCCGCCTACCACGATGGCGGTAGTTATTAGTGTCACCGCGAATATGCCAATAAACTCAACCAAGGAAAACCCCTTCATAAAATTAGTATAACATGTTGACCGATTCCTTTTCCATTGTTAGCGTGGAGGCATGAAATTTTTTATTGGTTTTACAATGTTTTTAATTCCATGGGTTGTTTCAGCCGCTATTGTCATCAACGAAATTGCGTGGATGGGGACGACGGAAAGTTCTTATTGTGAATGGGTTGAGTTGTACAATGATGGTTCTGCCAACGTTGATTTATCGGGCTGGGGACTTTATGAAGTTGGTTTGAATGGGAATGTTTTAATAATGGCTTTGACAAAAACTATCGCCTCCGGCGGCTATTATTTAATTGAACGAGTTACTCTTTCTTGCCCGGATTCGGTTCCCGTGATCATTGCTGATGACGCTGGTTCTTTTGGCGGCAGCGGGCTTTCAAATTCCGGAGAAATGTTAATTTTAAAAAATGCATCTGATGACGAGATGGATCGGATGGACGGATCGAGTGGTTGGCAAGGATTTGGGAACAATACAACGAAAGACACAATGCAACGAACTTCGAGCGGCGATTGGATTACGGCAGTTGCAACACCGCGCGCCGCAAACGAAATTGGAAGTTCAATTTCCAACTTGGAAGTTGAACTTCCAATAACGCCGCCGTCAACGCCGCTTTATGAACCGAAACGGTTTTTTACCGTTGATGCGGGGAAAGATATAAAAACCGTGGCGGGCGCGGAAGTGCGTTTTTCCGGCGTTGCGTTTAATGGTGATGGCAAGCCACTGGGCGAGACGAGTGGCATGGCGCGTTACCTTTGGAATTTCGGCGACGGCGCTTTTTTTGAAGGAAAAAATGTGAATCACATTTATCGTTACCCGGGGATATATCGCGCTGTATTGTATGTAAGTTCGGGCGAGACGAGCGGGAGCGATGTGCTCGAAGCGATAGTGGGGAAAAGTAATGTCGCAATGAGCGAAATAGCGGGTGCGTGGGTTGAATTGACGAATGAGGGCGCTACCGCGGTTGATGTGAGTTCGTGGCAGATTCATTCCGATGCGCTTACCTATATCATCCCGGCGCGTACCACGATTGGGCCTGGCGCGTTTGTTGTTTTTTCTCAAGAGATCACTAACCTTCTTTTCGGACCGGTCAACCCGAAAGCGGAATTGCGGTATGCCAACGGCACGTTTGCTGACATGCTTTCTTTTGGAGGAATGCTTCCGCCAGAGAAGAGCGTTATTCGTGATGAGGAAGGAAAAGGAGCAATAGGGGAGCAGACACCGGGAAGAGAAAATATGAATCATGAATCAGGAATCATGAATCAGGGGAAAAAAGAAAAGAGTACTATACCACCCATAATTTATAATCCAAGCTTCATGATTCAGCCAGAAGAATCATCAAAAATTGAATTACCTCAAAAGAAAGAAGTTCTTCAAGCTTCTCTCTTTTCATCAAACTATTTCTGGCTTGCGGTAAGCGTTTCAATCGGACTGATCGTGGGCGCGGTTGTATTAGTATTGCGTTCCATGATATTATTTTAGCATGAGAAATTTTATTTCCGGTCTTTTTGGGGTATGGATTGTGCTCGTATCTCTCATTCTCTCGCCGGGCACCACCCAGCGAATTCTTTTGGTGATAAGCGGCATTGTCGTAGCGTTGATCGCATTCTGGCTCGCTTCGGAGAAAAGTACCAATCATGTATGATTATGTGATTATCGGGGGAGGCATTGCGGGGGTAACCGCCGCCGAAACCATACGCGCGCGAGATCATGAAGGTTCCATCGCTCTTGTCTCGGGGGAATTCCTCCCGCTCTATTCGCGCGTTATGTTGCCTTCTTATGTGCGGGGTGCCTTAAATCGAGAGCAGGTTTTTTTGCGCAGCATTGCTGATTATAAAGAAAAAGGCATTATATTATTTTTAGGCCATGAGGCAGTAGGTATCAATCTTGAGCGTCGTGAAGTCCATACGAATACAGAAAAAGTTTTTTCTTATAAAACGCTGCTTATAAGCGTCGGCGGGACTCCCGCGCGCTGGCGCGTGGAAGGCGGTGATCACCCGCTCGCGTATCGGCTGCAGACGATTGAAGACGCCGATCGTTTGCGCGAAACTCTTCGACAAAGCTCTTCTCCGGAGGGGTGGAGCTCCCCAAGAGCAAGGCCAGATGCCCGCCTTGATTCACCGAGGCAAGCACTCGTAGTTGGCGGTGGGTTCATCGGTCTTGAATTTATAGAATCATATATCGCCTATGACGTGCGGCCTCTTATTTTCATGCCGGAAGATTACGCGTTTGCGCGCTTTGTGGGGCCGGAAGGCGGGCGTTTGCTTGAAGAACAATGGCAGCGGAGAGGTGCGGAAATCGCGCGCCGCACCACGATAGAAGCGTTGCGTTCTTCCGAAGATGGCGTGGTTGCTTTGACCACGGAGGGGCAAGGGTATCACGGCATATTGGCTGGCGTGGGCATTGGCATTGAGCGCAATATAAGTGTTTTTACGGGCATCGGGCTTGATAGAGGGGGCGGTGCGCCTACGCAGGCAGGTATCGTGACGAACGAATTTTTAGCGACAAATAACCCGGGTGTATTCGCGGCAGGCGATGTTGCTGAATACTACGATGTCATTTTTCAAAAAAATCGGCTGGTCGGGAATTGGACCAATGCGTATTTGCAAGGAAGCATTGCCGGAGAAAATATGGCGCGGTTTTTGCGCGGGGAGCAAAATGATTATCGCGCGTTCCGCAAGGTGTCGAGTTATTCCATCACGCACATGGGCATGCATCTTGCGTTCATCGGAGAATGCGAAAGAAATGCCACGGGCCCCGTTAAAGATAGCTCTAACGGGGCGCGCGTGGAAGAACAATACGTTCCCGAAGAACGATCCTATCAGCAATTGTTTTTTGACGGCAAACGTTTGGTGGGGGCGAGTGTCATAAATCATCCGAAAGATATCCCCGCGCTCATGTCGCGTATAGAGAAAGAACATGAATAAATTTTTTATCGCGTTTTCTTCTCTTTTTTTTGTCGCAACACTTGGCATGTATTCGCTTAGCAAAAGCAGTGTTGCCGTCAATTTTTTTTATACGCCCGAATCTACCATTGAAGCGCGTGAGGTGCCCCGCCATCTGGCTCCGCCACATGACGGGATTCGCGCTCTTTATATGAGCTCATGGATTGCGGGAACCCCGAAATTGCGCGAGCCGCTGGTAGCATTTGTGGATCAAAACATCAATCTTAACGCGCTTGTTATTGATGTGAAAGATTACAGCGGGGAGGTAGCGTGGGAGAAGCGCGTGGAGGATCTGCCTGCTTTTATAGAGGACCTGCATCGGCGCGGGATCTACGCGATTGCGCGTATCACCGTGTTTCAGGATCCCCTTTACGCCAAAGCGCATCCAGAGGATGCCATCAAGCACGCTGATGGATCGCTTTGGCGCGATAAAAAAGGGCTTTACTATATTGATCCGAAAGCTAAAGCGTTTTGGGATTATATTGGAGATATCGCGAAAAAATCCGAACGCATTGGCTTTGATGAGCTTAATTTTGATTACATCCGATTTCCCTCCGATGGGCCGGTCGCGCTTGCGCGTTTCCCCTTTTGGGATCAGGGAACGCAATCACGATCTGCCGCACTGAGCGAATTTTTTGTCTATCTGCGACAGAATCTTCTTGAAGTGGGCGTGCCGATTTCCGCCGATGTCTTTGGCCTTACCACGTGGCAAGAAGATGATTTAAACATCGGCCAGATTCTTGAAAACGTAGCGTTCTCCTTCGATTATGTGGCACCCATGGTCTATCCATCGCACTATCCGCTCGGCTTTCAGGATTTTGCGAATCCCGCCGAGCATCCGTATGAGATTGTCAATACCGCCATGAAGCGCGCGGTATTTCGGCTGGAACAAGTGGGGGAAAACCCCAAAAAACTTCGGCCATGGCTACAAGATTTTAATTTGGGCGTTCCCTACGATGCCGCGATGATCCAAAAAGAAATTAAAGCCGTGGAAGATGCCGGCCTTGATTCATGGATGATGTGGGATCCTTCTAATCGTTATACGCGGGAGGCGTATCAATAATGCGGAAATCGGTCACCTTCTGGGCGACCCGCCGCCTTTTTTTACGCAATGGGAGGAGACGCATTGCTAAAATGCCGCTGAAAGTAGCGCAGGCGGCTTTCAGCCATGCGCAAACACCCATCCCCAGACCGACACAGCACCTCCGTTTTTTAATACGCGGGCGGCTTCGTTAAGTGTGGCACCCGAGGTGGCGACGTCGTCTATCAAGAGAATGCGCTTGCCGGCAATAAGGGGAAATACTCCTTCGCGCAGAGCAAATGCATTTTTTATTTGTAAAAATCGTTCCTCCCGTGATTTTGCCTTTGCTTGCGGGGGAGTCGCGCGGATTTTTATCAGCGGCGGAAGATCAAGCGCGGGGATTGCGGTCATTTTTGCGAGCGCGCGCGCGAGCAATTCCGCTTGATTATATCCGCGCTCGCCCCGCCGCTGCGGGGCGAGCGGAAGGGCCGCGAGCATATCTCCCCCCGGCGCGCCTTGATGCCGCATCAGCGAAGCGATGGGATCGGCAAGACCTCGATGATTGCGGTACTTAAAAGCAGCAATAACGGTTTGCACGAGAGGATCATGATAGGAAACCACGGAGCAAAAACCGTCAAGTGAATAATGAGGTTTACAGCGAGAACATGTACGGCCATCGTTATTTTCCCGCCCGCAAAAAATACAAGAATAAGAAGAGCATTCAAGCTTCGCCGCACAAGAAATGCAAAGATCCTCATCAAACGCGCCGCAGCTTGCGCACCGGCGCGGGAAAAAAAGTTCAAGGAGAGGCGTGAATATATTGGCGTTTATTTTCATCTTTCTCTATAATGAAGATATGTCTTTTTATTATGGCAACTTCTTCTTTTTTTGAAAAGATAGCGCCGGAGCGCCTTCGTTCTTTTTTTGAACATGACCAGCGCGTGATCGGGTTGGATATCGGATCCGCTTCCGTCAAGCTCGTGCAGCTGCGTTTCGAAAAAGAGCGCGCTCTTTTGGAAACGTACGGCGAAGTGGCGGCTGGTCCCTATCAGGAAGCGCCTGTGGGGAAAGCGGTCTCCTTAAAAGAAGATCGTTTAGGAGAGGTGATTCGTGACGTGTGGCGAGAATCGGGAGCAAAAAGCCGCAAGGTGATTGTGGGAATCCCATTGGGCAGCAGTTTTATAACTTTTATTGATCTTCCTCAAATGTCGGAGAAAGAACTCGCGCGCGCCATACCGTTTGAGGCGCGCAAATATATTCCTCTGCCGCTTTCGGAAGTCGAAATTGATTGGTGGCCGGTCTCTACGCTTATGAGTAAGGAAGGAGAAGGATTAGAATCGCTTACCGTACTCCTCGCGGCCGTGCAGAAAGAAACAATCAACGCGTATCAGCGCATCGTGAAAAAGGCGGAGCTTTCGCTTGCCGGATTTGAGATTGAAATATTTAGCGTGGCACGCGTGGCGGCAAGCGCCTTTCGATCCTCGCTTATCGTATTGGATATGGGGGCCATAAACACAGAAACAGCAATCATTGATCGAGGATCGTTGCATATGGCGCGCGCGATTGATAAGGGTTCTCAAGCATTAACACTCGCGTTAAGCCATGCTCTCGGCGTTGATTTCGATCGCGCGGAAACTATGAAACGGGAACTGGGCATCCAAAAACGGCCGGAGACCGAGCAAATTCGCGCAGTTCTCATTCCTCTTATTGACGCGATTTTTGACGAGATACGGCGTTTTCAGGCGGAATACGAGCATAAATACCAGCGTACCATTGATAAAGTGGTGCTTGCCGGCGGAGGATCGCTTCTTCCCGGCCTTCTTGATTACGCGATCGAGTATTTTCGACGCGAAGTATTTTTTGTGGACGCGTTTGCCAGCGTTTCTTATCCGCCATTACTTTCTCCGGTCATAAGTCAATTGGGCGCTCCCTTCGCTCAAGCGGTCGGTCTTGCATTACGCGCTTCTTCATGAGAAAATAAAAATATGCCTCAAATCCCTTCATTTATTCCGCGCCGTTCGCTTAGTTCTTCGGGAGATTCTCTAAAAAAATCATTGCCGGTCGGTCTTTTAAGTATTATCGGGGGGGGCGTTGTTGTTTTCACTCTTTTGTTTTCGGCGAGCACGTTCGCGCTTCGCACGTTTCAGGAGCAGCAAATTGAGGCGCTCCGCGATCGCCTTGCTGCTCTTATTGATGAATTGGATCTCCCCACGGTGCGCGCCATGGATACCTTTGATAAAAAGTTAGCGCTCATCGCCAGTCTTCTCGATGAACATACGCATACCTCCAAGATTTTTACGTTCCTTTCGCAAACAACGCTCAAGGATGTGCGTTTTAGTTCATTCGCGTTTTTCGCGAAAGAACGCACCGTGACACTTGCCGCGGAGGCGCGAGGATACAGCGCCTTAATAAAACAAATTAATCTTTTTCGCGCGCAACCATCGATAGAACATATTGACGCGGGTTCCGTCTCTCTCGGTCCTGCGGGCACGGTGCGTACGACGATTACCATAAAAGTTGCCCCTTCTCTTTTGCGTCTATAAAAAATAGTATGCGTTTTTTTCTTCTTTTATTACTTATCGCTTCGCTCGCCACCTTCGTGTTTTGGGGGTTGCCTCAATGGCAGACCTTTCAAGAACTGCGTGTTCAGCAGCTCGTATTGGAACGCATCGCGCTTAACGCCAGCGAAGTAGTGGGCGTGCGCGATCAGTTGCTTGGTCGTTACAACGCGGTTCTGGCGGAAGATAAGGCGCGCCTGGAAGCAATCTTGCCCGCGAAAGCCGCGCAAGAGACAATCATGAGCCTTTTGCAAGAGTTGGCTCTCCGCCACGGCCTTCTTTTTAAAAGAATTACGATTCGCGAAACGACACAGCAAAATCTTTTAGTGGCGAATATTCAAAAAAAATTGTACGATGAACTAACCATCGAAATAGGTGTCGCCGGCACGTATCAGTCGTTTCAAGCGTTTCTGGCAAGTGTTGAACAAAACGCGCGCTTGCTAGAAATAGAGACAATAAGTTTTTCAGCCGGCGAAGCCGATTCTTTTGAGTTTAGTCTGCAAGCGCGCACGCGATTTCTTTCCTCATAATTTTTATTTTATGGCAGAAAGCACATTCATCCCATCTTCTCAATCAAGCAAACAGCGTCTGCTTTGGATCTTATTTATTGTTTTGCTTTTCCTCATCGCGGGTGTATGGTGGTATAAATCTGGCCGCGGCCAGGCCGCTCTTCCTTCCGCTCAAGAATTGGGCGCCATCGATCAGAGCTTCAAAGAATTAATAACACTCGTGGAGACAATTCAACGCATCACGCTGGATACGTCTATCCTGCAGGATGTTCGTTTCTCTTCGCTTGAACGCATTCCATTCTCCGCCGAAGTGCTACCCGAGGAATCTGGCCGCCTCAATCCCTTCGCACCGTTTTAATCTTGACAAGATTGCATACGGTTTGTATTTTAAACCATCAAAAACAGCAACCTCCTTTCTTGCTCGCGAGTGACGGAACCCCCGCGGGCTTTTTTATTTTTCTTTATGCAACAATAGGCAACTCAACTGAAATGCTTTGTAATTTTTCTTGCGGCGCGGAGCGAGAGATTTGATAAAATTCCACGCCCACCACACGATCTTTTTCCCCGAGATCGATTAATATATTTTTTCCCGCCTTAAGTGTTTTTTTGATACGTCCTTTATTTATATAGATATAAAGCGCGTCTGCTTGTTTATCGTATTGTATTTTCATAGCCAATATATTGTTATCACGATAATTTTATTTTTGACAATCTGGCATATAATTTCCAAACTATTTTTTCTAAAAATAATGACGCCGTCAGACATAGATCTTTTTGCGTCCGGATTCTCGATTGCTTTCCGTGCTTCTTGCTTTCGTATCTTTCTCTCGCGCATTCGGATAAGAGCGTGCGTCGTAAAGATTATCATATTTTATGTTACTGCCTTGCAAAAAGGTTGTCAATCCGATATGCTCATGTAATGGAAACGGCGTTGTACAACGTTGAAGGTAAATGTGTTGGTGAAATAACTCTTCCTAAGGAGGTTTTCGATGTTCGCTGGAACCCAGATCTCGTGCATCAGGTTATTACCTCCATACAGGCAAATCAGCGCAAAGGAACCGCGCATACCAAAGACAGAAGCGAAGTGCGCGGCGGCGGACGCAAGCCCTGGCGGCAGAAAGGCACGGGGCGGGCGCGCCATGGGTCTATCCGATCGCCTATTTGGATAGGCGGTGGTGTTACCCATGGTCCCCGCGCGGAGAAAAACTATGCAAAGCGCATCCCAAAAAAAATGGCGCGAAAAGCGCTCTATTCGTTGCTTTCGCAAAAAGCGCGCGACAAAGAAATTGTTATGCTTGACGAATTTCATTTTCCTGCGATAAAGACAAAAGAAGGTGTTGCGTTGTTGAAGCGCCTTGCATACGCTGGCGGCATGGCGCCTTCAGGGGCAAAGCGCTACGCACTGGTGGCAATTCCCGATGGCGAAGGAATTATGATACGCGCGTTTCGTAATATTCCGTATGCGGCGGCTGTTGCCTCTCGCGACCTCGGCGTTTTGGATGCCGCTCGTTACACCTATCTTGTTTTTTCTCAAAAGTCGCTTGAAAATTTTTTAGCTCATCGCCCTGCTCCGCAGAGCAATATTGCATAGCCCTGCAGCGGTGGGGCACGCAAGCGTTGTTTCATGGAGTATGATAGGTAAAATAAATTATGACGGTCGAAGCAATAAAACAATTATATAATGCAATGTTGTCTTACGGGGTATGGCGCTCTTTGATTTTTTAAAACGCAAAAGAAAGAGAGAAGAACCTGCCCGCGCAGACGGGCTTGCCTCGCCCGCTTCGCCGAATCGAGGCGAGCCGGGTCAAGGCGGGCGCGTTGTTGTCAAAGAAGAGAAAGCGCTGCCGCGGGAGAAAAAAATTATAAAAGAGGTTGTTTCTGAACGCATGCTCGCCGATATTATACGGCCGCACATAACCGAGCGCAGCCGAGAGAGCAGCCAAGGGGGCGCGTATGTGTTTCGTGTTGCGGAAGGAGCGACAAAACATACGATTAAGCAGGCGATAGAAGCTATCTATCGCGTGGCGGTTCAGCGCGTGCGCGTTACGCGCATTCCTTCAAAACCACGCAGACGCGGTTTGACACGCGGGACAAAAAAAGGATACAAAAAGGCGGCGGTTACATTGCGCAAAGGAGAACATATAGAACTTTTTTCCTAATTATTTATGAAGCTTATTTATGGATTTCATCGACGAATGGGGCGGGCCACCAGCGGTCGCATTACGACACGCCATCGGGGTGGCGGGTCAAAACGGCGCTATCGTGTTGTTTCATTCCGCTATGATAAACCCGATATCCTCGGCCGGGTTGAGGCAATCGTGTACGATCCTAACCGCACGTGTCAGATAGCGCGGGTGGTTTTTAGCGATGGCGAGCGCCGTTTTTTCCTTGCCTGGCAGGGTGCTTTGGTTGGAGCGGACGTATTGGTAAGTAAAAACGCCGCCCCCACACCCGGTCATGCGCTTCCTTTGGGCGCAATCCCGGTGGGCGCGTTTGTGTATAATATTGAAACGCGTCCAGGCAACGGCGGCGTTTTGGTGCGAAGTGCGGGGGCGAGCGCTGAAGTGCTCTCTCACGACGCGGGATTAACCACACTTCGCATGCCGTCAAAAGAAGTCCGTCGTGTCCCCGATAGCGGATGGGCGTGGGTAGGAGCTATTTCCGGAGAGAATCACTACTTGCGCGTATGGGGAAAAGCCGGAAGAACCCGATGGCGCGGGAGAAGACCGCATGTGCGCGGATCTGCCATGAATCCGGTTGATCACCCGTTGGGCGGAGGCGAAGGAAGGGCGCCGGCAGGCATGAATCGCCCGAAAAACAAATGGGGGAAAGGCATTAGGGGGGTGAAGACAAGAAATCGGAAGAAATATTCC
>ERZ1292623.2475-Hain-H51-01um-R1-2475-length-16470-cov-5_pt2 | contig 12583 bp, 10 predicted proteins | sample MGYA00564398_ERZ1292623 | MGnify/ENA primary metagenome ERZ1292623 (study PRJEB36523, sample SAMEA6512633) | groundwater metagenome | collected 2019-01-07 | study: AquaDiva: Metagenomics assemblies of 32 groundwater samples | reverse complement strand
AGACGGCCGTTTGCCCTTCTCGCAGTGCCCACACTCAGTACAGGTGCGGCTGGTGTTCCGGGCATCCACGAGAATCAGTGGGACTCCTGCCAGTCGCGCCTTGTACTCGATGAAAGCGCGCAATTGGAAGAAAGACCACCCCGCCATCCTGGCTCGTTGCGGCTTGCGAAACCGTATCCGTTCGCGGATGCCCTTGAGGTCTTCCAGGGCAATTCCACAGCCGGTGTCTTTGGCCTGCGCGACGAGTTCCTTGCTGACACAGTGGTTCACATCTCTGCGAAAACGAGACTCCTTGCTGCCGGCCCGCTTCATGGCACGGCGTATCTGCTTGGGGCGTTTCTCCTTCTCCTTGGACTCGGCGGCGGCCTTCTGGAGGGTGCATCGGCGTCTATGACACCGCATCCTTACGTTTTCGACGCCTTCTCCGCTGTGCCGCTGCCCGTCGTCGGTGGTAGCGATATTGGCGACGCCGAGGTCCACGCCGATGAAGTCCGTGATGGGGATGGGAGTACCGTCGGGCACGTCGACTACCGTCAAGAGGAACCACTTGCCATCCTTGCGCCGCACCAGATCCGATTGTCCAACCGCGTTGGTAAACCTCTCTCTCTGATAGCGCCCCATAACGAACGGCACGAGGATGCGTCCTTCCAGGGTCAGCAAACTCACCCTGTCCGGGCCCTTGAAGCTCATCAGGCGCTGATCGTATGGAACCGCTGCGTAGGGTCGGAAGGCAGGGCGCTTGTTCTTGTCCCGCTTGTAGGCTTCCACTACTTGGGCAATGCAGCGGGCGGCCATCTGCGCGGACAGATCGAAGCGCGAGCGCAGATCGCGGTAGTAGAGTCGCTGAAGAAAGACCTTGTTGGCCAAGCGACGCTTGAACGCCTCCCCCGCCACCCAGTTGGCAGCTTCGTTGAATCGCCTAACCGTAGCTTCCAGTTGCCGAGTCTGGTCTTTGTCAGGAAGGAGTTGGACTTGCATGGTCAATTTCATATAGATGAGGATACTCACAAAGAGGAGCCTGTCAAGCCCTGCCGGGCTTGCGCTCCATTCCTCACACGGATAAATCCGTGGGCTTCCTGGAGCGAAAATCTGTGACTTGGGGCTGCCGTGGAAGTTGCAAGGCCCCCGCGACCCAGGATCAACAATGCTCAACGACCCGCCGCCGCACATAATCCACGTTGCGACGGGAGACAAGGAGGCGCTGGACTGTCAGTCGCGCAGACAGATCGAGGACCGCCTGTGGGAGTGCTACAACCGCCTGGAGGAGGTGGTGCGGGAGCGGGACGACCTCCGGCGAGCGCACAATGGCCTTCGGCGGGCACACAAGCGACTGGCGATGCGCCTTGAGGAGGCACGCGAGGCTCTGCACGAAGAAGCAGTGCTGGACGCCATCTACGGCCACATCGGCGAGCAGGTCGCGGAGCAGTTCGTGGACACTACGGCGGCGCCAGCCGAGACGAAGGCAGGGGCGACGCCAACTGAGATAGGCCCACTTGCGTCGACCGCCTGGCGCTGCTGGCAGGTCGATGCCAAACAGAAGGGCACCGACGAGTGAGCCGCTTGATATGATCTAACCAGTTGATATACCGGGACTTCTGCGCTATCTTGACACGGAAGGCCCGACAACAGACTCACCCATGTCCACCAGGCGCGATGCGGTTCCTGACTGCATCGCGCTTTTTTGCTGCCCGGGGCGACCGCATCCGCCCTGGGCAGCAGTTAACCATCGAGGGGAGCCGCACCGCCTGTGGTGGCGACAGTCACGCAGTTCACGCCGATCGCCTACAAGCCTGGACGGGCCAGCTCCGAGGAGCGCTCGACCCTTCCCGAGCTGGTCAACCGGCACGTGCACGAGTGTCTGGCCGAGTCCGCCGGCTGGCGCGCCGAGGCGCGACTGAGTCACCGCTACTACCGCTCCGATCAGTATCGCAAGTACGCCAACTCCAAAGACCGCAACCGCATCCGCCTCGTCGCCAACTTCATCCGGCGCGACGTGGACCTCATGGTCGCCGAACTCCTCGACGGCGAGCCGGTCGTCAACCCCTCTGGTAGGAATCCCAAGCACTTCGAGCTTGGCCGCTTGCTCCTGCAGGTCCTGCAGTGGACCCGCGACGAGGAGGACGACTGGGAGCAGGATGTCGAGGCGGTCATCACCGACGCCGTGCACATCGGCGAAGGCGTCTTCTACGAAGGCTGGGACCAAGACGCTGACCAGGGCCACGGCCTGCCAACGGCCAAGCGGCTCGACTCCCGCTACGTGTTTTGGGATTACGCCGCGACCGAGCCGCAGCGCGACGACGCCGACTACATCATCTGGCTGGAGCGCAAGCCGGTCAGCCAGATCGAGGAGATGTGGCCGCAGCTCAAAGGCGAGGTCGGCACTGAGACCGCCGAGACCTTCCTGGCGCCCAGTGAGCAGCAGTACTACCGCGCCCACCTCGGGGCCACCTCCTACAACACGCTCTTCGGCCAAGGCACGGGCTCTGAGCCGTGGGCCTGGATACGCCGGCAGTGGAGCAAGAAGCACAAGTGGCGCCGGCGCTACTGGGACCGGGAGACGTGGGAGTCCGTCATGGTGCCGGACCTGGAGAACGGCGACGAGCGCCGCATGGAGGAGCGCGACTACGCGCAGTTGGACCCAGAAGAGCGGGAGGGGATCTACGAGGCGCGCGTGCCCTACCACGAGCTGTGGGAGACGGTCGTCGTCGGTGACACACTGGTAGACCACCGCCTGTCGCCGTTTGACGAGAGCAACGGCGGCCACGGCAGATACCCGTTCGCCTTCGTTAGCTGCAACATCCTGGCCGACGAGTCGCATGCGCGCGGTGAGATTGGCTTCCTGATCCAGGTGCAGGACATCACCAACGAAGCCATCACGCAGTACCTCAACCAGTTGTTCCTCCTGAACGTTGGCTACCTGCACTCCTACAAGGGTTCCGTCGACCCGGACCAGGAGGAGAAGATCCCGCTCATCGGCCGGGATCCAATCCTGCACATCCAGTCCATCCCCGGCTTCGACCCGCCATCATTTCGCGGCATGAACCCCACGGGGATGCAGGCCGCCGCCGCTGCCATCCCCATGCTCAAGAACGTCATCATGGACTCGATGAGCGGCATCCATCGCGTGGACCGCGGCGAGAGCGAATCCTCCGGCCAGTCCGGTCGGGCCATCCGCGCCCTGCAGGCGCGCACGTCCCTGCTGTCCGCCAAACTCGTCCGCCACGTCGAGTCGGGCCTGAAGAGGTGTACGCTGCTGCGGCTGCACAACATCATGCAGTTCATGCGCGGCAACCGCGTGCTCCAGGTGACAGATCCAGACACGGAGCGCGGCGAGAAGACGCTCATCATCGGCCATGATGAGCAGGAGATGGTGGCCTACCACCGACTGCGCGTGGAGAAGACGGAGGACAACTCCGTCATCTTCAAGTTCCCCGACGGCACCGAGGCTGAGTTGCTCGTCCTGAACGACGACGTGGCGCGCAACATCGTCTTCGAGCAGGTCCGCCTCAAGCTGGACACTGGCCAGGAGAAAAACCGGCTGGAGCGCCAGGAAGATGCCCGCGAGGTCCTGCGCACGGTCGGGCCCGCTGGCATCGCCTGGGCCGCCAGGCAACTTGACTGGGCCGACTCCGAGCTGCTGCTGGGCGACATCAAGAAGCACGACATGGGCCAGCAGATCATGGCGCAGCTGGAGGAGATCAAGACGCAGACCGGGATGGACATCCCGAGCATCATGCAGCTCTTGGCGCAGACGATCCAGCAGCAAGTGCAGGCGGCCGAGATGGCCGGCGCTGGTGCGCCCGGGGCCCCCTCTCCCGGCGCGATGCCCATGGGCGTTCCAGGTGGCGAGGCCACACCTCCAGGTGGGCCTGCTCCACCCCGCCGCGTTCGGCCCGTCCGCCCCCCAGGCGGCAATGGCTCTGCCCCGCTCCGTCCCGGCCCGACGCCGCAGCCACAGCCCGAAGAGGTCTTCTGATGCGCAAAACCGCTCTGCTCCTTGTCCTGCTCGCCTCCCAAGTCTGGGCCGTGAACTACGGTCAGGCCCTGCGCAACAACCCCTACCGTGGGGATGGCTCCAAGGGCGGCAGCTTCCACATTGCCCTCAAGGACTCGCTGGTAAGCACAGCTTGGGCGCGCGTCACGCAGGACACCGGCTTCACGCAGAAAACCTCCGATACGACCCTGACGTGGATGTTCTCGCCGACCAACGACCTCGACTCGTTGCGCAAGCAGGGCAAGACCTACTCGGGACTGCAGGTCACGGCCATATGGACAGGCTCTGGCACTGCAGACTCGACCACGAACAACCTGTTTTTCCAGCATCGCGCGCAGACTGATCCGACGCCGGCCTCGGTCTCTGCCGATTACGGCACCGGCTGGAGCTTCGTCGTCGGCAGCTACCTGGCCCGGGTCCATGCCTCGCTCTTCGATGTCGCTGGCAACTGGGCAGTGCCCATCTGGGTGAACTCCAACAAGGCGGCCAACCCCGCAGCGACGGAGATCTTCTACTCCGTCTACAACAGCCCAGACATCATACAGATGGGATTCGATCCCAACGGCAACGTGTTCGCGCGCATCTCTGACGACGGCCGCGCCAACTGGGACTCTGTCGGGCTGACGGCGGACCGCTACGACTCGCTGTGGCACTTCGTGGTCTTCCAGACGCGCAGCGATGTAGCCGGGGCCAACGACTCTCTGCGAATCACGGCGGATCGCCTCGTTTCCGCTTCGACCCTCTTTGCCAACGCCGCCACGTCCCTGACGCTGGATACCGTCCAGGTCGGAGCCTTCCGCGCTGCAAGCAAGTTCCAGGGTCGCGCCGACGAAGCCTACTATGTCGAGGACACTCTGACCTTCGCCCGCGATGCCAAGCTCTACGCCTGGCTGCGCGGGCAGCAGAACCTCAACCGTGCCAGCGACTCGGCCATGGTCAGATGGTTCGGCATCCGCAAGGACACCGTGAGCTCGTCCCCGCTCGACACTGTGACCATGGCGACAAAGGCGGTCAGCGACTCGCAGTTCTCGATCTTCGAGGCCGCCTTCCTTGACACCATCGAGGTGCTGCCGCTGATCGCCTACGACACCGGCGGGTCGCCGACGACGACGAAACGTGACTCCATCCCGATTGACCGCTACTTCTACAACCCGCTGATCCTGGCCGCCGACAAGTGGGAGAATCTCATCCTCGACGAGATCACCTTCTCTTCGCCTGATCTGAGCATGGCCGACACAGTTCACTTCCAAGTTAGGGTCTACCCTGAGTGGAAGAGAGCGCAGGGAGCTGGCACACAGTACTACATTCTGCCTGGCTCCGAGAGATCGGTAACGGCCGTATCTGGGGAGGCGACATGGAAGGGCCCGTGGACGATCCAGGGCCCGGTCGTGGTGGAGCTTTGGGCCAGAGCTTCGGCCGCGGCTTCCATCGGCCAGGCCGAAGTCAACGGCTTCCGGGGGAGGTACGGGCGGTGAATATCCTCAGTAGTGCCTACAAGGAGAGGCCAGCCGCGTTCGTCACCAGCGAGACGATGCACGAGTACGCCGAGCCGATTGCGATCAACCCGACCTACAAGCCGCTGCTGGCAGTGATGTTCCAGGCGTCGCGGCTCAAGCAGCTGAAGGTTGTGATCGTCCACAACATGGCTCCTAACGATGCTGAGAAGCACTCGAACAAGGATGTGGGCGTCTTCGAGGCGCGTTTCGAGGGCTGGCAACTGACACTCAACTGGACCGAGGAGCGGCGGGGCAAGCTGTTCCCCGACCACATCGCCATAGACTTCGGCGAGGCCTCTTGCGGGATCATCGCGCCCTACCTGACGATCCGCAATTGCTGGAACTGCGGGATGCTGCTGAGGGGCAAGAGGCTACCCGGCCGATCGCAGCCCGAGACGGTGTCCTCGCACTACGACCCGGCGACAGACCTGTGGGTGTCGCGGCATTGTCCGCAATGCTATCAGTCGGACTGGCGGGCGCGGACCATCGAGCCATCGCGCTTGTTCGCCGACTGTGCCGCCACGATCGCTGACAAGACGCGCAAGGCGCGGCTATTCAAGTCGTTCGGTGGCGAGCGCGCGGACGACATCACCGCCATCGAACAGGGAGCTGAGCACTATGCCGCCGTGAGTTGAAGCCCGTAAGGGCAACTGCGAGCGCAGGCGCATACTTGCGCACAATAGTACCGGAGGGGATGCGGCTTTTTCGGCTGCCATCCCCTTTGCGCGTTCTGAAGAAGTTGGCGCACTCGGCGACGACCTCTCGATCAGAGCCAATGACTCACAGACTCACGTTGGAGCCAAGTTGAGCGACCTTGCGAGACCTCTGGACGAAGACCTCTGACCTACGAGTCGAACCAAAGGAGTGAACCCATGCCGAAGCAAAACCGCCTGATCTGCTACGCCCCCGACGAACGTGGGGGTGGCGGAGAAGATCCGCAGGACGACAAGGAGCGGAAGGGCGACCGGGGGCCACGGATGATCCGCGTCGGGGACGAGGATGTCGCCGAAGAGGAAGTGGTTCGTGGCTACAAGGGCACGCGCGAAACGACGAAGCGCTTCGAGGAGGTTTCGAAGGCGGAGAAGCGACTCGCTGAACTGGAGCGCCGCGCAACGGAACGCGCGGCACTGGCAGACCGACGCTTGGCTGAGGCCGAGGAGCGCGAGCGGAAGATCAACACCGCCCGCGACGACATCCTGCTGCACAAGCAGGACGGTGACAAGCCAGAGCGTCCGTCCCTGCGCCAGCGGATCGCTACCGTCGATCTGATCGGCGACGATAAGGCCACGGAGAAGCTGGGCGACCTGTTCGAGGAGGAGCTTTCCGCCCGCGAGCAGACCGTCGGCGCCAAGTACCAGAATACCGTCGACCAACTCCGTACCGAGATGGATGCTAAGATCGAGGCCGCCAGGAAGGAGGCTGGGACACTGGCCTCCAAGCCCGTAGCCGAGGAGCGCATCCGTCGCCAGAACGACGACACCTTCAATCGCGTGCTCAGTGAGGAGTTCGAGGGCGTCGCCCTCAACGCCGAGGAGCGCAGGGCCGTCGAGCGGAAGTTTCGCCAGAAGATCGGCCCCGACTACGGCACCTGGGACGGCAGCGCTGGCGTGTGGGTCGCGTCCGACGAGGCTGCCCGAGATGCCGTCTGGTCGACGCCGGCCGTGCGCGAGAAGCTCCTCAAGTCGCGTGAAGCGCAAGCCCGCGGCGATGGCCTCACGGCCCGCGAGCGTGGCGAGCGCGCCACCGAATCAACCCCCGGTCGTCCCGCCCGCCCCGTGTCATCCGACCCGGATCAGGCGCTCTTGCAGACAGCGCAGGAACTACGCCGTGGCGTCGCCGAAGGGCGCATGTCGTGGGAGCAAGCGCAGGATCAGTTCGTGAAGAAGGCCGGTCGCAAGGGCCTGAAGAGATACCGCGAACTGGTGCAGCAGGAGCGCGCCCGCGATGCGTCCGAGGCCGCGTAAGGAGTAGTTCCTCCGACAACTGGAGGAAGGACAGATGACTGTTGCAACGTCACTGAGTTTCCCCATCGCGACGGGTGACCGACTGGCAGAGATCGCCTGGTCGATCAACACGCATGTGGAGACCCAGGACGAGATCTTCCTCTCCGAGGCAGGTCTGACCTACAAGGCGACGGCGAAGGAGCCGGCGCACAAGCGGGTCGACCGCCGCCCCATCATCCTGCAGGATGAGTTGAATAAGGGGCCCGGCGAGGAAGTCCGCGTGAAGATGCGCAGACAGCTGACGCGCACGCCGCGCAGTTCGACGTACACCTACGGGACCACAAGCGTCACGGGGAACGAGGAAGCACTGAGCTACCTCGACATCCGCGTGCCTCTGTGGTTGCTGAAAGAGGCCACCGGGCACGACAGCCCGGACATTCTGTACCACCGCACGGGAGCAGACCTGGAGCAGGATTCAGAGGACGCCCTCAAGGAGTGGCTCATCGAGAACCACGAAGAGGCCATCCTCGACTGCTTCTACGACAAGTTCCCGTACTTCTGCATCGCCGACAGCATCGCCGGGGCCGCGACCACGGCGCACCCGCGGATCTACTACGCGGGTGGCGCTACCGGCATCGGCCAGATGGAGGCAGGCAATGTCCTCAACGCCCGCGAGGCGCAGAGGATGAGGTCCTACGCCATCAACCGCCGGCTGAACCCGATCCGGATCGGGGGGAAGAAGTGCTTCGTCGTGCTGGCAGACACGTTCTGCCTGAACGATCTGAAGAACGATCCGATCTTCCGGGAACAGCAGGGCGGCGGCGGCGTACGGGCTGACGACAACCCGCTCATCAACGGGGCCATCGGCAGCTACAACAACCTGTACTTCGTCGAGTACGAGCGCATGCGCCGGACCACAACGGGGCCGAACGCCGGCAACATCGGCCAGATCGCCCTGTTGGGCGCCGACAGCATCGCCGTCGTCTACGGCTCCGAGCCGCGGCTTGTGCCGCGCACGGAGACGAGCTACGGCGACCGCTGGGGCCGCATGATCCGCCAGACCCTTGGCGGGTCGCGGACCGACTTCCGCAACCAGGCTCTGTCAACGACCGTGAACCAGAGTTCCGCTCAGTGGGACGTCTGGGAGGTCCGCGACGAGTTCGCACAGTAAGGAGACGACGACATGAGACGGATCATCGTTGGCTTCATGGCGGCTGTCATCCTGGCCGTGCTCTGGACGCAGGCCGATGCTGCACTGCCGACCTACGAGTTGCCGCGGGCCGGGAAGTACGCCACCGACTCGCTGTCGTTCCGCAAGAACGGCACCCCCGCCACGCGCGACTGCCTCATCGGCACGAGCGACAAGGACACGACGGGAGCGATCAAGATCAGCGGCCTGAAGGAATGGGCCATCACCTGGATCTACAGCGATGCGCCCGGCCCTACGACCAGCAGCACATGGGCCCTGCGCTGCACCCTGCAGGTCAGCCTCGATTCCACGAACTGGCATTCGGTGTCGCCAGGACGTGGCGTCTGGGCGCTCTCGGCATCGCGGGACACCAACATCCTGCAGGTCCTCAAGTTCAACGCCGCCATCGACACGACGGTAGGCGACGCGAACGAGATCGTGTTCAGACGCATCATCGACACGGCCGCGTTTGCACGCTTCGTCCTGACGGTCGCCAACTCCGCAGATGACACGGTCTACCTGCGGGCCATCGAGGGGAAGGTGGGCGGCGAATAGCCACACGTCTTTCCGGTAAGCAGTAGCCACAGGCAAGGGGAGGGGGCTTGCGGTCCCCTCCCCTTGCACTTCAACCGCCAGAGGGGAGCCCATGCGCAGACCGAAGCACGACGAAACCGAGCCTGTCGAGATGATCGAGGGGCCGAACCACCACAACCCGCGGTTCGAGTTCCCTGGGCGGGACGTGATGACCTTCCCGCCCAGATCGGACGGGAGGCGGATCGAATGGACCACGAAGCCAATCGCCGCACAGCTCACGGGCCCGGTCTACAACCGCGCCGGTCATGAGCCGATGTTTCGCATCGCCGAGGAACTGCGCTCGCAGAACCTCGGCATGGACGAGAAGGTCGTGGAGATCATCCGCCGCAACCGGGAGGAGGTGCGAGCCATCCTGTTCCCAGAGGGCGTCCAGGATATCCTGGAGGACCACATCCAGGGGCTCGATCCGCTGCTGCCGCCAGTCGACGATGACGCAAACATGGAGCCCATGTCGCTGGACGACATGGACAAGCAGCAATTGCTCGCCTACGCCCGCGGCCAGCGCATCGAGGTGGACGCCCGTTGGCGGGAGGACAAGATGCGGGAGCGCATCCGCCAGCATGAGCAGCTCGGCAAGTCAGGGGACTGAGTGTCGACGTTCGCAGCCCTTTCCGCCGATGTCGCTGCCGTAGGAGGCTTGGACTACACCTCCGAGCAGACGGCCGCCGACCGTTGGACCAACGGTGGGCTGCGGATGATCTCCAGGGCGGCGCCGTGGGAGTGGCTGCACGCCTACACCAGCTTCAACCTGACGGCCAACGACTACGACTATCCGTTTTCGACCATCGCCTCGACTCTGTTCCGGATCGACATCCGCTCTGTCCGCTATGGGGACGCCACGCAGTACCTGAAGTGGGGCAACATCCAGGCCATCGACGAGGCCCTCGGCCCGGATTGGAGGGACTCCAGCGCCAACGCCGGCACGCCGCAGTACGTGACGCGCGTCGGCAACGAACTGTGGGTGGCGGACATGCCAAGCGCGGCATTCATCGCCGACAACCCCACAGTCTACTTCGCCTACTGGAGACACGAGGTCTCGACAGGGACGCTCTACCTGCCCGATGAGTTCTACGAAATCGCCGTTGACGCTTCCCTGGCGTATGGGTTCACACAGGAGGACGACCCCAGGGGTGACCCCATGATGACCCGCTGGCGGCTGATTCACCTGCCGGAGATGCGCGGCACGCGCCTGGACATCGGGGCCAGAGACCAGATGGCCAACCCGCGACACTTCGCCGACGGGTCCAGGCTTGACGACTACGGCGACGGCTGGCTGAGATCTTCGAACTGATGGCCGGCGGACCCCAGAGACAGGTCTTTCGCTTCCCGAGCTACCAAGCCGGATTCCGTGGCCTGCTGGATCGGGAGGGCGTGACGGACGAAGCCTTCCAGGGAGGCTTCTTGGCAGCTTGCACCAACTTCCACCTTATTGGTCGCGGCAGACTGCGCAAGCGCCGTGGGCACGGGCGCTATGTCACGGCGCTGCCGAACGGTGCCAGCTACATCCAGGGCGTGGCGATGTACGAGTTCAGCGCGACGCGCCATCTCATCACCGTGGCCAACGGCCAGATTCGCGTGTTGAACGGTTCCACCTGGGACAACAACACCGGCACGCTCACTCTCACTGGCGGCCAGAACAACCTCGTCCGCTTCACGCAGTTCGCCCAAGGCGCGGAGGGGTCGTTCATCATCGGTACTGGACCAGGCAGCAACCGCCTGTGGAAGTGGTCCGGCAGCGGGGCGGCCACACTGCTGATCCCGACCACCTCCCCAGGCCCGCTCTACGCCACGGACATCGAGGAGTTTTACGGCCGCCTCTGGGCCTGCGGGACCGACTCTGGCAACACGGCTGTGGTCTACACCGAGGACGGCCTGATGGCCGATTGGCCGGCCGCGAATGCGTTCCACGCCTCGCGTTCATCGCCTGCCATGGCCCTGAAGCGGCACAACGACGGCACCATGTTGATCTTCCACCAGAGGTCCGTGCATCGCATCGAGCCAGTCTACGACACAGCCTTCGGTGACCCCTTCGCGCGCTACCTCGTGGACGATACAGTCGGCGCTGAGTCAACCTACTCGGTCGTCAACTCCAAGGGGGTGACCTACTTCGCCTCCAAGCAGGGCCTCCATCGCATCCGCGATCCGCGCCGGCCGGCAGAGTACATCAGTTGGCCAATCGAGGACTACTGGGCCGGCCTGAATCAGGCGCGCACGTCCTACATCTTCGGTTTCGAACGCGGCGAGCCGTGGAACGAGGTCGTCTGGCTGGTGTCCACCGGGTCGAGCACCGTCCACAACGCCGCCATCGTCTACAACACCGAACTCAACGCCTGGACGGTCTTCGAGGGGGCGCTGGACTTCAACTGCGGCTGCAACTTCGTCAACTCAAGCGGCAAGGAGATCACGATCCTGGGCGGCAACGACGGGATCATCTCGCAAGCGTGGGGCGACGAGAATCTGGAAACGGGCAACGTGGACGGCCTGAATGACGACCAGGCTGTCGTCAAGACGACCTTCAAGACCGGCGCCATGGAATGGGGCTACCCTGGACTGAAGAGACATCGAGAGATGTGGCTGGACATGAAGATCGACGACACGAAGACCTTCGACTTCACCCTGCGCGGGATCGCCGGCTCGCCGACCCTGACGAAGGCTCAGGACATCGGCGCTGCGGGGGCCACATTCGGGTCCTTTGTGTTCGGCACCTCGGCCTTCGCCGGCTCGTCGCCGACGCAGGCGAAGGTTTCCGCCAACGCCAAGGCCAGGCTGTTCGAGTTTACGATGACGGAGTCCGATGACGGCGCGCCGTTCACCCTGAACGCGATTCGCTTCTGGTGGCGTCCTGCAGGGAAGAGGATCAAGGCCGCAGCATGACGACCACGACGAACCTCAATCAGGTCCCATACGACTTCGACCCGGAGCAGTACAACAAGCTCCTGCAGCAGGTGGCGCCATCGCTCTACGGTGCTGGCGTCCAGGCTCAGGAAGAGTTGAAGATGCCGGCCGGGGTTTGGGACGAGGAGAAGTTCCGCCAGATCACGGCACATCTGCGCCGGCCCTACGTCGAGCAGGGCGAACAGGCGCTTGGCGCCATTACGGCCTCGATGCGGGCACGCGGGATGGTCGACTCCACCCGCCATGGGAAGTATTTGATCGAGCAGGCCGGGAAGACGCAGCAGCAGATCGCGCAGAATGTCGATGTGCCACTGGTCCTCGAACAGTTGCGCCAGCAGGACACGTCTCGACGGGCGACTCTCCAGCAGTCGGCTGACATCGGCGTGCAACAGATGGCGGCCTACCAGCAGCAGCGCGCGCAGCGGTTCCAGGAGGGAGCGACCGAGGCGGAGTTGACGGGGATGTACCGCGG
>ERZ1292623.3856-Hain-H51-01um-R1-3856-length-12584-cov-5_pt1 | contig 12584 bp, 13 predicted proteins | sample MGYA00564398_ERZ1292623 | MGnify/ENA primary metagenome ERZ1292623 (study PRJEB36523, sample SAMEA6512633) | groundwater metagenome | collected 2019-01-07 | study: AquaDiva: Metagenomics assemblies of 32 groundwater samples | reverse complement strand
GGGTTTATTCCAGATGAAGATGGTTCTGCCGTTGCTGGAAATTTAATAATAATAGATAAAGATCCCGAAACGGGAGAGAAAATGAGAATTGATTGTGCAAAAATGGGAACGGGCGGTTATTCAGTTCCTTCAACTGTTGAACAATTTACATTTGAAACGAGCGCTAAATTCATATTGGCAATTGAAACAGCAGGTATGTTTCAAAGATTAAATTATCACAAATTTTGGAAGAAACATAATTGCATCATAATTTCGTTAAAAGGAGTTCCTTCAAGAGCAACGAGAAGATTTATCAGAAAACTATCTGATGAAAGAAAAATGCCAGTATATGTATTTACTGATGGTGACCCCTATGGTTACTTTAACATTTATAGAACATTAAAAGTTGGTTCCGGAAATGCTGCACATATAAATAAATTCTTTTGTGTACCTCAAGCAAAATATATCGGAGTAACTCCGCAAGATATTATTGATTACAAACTTCCAACTCACCCGTTGAAAGATTTAGATATTAAAAAAATCAAAGATGTTATCAAAAATGATCCTTTCTGCAAGCATTCAAAAGAATGGCAAAAAGCATTAGAACAAATGGCAAAGATGGGCAAAAGAGTAGAGCAACAAGCCTTTTCTTCACATAGCTTGAACTTTGTTATTGATACTTATCTACCAGAGAAGATAAAGAATCAGAAGACTTGGTTGCCTTAATTCTGTAATCCTTTTGGATAGAGGCTTTAATGGGGAAAGACACACTTTCTGAGACATAACCTTTAAATATTATCATCAGGTCTAATTTTTCTATGCACCCGTAGCGCAGTCTGGATAGCGCACCGGCCTTCTAAGCCGGGGGTCGGGAGTTCAAATCTCCCCGGGTGCGCCATTTTCATGCAGGCGTAGCCAAGCAGTTAAGGCAAGAGGCTGCAACCCTCTCATCCCCGGTGCAATTCCGGGCGTCTGCTTTTTTCTGCATTTGAACCGGAGAATCCTAATTTGGTGTTTATGCTTTCGACAGCCCCTCACAAACAGTTTTCTGCATAAAGTTTAAAAAGAAAGTATGCAAAAGAGGTATTATGGCTAAAAAAGAAGGTAACTGGAAATCAATTCTGGGTGATTTAGTAAAAGGAGAACTAATTGGTAATGTTAAATCTTATGCACAAAATGCCGTAAAAGTTACCCAGCAGAAAATTAAAAGAAGAATCATTTCTTTTATCTTGATTTTATTAGGAATAGTGTTCCTTATTTTCGGAGGAACGTATTACTTGATGGATGTATTACAATATTCGAGAAGTTCAATTTATTTAGTAGTTGGTTTAGTCCTAATCTTGGTTTCGATAATTATCGCACAATCTGCGAAATTGCTGAAATACTAAAAGAGGTAACAAAATGAAAATAAACAAGAAAAAAATAATGGCACAAGTGAAGAAAGCAAAAGCTCAATTGGCTAAAGCGGAAGCTAAAGTTAAAGAAGCAAGAAGAAAGGTGGATTCAGCAGTAAGAAAACATCCGGAAAGAGCAATTGCTATTGCTGCCGCAGCCGGAGCTGTACTCGGTGCTGTTGCAGTAGCCTTAAGAAGAAGAAAATAATTCTTCTTTAAAAGGAGGGTTTAAAAGGGGTTTAAATGCCGTCAAGGAAACGTTTAAAAAACCCCGTATTTTAATACATTAGATGCAAAACTTGATTATAGAGGCTTTAATTTGGATCTTATACCTAGTAGTTCTTTACTACTCTATATTTTGGATTTTGATTGTTCTTGAAACTGGATTTGCTGAAAAAAGGTCAAAACTAAAAAAATATCCGACTTTTTCTGTCATAATTCCCTCATATAATGAAGAAGACTCAATAAATGATACGATTAAATCCTTTCTTAATCTCGATTATCCAAAAGAAAAGTTGGAAATAGTTGTTATAAATGATGGAAGCAAAGATAGAACAGGGAAAATAGTTGAGGAACTAGCAAGAGAGAATAAAGGAAGAAATATTAAGCTAATAAATCAGATTAACCAAGGAAAAGCTAAATCGTTAAACAACGGATTAAAAATAATAAATGGAGAGTTCTTTGCTTGTCTTGACGCAGATTCTATTATTAATAGTGATGCTCTCAAAAAAATGCTTGCAGTCTTTCAGGAAAATGGGAAGGAACTTGCAATAGTCACCCCATCTATGAGAATTAGAGATCCGAAAACAATTCTGCAAAAATTCCAAAGACTTGAATATCTAATGTCAGTAACTCTTGCTAGATTTAGAAGCAAACTTGACTGTGCACATGTTGCTCCCGGTCCATTCAGCGTATACAGAACGGAATACATAACTAAAATGGGTGGTTTTGATGAGAACAATCTAACAGAAGATCAGGAGATAGCATACAGAGCACAAAAGAATCACTATAAAATACTACAATGTTCGGACGCAATCGTCTACACATTATGTCCGCCGAATTTGAAAGAACTATATAAGCAAAGAAACAGGTGGTTTAAAGGAAGTCTATTCAATGTAATAAAATATAGAAGTCTTATGTTCAATAAAAATTATGCTCATTTTGGAATGCTGCAAATGCCCATGAATTTATTTACATTTTTTGCAGGAATAGCTGCAATTGTATTTTTATTCGAATTCACAATACAGCCAATCCTGAAACAAATATATAATCTTTATTTGATTGATTTTGACATACTCCCGCTATTAAGAAATATGGATATAACATTTAATCTTACTAATGTCCAGTTTGCAAAATTTTTCGTGATATCAACGGTATTCATGCTGACCATGGCTTGGTTCTATATTTCGCACTTCAGCACAAATGAAAAAGTTGCGAAACATGGCGCATTATACTTCATACCATATTTTTTAATATATTACCTATTTCTTTCGTTGATATCTGTCATCGTAGTAATAGAAGTACTTGGAGGTAAATTCCAAAAATGGTGACTAGAAATTTTGACAAGAATAAATACGTAGTTGTAGGAATCATAACCTTCTTAATATTCAGTCTTGGACTTTCGCTCGGAATAATAGTTAGTAATGCAAGAATAAGTGCTACAGAAGAAATGAGCAAATTGCAGGAACTTGATTTCAAGGAATTGCAGTTTCAATATTTATTCATGAGCACTCTTGAAAAAACGAATGCTAATTGCAATGTATTAAGAATAGCTCTAGATAAAAGCGTAAGTGATTTATCTAAATCTCTCAAACAGTTTTCTAGCTATAAAGAAAAATCAACGTCAGGAGATAGTGCGGAAGTTCAAATGGTGACAAGAAACTACCTGCTGGATAATCTAAACTATTGGATGTTTGCAAAAGAGAGTAAGAAAACATGTAAAATGGATATAGTAAACATACTTTACTTCCACTCCGAAAATAACTGTCCGAGATGCTCTGATCAAGGAGTAATACTAACATATTACAAACAATTATTGGAAGATAAGCTTCTAATATTCCCAATAAATGTTGATTTGGAAGAAACTGACCAAATAATAAAAATACTCAGGAGCAGATATAACGTAACAGAATATCCCTCAATAGTTATAGAGGATCAGACATACAAGGGAGTAATCCAGAAGGACGAGTTGGAATCATTGATATGCAGCAACTACAGAAACAATACGTTTTGCCGCAAATGAATATTAAAAACTTTCTCTACAATAAAGGAATATGGTTAATCATAAGTATTTTTGCAGCTGCAAAGATTCTTTTCTTATTTAAATTCCATTCTGTAATATGGGATGAAGCAGTCTACATTGGAATGGGAAAATATTTATGGTCTTTTGGGACTGCTGGTTTAGTTGACCTTCAACGGCCACTTTTACTTTCCTTAGTACTTGGATTTATCTGGAAAATTGGTATTAACCCGGTAATTGTTGGAGAGATTATGGGAATAATATTCTCAACCGCGCTTGTATTTATGAGTTATTTAATTGGTTTAAAATTATTTGACAGAAGAGCAGGTCTGATTGCATCAGTAATAACCGCAACACTTCCTTTGATAATTGAACATAGTTCATATATATTGACTGATATTCCATCTGTTCTGTTTGCAGTAGTTGCTTTGTATTTTGTTATTGCAAAAAGATGGAGATTAGTTGGATTATTTTCTGGAATATCGTTTTTATTTAGATTTCCGCACATTCTTGTTTTATTTGCAATAATCGGTAGCTTGATACTATCTTATTTAATTTCGAAAGACAAAAAAACTGTTAAAAATATAGGCGTGGTTATTTTATTCTTTATTTTAACAATATCACCGTGGCTAGTCTTTAATATTTTTCATTTTGATGATGAACCTATCCTCAGGGCAGCAATTATGCCACTATACGAACAAAATGAAAACATACAGGAAGTTGGAAAACACTATGATAAAAATATTTCTTTTTATACCTCAATGGTTTTTGGTCAAAATATGTTTTTGATGTTCATATTTATTTTTGTTTTCGCGTATATTAAAGAAAAATGGTACAAAAAAATTAGCTTCAATTCCGTCGTTTTGTCACTTGTAATTTATTTAATCTACTTCACATTTTTTGTGTTTAACACAGATAGGTATGCGATATCTTTTATTTCTTTTTTAATCATATTAGCGTCTATTGGAACATCTTACGCCATAAATATTTTGAAAAACAAGGCAGTTATATCGATGATCTTAATATTGTTTACAATTTCAGCAATTAACAACGTAGACGAGAGTAATAAATACTATTCGTGGAGATATTCTGAAGAGCCTGCAATATACTCCGAATACTATGAGTTTTTTGTAAATAATCAAATAAATGGCACAATATTCACAACTGACCCCGTACATGCAGCTTATTCTGAAAATAAGTTTATAGCAAACAGTTTTTTGGTAGAAGAGTCTGCAAAAAGCTATGAAAAAAATAAAAAGTTCATTACAGCATTCATATACGCCCCGAGAAGCTTCCCGTGTTTACCCGAGGATGTTGAATGTGAAAATAAAAAGAAAGATTTTTTCAATATCTTGAGCTCTGATAATGAATTGATTTTTAACAGAACATATGACGGAAATACTTACTATATATTTAAAAGCGAATGAGGAAGGTATTTAAATAGCTTTGAATTGATTAGATTTGGGGATTATGGACAACACTAAGAAAACAGCAACAAATACTATTTTAGATGAACTTCTTGATGGCGGATTCGAAAATGATGTTGTTACCACCATTTATGGCCCCGCTGGTTCCGGGAAAACAAATATTTGTGTTCTTGCTGCAATAAATGTTGCTAAGCAAGGCGGAAAGGTTATTTTTATTGACACAGAAGGAGGATTTTCAGCCGAGAGAGCTAAGCAAATATGCAAAGAAAACACTGAAAAGGTGCTAGATAAAATATTCTTTTTTAATCCTACTGATTTTAAAGAACAGCAAGATGTGTTTGAGAAAATAAAAGAAATGGTTAACGAAGATATTAAATTAATTGTTGTTGATACAATTTCTATGCTTTACAGATTGGAGAGAGGTTCAGATAATGAACCTTTTGATGCGAATTTGGTTTTAGCCAAACAAATTTCTTATCTAACACAAATTGCACGTAAAAGCAATATTCCTGTTTTAATTGCAAATCAAGTTTACGCTGACTTTGAAAATCCAAACGGAATCAAGATTGTCGGCGGAGATATTTTGAAATATGGTTCAAAATGTTTAATTGAATTGCAAGCAGGACACAATGGAGTTAGAAAGGCTACTCTAATTAAGCACAGACATTTGCCTCAATCAAAAGAACTTATATTTAGAATAGTTAATGAAGGGATTGAGAATGTTTAATCAGCTTCAGCAAAGTCTTCTAAAGTCTGCGTAAATTCTTCATTTTTCTTGATTAAGCCTTTTGCTTTCAAGTATTCTCTTGCAAGTAGCATAAAAAATAATCCTAATGACTTCTTTCCTTTGTTATTGCAAGGAACAACTAAATCAACATTATTTGATTGGTTATTAGTATCGCAAAGTGCAATAACTGGAATACCTACTCTGCTAGCATCTTCTACTGCATTCTTATCGGGCCAAGGATCTGTAACTAATACAATTTTCTTTTCCATAAAACTCTTTAAAGAAGTGTTAGTTAAAATTCCGGGCGGATATCTTCCTGCAAAAACAGTAACTCCTGTTATTTTTGCGAATGTTTTTATTGGTTTCCAACCGTTTTCTCTTCTTGAAACAACCAAAATATCTTGAGGTTCATAATGCGCCAGCATTTTTGCTGCTAAAAAAATTCTTTCATCGACTTTCTCTAGATTAAGAATGAATAAACCATCCGGTCTTATTTTATATATGAATGGCTCCATGTAAGCGGATTTGAATTTAGTTCCTATATGTATTCCTGCCTTTAGGTAAAGTTCTACAGGTACAAGCATTTCTTTATTTTCTGCCATAGTGTTTTAACAATATAGAATTAATCTATATTGTCCTTCTATCGCCCGGACAATGTGTTTAAGGTCCCTCTCGGCTACCCCTTGAACAAGGCTATAATATTTTGAGAACTGAGGTGGTTTATAAAGGTTACTGAAAAGATTTCGGCAACAATATGGAAATTTTACTTTCCTCGTTTTGCTACAAACTCCTTGACTTCCTCATATGTCATGAATTTTGGCCACAAAAGATTTCCCCATTCATCATATATTGGAAGAAGTGGTTCTGTTCTATGTCGATGAACATTTAGCATATTCATAACGACGTCATAACCATCTATGCTACGCGGGGTTCTGCTTCTTGGTTTATTAGAATTAACGATAATGCCCGTAAAAAATCTCGGCGCAATGCGATATTTGGTTATGAATCCGTACTCCGAATCCACTTTAATCTTTCCATCTTTAGAGAATTCGTAAAAAGGACCAGAATAATGATCATCATTGCTACGTGTATTTCGTGAGAAAATAAATTCGTGAGGCTTCATTTTACCGAATAGTCCACGTGTAAATTTATTTAGTTCAGCGTCACTACTCGACGGAGATGGACACAATTCTTTGAAAGTAGAAATATCAAATAAAACCGTATAACGTGTGTTGGATGGCCACCTGCTTTTTCTGATTTCAACTGGAAGATTTTCATCATTGAATTTTCTGTCACTGTGAATTTGTCTTCCAGTGATGTTAAAAAATACGAAAGGAAACTCATAGTCGTGATGCTCGAGTGGAAATATCCTACCTTCGTCAGTTATGAGGTCAGTCGAACCTACTTTTTCGAAGCGTTTTCTCAATAATAATCGTTTAGCTTGTTCTTTTAGATTCTCTAACCAATTACTCCTACTAACTACATCACTATCTGTGTCGTGCGCAAACCCGCCGAGAAGTCCACTTTTGAGTGTATCGTCTATCTTACGATATGTCAATAATGCTGAGAATGCGATTCCCGGTCTATCGATATCTTGAACATTTTTTAAGATATCCTCCGCATCGTTTAAAGAAAGTCGACCATAATAGAAATATGCCAAAAATTCGATAAGATGATGATCAATAGTTTTGTCATCCATTAATTGCTCATCAAAAGCCTTAAAAACTTCTGCGAATGTTTTTTCATCGGTTTTTCCATTTAGAAAATCGCGAATAAATGGATAGCGAAATAGTGCCTTTTTTTCTTCATTATTAAAATAATCGCTTAGCATAATTATGACTAAATAAAGATGCAGCTATATAAACATTTCTTAAGAAAATAAAAAAATAAAAGAGAATTTTACTTCTCTTCAAATGAGCTTTCTTCTCCGAATTCTTCAGAATCTTCTCCTGCGAATTGCTCCGTATCTTCTTTCTTTTCTTCCTTTTTAGGGGGTTTTGTATCTGCAGCAACCGGACCTTGAGCAGGACCTATTGATTCTGCAAAGCCGACTTTTCTTAGGACCTTAGTTATTCTTACTCTAACCAAGTCTCCCTCCTTAACGCCAGGCACAAAAAGAACAAATCCCTTCACCTTAGCTACGCCATCGCCTTTTTCTCCGACAGCCTCTATCTTTACATCTATTTCATCTCCAACGTTAACTGGCACAAAATTGCTTCTGCCGCCAAATCCGCTGTCTCTTCTTGGACGGAATCCGCCCCTATCTTCTCCATCGTCTCTATACATGTTTAACTAACTCCTGCATTTTTCAATGCATTACTTTTATTTATATTATGAGTTGTAATAAATGTTTATAAATGTTGTTAATATAAAAAGAAAAAATAAAAGTAGATTATTTCTCTACTTTCTCAATCTTTAGGTCCTTCATTCCTGACTCCTCGACAGAAAATCCACACTCGCTGTCTGGCAAATTTGGAGCATCAATGAGTTTTGCAACTCTTGTTCCTTTCTTGCCTTTTCTCAAATAGATTCTAAACGTTGATGCATGTCCAACAATATGCCCACCTATTGAAACAGTTGGGTCTCCAAAGAATTGGTCAGGTTTAGACATAACTTGGTTAGTAACATAAACGCAAGCATTATACATATCTGCTAGCTTAGACAAAGCATGCATATGTTTATTCAGCTTTTGTTGTCTGTCTGCAAGTGTTCCACGTCCAATGAATTCAGCTCTAAAGTGCGCAGTTAATGAATCGACTACAACTAATTTCAAATCGAGTCCTTCTTCTTTAACCAATTCAGGAATTTTTTCAATCAATAACATTTGGTGGTCTGAATTGTAAGCTTTTGCAACTCTAATTTGTTTCAAAACCTTAACAGGATCTAAACCAACTCCATTAGCTAATTGAATAATTCTTTCAGGTCTGAAAGTTTTTTCAGTATCAACATATATTATCGTTGATTTTGGGAATGCTTTAATAGTGTTAACTGCTAAAACATGTCCAATCTGAGTTTTTCCTGAACCGAATTCACCAAAACATTCAGTTATGGCACCAGTTTCAAAACCGCCGTCCATCATAGTATCAAATGCTTTTGAGCAAGTTGTTATCTTAATAACCTTTTCCCTTCTTTTTAATACTTCATTGCCTGTTTCGAATCCCATTTCAAGCATATCTCTTGCAGAATTAATCATTTTTCTTGCAACAGCTTCAGAAACTCCCGATGCATTGATTAATTCACCGGGTGTTGCAACTGCAATTGCCATCGGATTATCAAATCCGACTGATCTTAATTTTTCAGCTGTAGCCGCTCCTACACCAGGAAGGTCTTCGATATTCAAATCTTCTTTAGTTTTTTTCTTTGCCTTTTCTTTAGGCTGTTCAATCTCTTCCATTTCACCCAACATAAGGTTATCTTCATTTATTAATACTTCTGTTTCCATTTTTTTTACCTCTTTTTTAAATAAGAAGAAAGTGGCTTTAAGCCACAATCTCTTCAACGAATTCTGAATCCTGTCCTTTAAGGACAAGGTATTCAAAAGCTTTGTTCAAAGCCAATGCAGCTTTTGGTAAATCATTTATTCTTAAATTAGAAGTCGATTTCCATTCACCGTTTTTGTCAGTATATCTTCTTTGAAGATTTACTGTTCTAAACTCTGTTTTTTTGCCGTCTTTGACAGCATCATTTTTCCAAACAGCAGCTTGTATAGCACCTGTTGAAAATACCTTTTCTGGTCTATTTTCCATTTTTCTTACTCCTTGCTCACAATCAAGGCTTTGCATGACTGCGCTTAATTTCTTAAGTTCGCGTTTTGTTTCATTGGAGTTTTTAACGACAATGACATTCTTACGGTGTTGCCGGAAGTTGCTTCATTGAAGTTTTTTCAAACTTGGGTCGGCACAGATATGGCGTGATTGCCGTGAATTTGGCCGGGTTTCCAAGCATTGAGCATAATGCCCGCAATTGCGGGATAAGAATATTAAAACAAACTTTGTTTAAATAGCTCACGCGCGGTTGTCCAGTGGAAAGTGTTGAAGGGATAATCCCGCAAACATAGAAATTCGAGCAATAGAACGTCTAATAACCGTTTTACGGCATAATCACGAATTCAGGAGGTAATATGCCGAAACAAAGAATAGGACTACAAAGATAATGTTCTCTAAAATTCCTCCCGTTTTAATAAATCCGCTAATTCTGAATTGAGAAATTGGGTGCAAAGGTCTAATTCCTTCTTTGGTAATTGCATCACCAAGCAAATGGGATTTGTATCCTATTAAGATAGGAAGTGCAAATGCATAATATTCTAATTTGTAAAGAATAAGAGAAATAACTGGAAGAACTAACAAACTGTGGGTAAACCCCCTATGAGAAAATAAATAAGAAAATGGTTTGAAAATTCTTCCTATTTTAGATTTTGGATGATCAATATCAGGAAAAATGCCAGCAATCAAAACAAAAACTATAAACAAAATTTGATTTGAAATGCTAAACATTTTTATTCCAATTATGCCAAAAAGAAATGCAAGCATTAAATGTGTATAAAAAAGCACTATTCTATCCTCTTTAATTCTTCATCAGGACTCGGGTTTGGAAAAACTAATTGAGAAATAAATTCCAGTCTGTCAAACATTGTGTTTTTAGCTGCCCTCCCGACGACCTTAACGATTTCCCCCAGTAAATCGTTTTTTAATTTTTCTGTTTGTTCCGGACTCTCTCTAAGAGATATAAATTCTTCCTCTTTCTTTCCTGTCAAATTTTCAGCTTGATTCTTGAAAAATACCGCTCTTATTGTTCCAGAACCATCATCAATTATCAAATTCATCACATAAGAATATTTTGGAGTTACTTTACCGTGCTCTTCGCATACATAATCAGATGTGCCCGTAATTCTTGCTCTTTTATTACAAGTAGGGCAAACTTCAAAATATCTTGGTTCAAAAGTTTGGACAATAGTTCCTAAAATTTCAACTCCGTTATCATTTTCTTTAAGTTCCTCTATTTTTCTTCTAGTTCTTGATGGAAGAGTTACTTTTACTTCACCTATAACTTCCCCGGGAGGATTTATTTCTAATTTTGAGCTGTCATTCAAATGAACTTCTTTTTGATTATTATTTTCTTTTACATATGCATTTTCAATTCTTAAAATGTCTCCTTCTTTTACAGTTTCAATTTTGTCAACTTGGTCATTCCAAAGAACAACCCTAACTGTTCCAGTTTCGTCACCGACAACTAATGACCTGACCTGTCCTTTTCTTGCTCCTTTATCAAATTTGACTAAATCAAAGATTTTTTGAACTTTTCCAACAAATTCGACAGAACGCATACCAGGAATTAATTTATTAGCAACGACTTTTCCAGTATCTTGTTCAACAACCTTGACTCCCAATTCATTCGCGATTATATGTGCCGCTCCATCTTTTGAGACCAAACCTGAGAGCTGACTCATTTTTTCTTCTATTTTTTCATTCAATTCTGATTCAGAAATACCGGTATCTTGTCTTATCTTAGCTACGATATCTTCGTAAGGAACTTTAATCATCTAAACACCCTAAAATTTGACTGGAAAGCTGATTTAAATACTTTGCCGTTCAGCAAAGTTTGTACTAATATGCCGGACGTTAGTTTTAGTTTTCAATCTTCACTAGATTTTGACAAAAATAATGCTTTTTTCAGAATATGTTTTGGAATTTAATTCAACTTTCCCCGTCTCATCTACTGCAATTGTAACAAGGCAATAACCTTGTCCAGCTTTTGGAAGTTCTAATGTTCCTTTATTTGGTGAAGAAGATATATCAAACTGTACTGTCTTTCTGTAATTTGGATTAGAAGCTATTGCTTTAGCAGATGTTACGTCACAAGCGTTAGAATTATCCGCTTCCCTTAGATAAACTGTATATCCCGCCAAATCTTTCAGTTCAGAACCATCCTCATTTATGATTGGTGGGGTTATTGAAAGACTTACTGAAGGCAGCGGGGAGGAAGTCTTAACAAATTCTATTTTTTCGGCTGAAGAAGGATATAAGTCATCTTCCGATTTAAAGGAAATTGCAGTTACAGCAAGATTTTCATTCCCACTTGTATCAATAGGAGTTACGGCAAAATAATATATAACGTTATCTTCTGAAACATTAATTGTTGTTTCGATTTTTGAACCAGTATGTTTTACTGATTTTAAGAACTTTATTCTGTTTTCTTCTGTTCTTTCTTCTTTTATATTAGTGAAGTCTTGCGTTGAATAATAAACATTATAACTACCCATATCAGGTTCTGCATTGGCATTAAAACTCACGGTTAGATTCTTTTCTTGCTTTAATGTATCGGTAATAATTATTCCTTCAACTGGGTTTGGAAAAACAGTATCTCCTAAGAAATATGCTATTTTGTACAAGAATGGTTCTTTTTTACCATTTACGTTCATAAAGGCATATTTGGATTCTGCACAAACAAGAAGTAATTTGCTATCTGGTGCTTTTTGCCCGCATTGGAATGTAAATTTGAAATCTCCAGTTATTTGTTTAACGCTCAATATTTTAGTTACACATTCTTCGTATTTATCTCCCAATTTACAGCCTTGCGAAACTTTTTCTGAAATTCTTTGCATACTCTCGTTGATTTGTTGATATTCATTAAATGAATAATTCACAGTTGCATTAAAATTAGTATCAAAAGAGTAAACTGCAGCAGAATAAGCCGAACTAGTCGGAGAATCTCCACAACCCCCTATGCCGTCGCCATCGTGACAGCTTTTTCCTTTAAAATCTGAAAATGGTTTTTGAGGAAGATAACATAATGGGTTTCTTTCATAACTTCCCTTGCCG
>ERZ1292623.865-Hain-H51-01um-R1-865-length-30894-cov-22_pt5 | contig 12587 bp, 12 predicted proteins | sample MGYA00564398_ERZ1292623 | MGnify/ENA primary metagenome ERZ1292623 (study PRJEB36523, sample SAMEA6512633) | groundwater metagenome | collected 2019-01-07 | study: AquaDiva: Metagenomics assemblies of 32 groundwater samples | reverse complement strand
TTTCAAGCATCTCTGTCAAATTTTCTTTTTTGTATTGCTTGTCAAATCTTACAAAAACATCTGCATCATATTGCTCGCGCTTTGTCATTGTGTCGCGTGCAAAACTTCCTCCGAAGAAAACTTCTGCTTTTATTTTTCTTGATGCAATACTCTTATCTAATTTTTCCTCAAAATTCTTAAGTTCCTGTTTAATAAATTTCTTTTCCGTTTCTGGAATTTTATTCTTCTCAAGTACGTCCTCAAATATCTTATTTAGTTCTGTCATTATGAAAATTCCGTTGAATTTTTATTTGTGCTGAACTTTAGTTCTGTCATTGTTTTTATCCAGATTTTTTAATGTCGTAGATAAATCAATAATATATTTTCCCTCTTCCATCTTGTAAATTAAAGGCCTGTCTTTTCTGAACAGATTGACAAGATCAATTTCAAATTTTCCTTGCCCTATAACTTTAACACTTTCTAAATCAAGAATTACAGGCGCATTTTCGTCTTCAATTCCCGCGATTTCACGTATGTCTTGCTCAACCTGTTTTTTCTCATCGTGAGGTATTTCAAGTATTTCATCAATTTCTTCATTTTCTCTTTTCGCAAGAATTCTTTGCATTTGCTCATCTTTTATATAGAAAAAGAACCGGCCTCCGCAAGACGCGCAACCTTCAAGTAGCTCTGCACTTCCTACAGGGATTATTTTGGAACAATGAACACACTGATGAGGCACTTTTAATCACCAATTAAAGAAAAACTAAATTGTTAATAAATTTACCTATTCAACAGAAGCTCGATTCTTTTTGGATTTCTTTTTATTTCTTTGACAATTGTCGCTGGCCCTATTATTGTTATCGCCCCCAAATTCCCGCCTATGATTGTATTGGCAATATTTTTCTTGAACTTTCCCCAAATTCCATCATTTCCGCCGTTGTCTATAACTGCAAGCTCAACTCCTTGAAATCCCTTTATATGGTCAATCATTGCCATAGTGTCTCCAATCAGGCGTGCTTCTTCCTCTGCCTTTAATTTTCCTTGCTGAATTAAAATATTATTTCCAAGAACTATATTCAATATCTTTTTTATTCTCTCATCACTGCCCAAGTCCTTTATCTCGGAAAAAGGAAGAAATTGAATTGAAAATCCCTTTAATTTCCCTAAATGTTTCACCTTGCTTTTTTGACTCATTTTGATTTTGTTATCTTATTTAGTTTTTTTACTTTTTAAATTTCACTTAAATTTTCTTGCTTATCTTAAAGACAGATTCGTAAAATTCTTCCATATTTTTTCCTGTCTTCGCCGAAATTCCAACCACATCGTACTCAGGAAATGCCGACTCAATCTTTTTCACATCTGCTTTTCCCAAATCCGCCTTGTTTGCCACAATTAAAATTGGAATTTTACGTGCAACTAAATTTCCAATAATTGTTATGTTAACTTGATTGTAAGGGTTTTCAGTAGCATCAAGAACAATGACCACCATATCCATATCGTCAAGCCATTTTATTGCTTCAATAACTCCTTGAGTAGCTTCCTTTGCTCTTTTTTTAGCATCTTTTTTCTTAACTTTATATTTCAAAAAATCTTCATAATCAATCTTCGTCGCAATTCCAGGGGTGTCAATCATTTTAAACAATAACTTTTTGCCCTTGTAATCGATTTCAACCTTTTCTTTGAATTGCACATTTCTTGTTTCATGTGGAATTTTTGAGACCGTGCCAATTTCTTCTCCTGTAAAATCCTTGCAGACCCTGTTTGCTAAAGAAGTATTATGAGCAATTAACCCATTTGAAATAATAAATGTATGAGTATCTTCTACTGTTAAATCATATACATAATCATCATAATTCTCTTTTTCAATCTCAACAATATTATCCCAATGAGTATCCGCATTTGCTAATTTATTTATTAATTTGTCATTGCTTTTTTCAGCAATTAAATTAAGTTGGTGATAAGTGATTTTATTATTTCTTCTCATTCTAGATATGTGCTTGTTATCTAAGAAAAATTGCTCTTGAGTTAGATTTAATTTCTTTTGTATTTCTTCTAGTAAGTTCATTATAGGTAGATAAAATCTATTTCTCTTAAGACCCGCAGAGCATAGAACATCAAGATTTTCAGATTTATACTTAATATCAAATCCAATTTTTTCTCTGAACAACCTATGATTATCACTTCCGCCAATTAAAAGTCTATAGTAATATTCTCCATCAATTATCTTTTCTTTAAATCTGCCCACAATTTCGAATCTATTCAATAAAAGCTGAACCTGCTCAACAAGTCTTTTACTTTTGCTTGTAAACTCTATTTCTGCTCCTCTTATTCTAGCAGTTTTAGGAACATATCCTTCACAATCAAACATTCTTCTTAATAATATAGCCGTCAAGTTATCCGGTAAGCCCATCATTTGGGCAGGTATTTCTTTATATTCTGCAGTTCCTGGCTTTAAACCAAGAGTATCGGAAAGCCAGTCGCATAAAGTTTTGGAATATATTTCAATTTGAGGAACTCCTTTGTTTATGCGTTGTATAGTATTAAGTTTAAAAATTTTATTCACAATAAGATTAAAATGTGTTAATAATAAAGGATCAATATTGCTAAATACTATTCTATTTGATCCATGATAGCTCTCAGCTATTGTATAGGCAACAAAACTTACTAAATCTTCATTTATATATTCCGGTGCAATTATAGACTTTGGTTTATGGAAAGCAGACATAGCTTGAATTTGCCCATTTTGTACATTAAATAAGGCGGGAGTAATTTGAGGAATTTCAATGCTTGTGCTTAAAGCCAATTTTTTAGTTATTCCTACACATTCACCAATTTTTAAATTCCCACTTCTTACATATTCTACTCCATTATTTGATAATCTTACTAAGGGGTGATTAGGAGTAACTCTTATCTTTCTTCCAGAGCTGGTTTTAATATTTAAAATTTCTCCTTTATACTTCTGGGAGTATACGTGGGAGATTTTTTTTGGAATTATTTTCATAGTGTTTATATCAAAACTTGGAATTATCAAATTTGTATCTGAGGCATCTATGTATATTTCTTTATAATTATCCATATGCACGTTTTTCTTATTCTTTACTTCGTCGAAGATTTCTTTGATGGGTCTTATCTGCCCATTTTGCAATATTACCTCTGTTTCGGGAGTAACGCATTTGCCGGCATTCGGCGGTCCGTAAAATCCAAGCTTCAGTTCTCTGTTTCCCCGGAACATTCCTGAGAAAATTCTGGAAAAGAAATTCTTCACAACTTTTATTACCATGTTTTTATTTCGTTATATGCATTTATTAAACTTTTTGTACTTTAATTTCAAACAACATTTACCTTCTTCTGTTTAAAAAAGGATTGACTCCTGGATTAATCCCTCGCGGCGGCTCATTTTTGTTCTTGAAAAATCCACCAAATAAATTTCCAAAAGGCAATTCGTTCCTTCTGCCTGAATGTTTATTGAGAGCGTAAGTTATTTGTTCCGAATTCCATCCTGCTTTTTTCAGTCGTTCATGAATCTGCGTCTCATTCATTCCGTTTCTTTTTGAATTATGGACGTAAGAAAGCAAATTATAAAGATTTCTTTTATTTCTAAATAAATAATTTTCATAGTCGTTTTTGTACCATGCGCTCATGAACAAGTAAACTATGACTGCGCCAATCATTAAAGCCCCCAGTGCGAGCCAGAACCATATGTTAATGTTTTCCGTCGGTGTATTATTGTCATTATTTGTTTCTATTGATATTCTGCTTAAATCCGGTGAAATAAAAAAAGGCAGATTTTCAAAGTCAACATCTTCTGTGGTTGTAAAGTCCAAATTTATGGAGTTACTGCTAAGGTCTGTATAAACATAATCTCCGGATTTGCTTTGCAAATATTCGTCCTGGAATTTTAAATCTTGCAAATTTCTTAAAATTATTAAAGGATTAAATTTTAATGAGTTTATCACATTTATATTGACGTTAAAGGCTCTTATTATTGGGCTCGTTGCTTCTCCATAACCGGCTGAAAATTCTGTGAAATTTATTTCTACTTTTATATTTTCACTTTCCCAGTTTATTATAGCGTTTATGTAATCATTTTCCTGGCCGATATCATAGCTTCCTCCCCCTATTTGTTGAAGCGCGCTAATATCAATCGTTTCGGCCGACGGATAATAGGTTATTCCTTGGGCTTTTTTGCTTTCAATTATGGAGTCAGGAATTTTCAACTTAAGAAGTTCAGTTACAATTTCTTTATAGTCATCTTCGCTCGCGGCGCTTGCGTAGTCCTTTTGAATCTGAACAATTTGGCTGTTTAACTCTTGGGTTTTAATCACTCCATCTATTTGTTCTCGGTAAAATTGCGGCAATTCGTTTAATTTCTGTTTTATATTATTTAGATTTTTCACATCCATTTCCAAAGTTTGATTTACAAAGTCCTTTGGCGAACCGACAGCGACGCTGAATTTTCCTGAAGACGTTCGGCCTTCAGAATCGGTTGTAGTAATTTTAATTTCATAAGTTCCCGAATTATTGTAAGTGTATTCGGCAGAATTTTTTGTTGTTGTCAATATTTCCCCTTCCCCAAAAGCCCATATATAATTTGTGATTGTTGACGCGTTGTCAATATTAACTGTGAATGTCGTCGGAACTGCGGATGCTGTTGTTAATGGACTTAAGAAATTAATTACTGGAACAACTTCAATTGCAATGTCTTTTTGCACGACGTCCGTTCCATTAAAGTTTAGGACTAAACTTTGGTTTCCATAATCTGAAGGAACTGAGAAATTCGCATCATCCAAAAATATTTCTTCAAAGCCAGAAATTATTAATGGGGCAGTTTTTTGCGCGTCATAAAATTTGTTGTCCGCCGTTGGTCCTATGCTTGTATATTGGGATAATAAATTTGCAAGAGTAATTGATTGATCTTGTTCTGAAGATATCTTTATTGGAACAACACATCCGCCGGAAGGGCATTCAATATCTGTTCCGTATTTTTGCTGAAGATAATTTTGTATCTGATAATTTATATCGGTTCCGTCGGCAAATTTGTTGCTTATATTAATCTGCCCTGGCGTGTTGAATCTTTTTCCTTGTGCATAAATTTGGAAGGCCGCCTTTTCAGAAATTTTTGGTATGCTATGGAATCCACAGCCATTAGCATTTGAATATCCTCTTGTTTTATACACTCCGTCGCCAATTCCATTCAGGCAGACGTAAATCTCTTCCGGCTCTGTTAAAAGGAAATTTATATCACAAGTTATTTCTCCTCCAGAAGTTGAAGCGTCAGGGAGACGACAATTCTTTTCAATATCTTCTCCGCTTGAGCTGTACAATGAAATTGACAAATTCATGTTTCCACTTTCTTTTTTAGCCCACGCCCCGAATCTGAAGCCGGGCGATTTTGAAAGCGTGACTCTTTGGCAATAAGGCTGTGAGTCAATAAAAAATTCGTCCGATGGTTTGTTTAAATCAAAACATCCATAACTTTGAAGGAAAGAGCAAACGCTGTCGGTTGCTTTGTCATTTCCAAAATCGGTCGTACCGTCCTCGAAGAAATCAACTTCAAGTTGGTTAAAGCACGAAGTTGGCGCGTTGCTTGTCAAGCTCATATTTAAGGTCTCAACAGAGTTTATTTGCCCATTTAAAACAAAGCCCTTCAAAATTGAATTCTTGCTTTTAAGTATAAATGTCTTTGTCGTTCCCGCATTAGTTCCAACGTAGTTTGACTCACATCCTTCTGGAATGCAGTTGTATTCAGCGTCGGAATTTAATTTTAATAAATTAATTAAATTTATTTTATTTCCAAAGCTATCTGAAAAAGTCGCGTCCCCTTGTTGATTTAAAAAACTTAAATTTATCCAACCCTTCAAAAATCCGCCAGGTCCGTAGCTTGAATCCAGCGCGTTTGAGGGCGTTCCAACTTGAAAGCTAGCAGATGCAAAGCTAGTCAAAAAAACAATTATCATAACAAGGAAAATTCCTTTCATTTTTCACACCCTTCTTGTATATTCTTCGGCAATTTATTTTATAAACGTTTCTTACCGAGCATAAGTTTGAAGGAAGTTTAGTAAAAGAAATAGTGTGTCTTTTACAGTTTGATAAAGTTTAAAAACTTCGATTGTCAAATACTTTTATGAAGGTGACTTTAAACATAGATAAGAGGTATGCTTATACAATTATTGGGTTGTTAATTCTTATTATAGGACTATTGGCTGTTAATGCTTATACTTCGGACTTAAAAGCTGGCGCGCTTCCCTCTTCTTTTGGGCATTCTGTTAACGAAATAGAAGGCGTTGCAAGAGCAAGTTCTGTTGGCTGTCCGACTAGTCCGTTACCATCTGGCTGGAGTCCAAATGATTTCGTTTGCGGAGCTGCGTATGTTAAAACTAGTGCGGGAGTTATAGTTGATGATGGAATAACTTTAGGCGGAGTAAAAAAAACTGCCTGGGATTCTTCTTTAGTAATAATTTCAAAAATTGACTCTGTATCTAATAATGCCGAAGTTGATTTGCCTTCTTTTGCAGATAGTTCAAAAGCCGTTTATTCAAAATGTTCCATTGCAGTTAATCCTCAATCAGTAAGATTTGATGATTACACTAGTGATTCTAGTTGGAAAAAGTTAATGACTTATGCACAACAAGGAAGTAATGTTAATAAAGCAAAGATTAATTGTAGATTTGAATGGGCTAGTCCGGTAAGAACAGATGGCGGAACTTGTCAAGTTCAGATTGTTTGTACTAAATAATCATTTATTTTCTTCTAAGAATTTTTTAACCATTCCAACAGAATAACTTTAATTGTCTTGGGCTGTATTGTGTTTCTTCTGCTGCAATAGGAACTGATTGCGCATAAACGTTTCCATTTTTATATTGTTTTAATTCGCAAACATTTTGGAGTTTACAAATCTCGGCTGTGCATGTTAAATAATTCGGAGTTGAAGAACTTATTTTACTAGACAAAGCACTTGGAAAATTTGCATTATTCATTTCTAAAGGAAGAGAACTATCATCCACAGACAAGATAGCAATTCTTAAATTTTTGTCCGCTTGAATTTCTTTAAGGATATTCAATTGGTCATTATAGATCCTCGCCGATGAATCATTTTCCCCGCCGAAGTAACCTTGTCTTATCAAAATCAATAAAGTTCCGCTTATTAAAAGCAAAGCTATTACTGCTTCAATAATCTTTATGTATCCTTTTTTCCCGTTTATGGGAAAAGAGTGAACGGAGTGAACTCTTTTGTTTACCATATTTTAACTGTAAAGAATCCTGTCTTTAAATTTCCTCCCTTATCAAAATACGGGACTGGAGTTTCCTGGGAGTAAACATCTCCTTGTGTATTTTGTGTAGTTCCGTTCATAAAACCTGCAGCATTTTTGAAGCTAAATCCAAAATTAATATTTGAAATTCCTGTTAATCTTTTAAAGCTTGTGTAATCGGAATTGTAGCTTTTTATTGCATTGTTGACTTTGCTTTCAAAAATTTCATTCCTGTAAGTTATTAATTTAATTTCAGAGGTGAGTGTCTTATCAGTAGGATTGTAAATCTTAGTTATAGTCAAGTTTTCCGTAGAGTAATATATATCAAAAACATTTTGCCCATTTTCTCTTTTTATTAAAATTTTCTTACTCTGTCGCACCGAATCAATTTCACTTCCGCTTGTGTTTTTTACAACAAAGTACATGTTAGACGCATCGAAATTAGTTATGATGCTTTCATCAAATACAACTGTGTCAGAGTTTGACGGTCCACTTGCACTTATTGCACTTATAGTAATGATTGTCAAATTTGCCGACATGTAGTCAATTAAATTATTTTTTACATAGCCGGACAGGGTCTCTTTACTTGCATTAGATTTGTATGCCGGCTGTAAAATGCCAAATAAAAAAATAAGGAACACCACAAATATCACAAACGACAAAATAATTCCAACATGCGAGCCCCTTTTAATCCTTTTATTTATCATCCGAAAATCAAGTTTGCTCCGGCGTAAATGACAAATGACATAAGCATAAGAGCAAATGAATGTTTAATTCCTGATTTTATATTCCCTTCAGAAAGTTTACCAATTGTCAGTCCGCTGAAAAATCCTTGAATAAGAATTAAATACAAAAAGGCTCCGGATATTGTTTTTGCATCTATCGGCGTTCCGCCGCCCAAATTTAAACCTGAAGAAACGCCCGCGTTATTTATCGTTCCAATGTCTGCAATCCCTGAAATTAACGGGATAATTTTAAACTGCATGATTAAAATAATTATTATAAATATAAAAAATATAATATAACCCTGAACAACTAAAGTTGAAATTGCCGCTTTTCTTTCTTTGTTTAGTCGGTCTGATAACGAGACCGCTCCAGCCACGGATTCTAATATCTCCCCAATGTCTCCACCAGCCCTTTCTGCCTGGCCAATCAAAACGAGCGAACGCGTAATTGTTCTGTTATTTACATCCTTTGCAAATGTCTGAAGTGCAAGTCGCAATGGAATTCCCATTGAAATTTGGTTTGCAAGCTTTTGTATGTTTGGCGATAAAATTCCAAACGGCTTGTTTTTCATGTTGATTATGCTTTTACTTATCGGCGTTCCGGTTTTGACGCTTTCAACCAAGCTTCGCGCAAACTCAATAAACATTTCTTCTTTTTCGGAATTTCTGCGCGCTTCTATAATTGTTTCAACAACAAACGGCAATGCCATAATTATAAAACCAATGCCGATTATGACCATAAAAAAATTGCTTCCGGCAAATAAAAATGAAAATCCTATTGCAATTAGGCCGGCAATAATTCCAATCCAGTGCATTTTAGTTAATTCCATGTTATCCCCTAGGTTGTTTTAAATTTAAAAACAACAAAAACAAAAAGTTTAATACTGAAACGCTTAAAATCATTAAAAAGGAAATCATTCCGGAAGAGAGGCTGAATCCAAGGCCGCTTACGCTTATAATCATGAGAAGCAGCATTAAAATCATCGGCGCTGCAATCACGACGCTGATATAAATATCCATGAATGTTTCGGCGCTTCTATTGTATTTTTCTTTTTCAATTTGATATTCAAAGAGCAGGCTTTGCGCGCGCTTGTCGAAGAATCCGGGCATATCCCCCCCAGAGGTAATTGTCGTTGATAAGCCATTAAGCAAGTCAGAAAGTTTTCTGCTTGAAGTGTTGAATGCAACTCTTCTCAAGGCGCTTGCAAGATTATAGCCGTAAAAATTTATTTCATTTAGAATTTTTCTGAATTCTTTTTCTAGTGCGGGATATTCTTTTGTTGAAATTATAATGCTGAATATCTTTGTTGGATCTATTAAAGATCCTGAAATTGCAGCCATGTTTATCGTCGCAAAAGGAAGCTCTTGGTCAATTTTAGATTCGGCATTTCTTTTTTCCAAACTCGGATAAAAATACATGAATGTAAGTGTTGCTAACGGGAAAAGTATCATTACCCAAAATATATGTGTAAATCTGGCCAAATACTCACCTGAATATAATTGTATTATCGGCCATGTCGTACTCGTCTCAAAAAACATCAAATAAGCAAATAAAAATGCCGAAGAGATAAATGAAATCATTGTTGTAAAAAGAATCATTGAGATATATGTGTCTGTAGTAAACTGCATATTCCCCCTTATTAAGTCCCTGTCAAATCCCCTGAAAAAATCTTCCTTTGCTAAATCTTTTGAGATCTTCCCAAAGAATTGGTTAGAAAGTGTCACGTACTTGCTAGGTTTTGTTTCTTTAGCGGGTGTTTCTTTTTCTTCGCTTTCTTTCAATCGTTTTAAAGTAAATTTCTCAAGATTAACTGCCTTGTTTAATTTTTGACTTTCATCTTCTTGATATAGGATGTTCTCGCTGGCAGAACTGCTAATTTTTTTTGCAACATAAAATCCTGAAATTTCCTCCTTAAAATCCAATGTGCTTTTCTTGAGTTTTTTTCTTAAATCATCCAAGTGTTTTTCTAGGATTTTTTTCTCATTGCCCTTTACATTTCTCCCGCTGTCGAATGTAGCGTTGATTTCATTTACTATCCCTTTTTGCTCTTCAAATATTGTCCTCGCTTTTTTTAAGTTATTCATTTTCAATCTCTTTTGCTATTTTATCCTGGGAGTCAACGATGATTTTTTTATAAGAATTGAATTTGTTCGCGTCTTTGCTTTCATATGCGCTTTCCAATTTCGGCAGAACTATCTCAATAATTTGAATAAGCTGATTTATCAGTATCAAGCTCTTTTTTTCCATAATTAAGAAAGACAAATTTGATTATTAAATATTGCTATACTATTCATGGTTTGTTATTTACAACTCTAAAATCCTTTAAAACTTTATTTGGATTTTTGTAATACTCATTAATTACTTCCTGGACTTTATGGAAGTCAAAGATTTTCAGTTTATACATCTGATAAATTAATAAAACCCTTTTTCTGAATTCTTGTTCAAGGTCTTGTATAGTCAGGCCGTATCTTTTGGCTATTTTTTCTAATATTTTATTGTTTCTCTTAAAGTAAAATTGATCATCGGCTGGATTCCACATGAAAGGAGTATTCGTCACAGCAACTCCATCCTGATTTACATTTATTATTTCTACAATCTCCCTCAATTTTCTTGTTTCTTGTTTCTTTACCACTGCGTGAGTCATTATACATACGCAGTCAAGAACGTTTACCAGAGTCGGGCTTAAGCTTATAGGAGGTGTTTCAAGACGTTTTATAACTGTATCAACCGAGTCAGCGTGAAGCGTGCTTAAAGAAGGATGTCCGGATGCCATTCCTTGAAAGAGAACATACGCTTCCTTTCCCCTTACTTCACCAACAATAACATAATCCGGATTTTGCCTGAATGAATTTTTTAATAGCGAAAATAAGTCAACTTCCCCTAGTTTCCCAAAACCTGTCGCGCTTCGTGAAACGCTCGGAAGCCAGTTTTCCCTAGGCAAATTTAATTCACGTGTATCTTCAATTGAAACGACTCTCGCTTCCGGCGGAATAAAAAATGAGATAGCATTTAACAAAGTCGTCTTTCCCGAACCAGTTCCCCCAGAAATTAAAATATTCATTTTATATTCAATTAGCAGCCATAAATAAGCCAACATTTCAGGACTAAGAGTTCTGAAGGAAATAAGTTGAGACGGCGTCCATGGATTTTTTGTAAATTTTCTTATTGTAAAAGTCGGGCCTTTGCTTGATATATCTGCAGTGTATGTTGCATTAACTCTGCTTCCATCTGGCAAACTGCCATCAAGTATTGGGGTTGCGTAAGAAATATACTTGCCGCATCTTTGTGCGAGTTTCTCAACAAACGCGGTCAAAGCGTCAAGATCATTAAACCTTAAGTTTGTTTTCAAATTTCTGAATTTTCTATGGACAATGTAAACTGGTGTCGAAGCTCCGTTACATTCAATATCCTCAACGTAATAATCTTTTAACAGCGGTTCTGCTTCATTCATTCCCAAAAAATCTCTGCACAAATAATAATAAATTTTCCTGAAGCTTTCATACGAGAAATTGAGCCCGAGTTCAATTGCAATAATCCTGAACCTTTGGTCAATATATTCAAGCAGCGCATTTGTGTCTTTTTCAACAATCGTATCATAATTTATCAAATCCCTCATTGCTGAAATTATCTTGTTTTTTATTTCTTTTTCATCGTCGTCGAGAATTGGTTCTTCAATTTCATAAACAACTTCAGAAATCTTTGGATTCCAGTAAATATGCGCATAAGCGAAAGGTGCTATCAAAGAATACCTCATATTAATTAACGTTTTGTCTTTCTGAACTTTCAGCGCCGGAAATCTCGGCAAAAAATCTATCAATACCCTTGGGTATTCCTGGATGGAATTTTTTTCTTTCATTTCGTTCCCCTTGATTTTAGTTTTATTTGCATTTTTATTTTACTTCTAAAACATTGAAAATGTTTTTCTTTAAAACATTCTTGATGTTTTTGTTATCCATTTATTTTACTTCTATATCAATTACTGGTTTGCCTTGGATGTCTTTTCCCTTGTTTGAAATTACAAAAGTGTAGGGCGTTCCCGCTTTCTGGAAATCCTTCATAATGTCGCTTGCATTTACATTTTCAGGTGTCTTTAGTTTTATATTATAACTTTCAGAATAATTTAGTTTTAATGTAACAGTATTTTCTCTTGTTTCACCTTCAGTTCTTATAATTATTGGGCCGTAATTAACATCCTGTCCTGGTTGGCTGAAAACATCAGAACTTGTCATTTGAAAAACTATAGTGTCCTCTTTTCCGTCGACAATTATATCCCCAGACCTTAATTGAATTTGCAGTTCTCTTATATTTCCTGCTCCGCCCTGCACAACTTCCAAAATCTTTGAATTAATCTGATTCATAATTCCTATTGAGTTTTCAATCATTGTTCTGTCTTGCAGCGCCTCTATTTTTGGTTTAATGACAACTAAAACAGCTCCGATTAAAACTAGCGCAATTAAAGTATAAATAACTGTCTCAATCCAAACTTGTCCCCTAAAACATCTTGATGTTTTTATCATTGCCCAGACTGTCCCCTCATTTTTCCTCTAAAACATTTCAAAGAAATGTTTTCGTCCCCCATTTTCATCATTTAGAAATAGTTTTTTCTGTTTAAAAATTATTGCATGTCTTGTT
>ERZ1292623.210-Hain-H51-01um-R1-210-length-65808-cov-9_pt3 | contig 12587 bp, 10 predicted proteins | sample MGYA00564398_ERZ1292623 | MGnify/ENA primary metagenome ERZ1292623 (study PRJEB36523, sample SAMEA6512633) | groundwater metagenome | collected 2019-01-07 | study: AquaDiva: Metagenomics assemblies of 32 groundwater samples | reverse complement strand
TGGCGGCGGCGGGAGCCTCGGGCTTGGCGGAGGCCGTCCGTGGAGCCGCACTTCAAAGGACGGACGCCGCGTCATCATCAGTGCGATGTCCGGGACGATCACCGTCACGAGCCTTCCCAACCGCCTGGACCAGATCGAGCACTTCATCAAGACCTTCGAGGCGTCGATTCAGCGCCAGGTGCTGATCGAAGCCAAGATCGTCGAAGTCAATCTCGACAAAACCTTCGAGTTCGGCATCGACTGGAACGTCGTCGCGTCCAATAGCAGCACCAAACTGAGTCCGGGCGGCAGCCGCGTAGGCTCCAACGTGGAGTTCACGCTCAGAAGCGGTGGCACCCAGATCAGCGCCGTGCTCACCGCGCTCTCCAGCCAGGGCGATGTGAAGGTACTATCCAGCCCGCGCGTGTCGGCACTGAACAATCAACGTGCAGTCTTCGACGTCACCACAGGAGAGATCGTCTTCAACGTGAGTCGGACGCAGACGGGGCTATCGGCCACGGGCCAACCGACGTTCACGTCCACCGTGAGTCCGACACAGGTAAACGTCGGCATCGTGCTCGACGTCCTGCCACAGATCGGCGCCGACAATACCGTGACCATGAATATCCGGCCCGTGGTGACCAGCGTCGCCCGCACGGCCACCTTCACGAGTCCCGATGGAGCACTCTTTCAGGCACCGGTAATCGACACGCGCGAGTCCGACACGATGGCGCGGCTGCGCGCCGGCGAAACGATCATCATCGGCGGACTGATGCAGAATCGCCGTGAAAAGGTGAAGAGCGGTGTCCCCGTGCTGCGCTCCATCCCGTTGCTCGGCCGCCTCTTCACACGGACCGTCGAGATCGAGCACAAGGCTGAATTGGTCATCTTCCTGACGCCGACGATCATTGCCGGCCAGCCGCCGTTCTTACCGTAAGAGCCGGGCCGATGTATGAGCAATTCTTCGGCCTGAGCGAGAAGCCCTTTTCGCTCACGCCCAACCCGCGGTTCGTCTTTCAGTCGGAGCAGTACCGCGCCGCCGAAGAAGCGCTCATCTACGGCATCGGGCAGAAGGAAGGCTTCATGCTGGTCACAGGCGCTCCCGGCACCGGCAAGACCACGCTTTGCCGCGATTTGCTCGAGAAGCTCGACCCCGAGAAGTACCGCGTGGCGCTGTTGTTCAATCCGTTTCTCAACGGCGTCGAGATGCTTCAGGCGCTGCTCTCCGAGTTCGGCCTTGGCGACGCCACCACGACTTCACGCAAGGAGTTGTTGGACCGGCTTAACACCTACCTGCTCCAACAACTCGCCAACGGCCGCACCTGCATCGCGATTTTCGACGAAGCTCAGCACCTCTCCACGGAGTTTCTCGAGCAGATCCGCGTTCTCTCGAACCTCGAGACCGACACTGAGAAGCTGATCCAGATCATTCTCGTCGGCCAGCCGGAGCTGTTGGCGCTCATTCGTACGCCGCAGATGGCGCAGTTGGACCAGCGTGTCTCCGTTCGTTGCACGCTGACTCACATGACTCGCGAGGAGACGGGCCGGTATCTGTACCATCGACTCGACGTGGCCGGCGCGCGTGGGGGCATTCGCATCCAGGAGGGGGCCGTGCGCCTGTTGCACGCGGCGACGACCGGTGTGCCTCGTCTGGTCAATCTGGCCGCGGACCGTTCACTCTTGGCCGGTTTTACGGCGCAGTCGCGGTCCATCGCCGAGCCGCACGTGCGTCAGGCGCTCGCGTCGCTCAGCGGCGAAGAAGGCATCGTCGATGCCGCCGCGGCCCAGTCCGCGACGCTCCTCACCAACCCGCGAAGTGCCCGGTGGTGGTGGCGCGTTGGCGGCGCCGTTGCCGTGTCCGGCGCTGCCGCATTGTTGTGGTGGCAGCTGGATGCAACCGCGGAATACCTCGCGTTCCGCGCCTCCCGCTCAACGTCGGCGGCCAGCGCAGAAGCCGACTATGCCAGGATAGCCGGTAATCACGCCCGGTCCCGGCAGCGCGAAAACGCGCTGCTGCGCCTCGCGCAGTTCCAGATCATGCGTGGCGCGAACGACGACGGGCTGCGATCACTCGATCGGCTTGGGAAGGAGTTTTCCTCTAGCGCGACAGCCGCGGAGCGGTTGTTCTGGATGGTGAAGGCACACATGGCAAAGGGCGATACTGCGTCCGCGTGCACGTCCACAAAGAACGCGGCGGCTGTCGACGGTGAACGGCTTGGAGCAGATTTCAATCTCATGGCAAGCGGGTGCGCCACATTCTTGGCCCGCACACAGGCGGCTGACTCGCTTAAGCGGGCGGCCGACAGCTCCCGCGCGGAGTCGCGAGCTGCCAGCCCTCCGGATCAGGTGCCATGAGCCTCATCATTGACGCCACGAAAGCAGCCCAGCGTGAAAAAGAGCGGCGCGAGAGTGGCGTAGGTGACCGGGTACCGGTCCTTGTTCCACTGCGCACCAAGGCTCGATCGGACTTCAGTTGGCTGCGGATGGCCATGATTGCGATCGGCGTGGGTGCTGTGCTGACGGGCGCGATGATTGTCGTCCGAAAGACGCGTGATCGCGTTCCACGCGCGCTCAAGACGCCGGGGCCGTCCGTCGTCAGCATTGCCGCGGCTCCGCTGAACGAGTCAGACTCCACGACGACGCCTGCCGTTGGCACTCGCCCCGCGACGCCCGCTTCCTTGCCGGCGACGAAGCCGAGCGGTCCGGCGGCCACTGATGCGCGCACTTCGACCAAGTCCCGTCCGCGGACCGCACCGATACGCCAGCCGGCCGCGCCCACCGCGCTGGGCGCCGGCCGAGGCCGCGAGGCCAGCCCATCCGGGCTTCACATTGCGGTCGAGACCCCGCGCCAGCTCGAAGCCGCCCGGCTGTTTGCCATCGGCGTGGCAGCGCACAAGAACGGCGACTTGGTCACCGCCCGGTCCGCGTACGGACAGGTGCTCGCTCTGGCACCAGGCGACGTCGATGCGCTGAACAATCTTGGCGTCCTACTGCTCGGCTTGAGAGAGTTTGGCCAGGCGGACCAGGTTCTCCGCCGCGCGGTATCCCTTGCGCCGTCGAACGCCGGCGCCTGGAACAATTTCGGTACGTTGCTGCGGGAACGCGGCAGATCTGCCGAGGCCATCGCGGCGTTCCAGCGCGCCCTGGCAATCGACCCGCGGCATGACGGCGCGAGGGTCAGCTTGGCACAGCAATACCTCGTGATCGGATCGCTGGGCCAGGCGCGCCAGCTGCTCGAGGCTGTGGTGTCATCCAGTCCGGGCCATCCGGAAGCGAACTATGCGCTGGGCCAGGTACTGGAGCGCGGTGGCGACAAGGCTGGGGCGATTCGCGCCTACGAGTCGTTCATCCGGTCGGCGCCGCCGACGTTGGCCCCGTATGTCGAGAGTGTCCGTCGGCGCGTCGAGGCTTTGCGAGGCTCAGAATGACAGTGTGAACCAGGGCTCGGTTCGCGCTGCACGATGCTGACGGAACGAAAACGAGGCCCGCGAGCAGTCGCGGGCCTCGTCTTGTTCAGGCGTTCCAGTTCAGCGCGCTGACGACATCAGGTGAATGTAGACGGTGTTCGCAGGAAGGAGTGCGGCGCCAACGCCGATCTTGTATCGAACAAGGCCGGTGAGATTTGAGCCGGCCGAGGAGCCGTCAATAGCAGCCTCAAGTTCGTGCGCGTCGGTCGAGTCGGCTCCACTCTTTGTAAGGTCGACAACGAGGAACCCGAGACTGTCGCGGAACGCGTTCACCGTCGTCCACCCATACCCGACCCCGACCTGGCCGGTCGCGTTGCTCGAGTTCTCGTAAGGACCCCTCCATCGAGCCACCACAGAGGAGGTAAACGCCGTGCCCAAGGGTGACAGTGTACCGGCCCCAGCTCCCAACCCGTTTCCCGAGAGATCGAAATCCGTACTGGCGGTGGGAGCCGTCTGGAGGTCGTCAATTTTGCCCGGGAAGCGCCGCACGTCGGAAACAAAACTGGAGATCGCGGTCCGCAGCGAACCCATGCTCGCGTCAAATGCTGGCGCGTCTGCCTTCCCAAGCTGTTGAGTCACGGCCGGCACGACCGCCGCCGCGAGCACCGCAATGATCGCCACCGTCACGAGCACTTCCGGGAGCGTGAAGCCGCCTCTCTTGCCTTGTTTCAACATTGAATCGTTCTCCTGAATGTGAGCCTGCAGATGCCGCCGAAAAGTTCGCGAGTCGAGTGGTACGCCATCACTGAACTGGAATGGTCAGAAACTTCACCGTGTCCCCCGTTACCCACCGCAGCAGGCCGGTTGTGGCACCGACAGTCCCGTCGATTTCGAGGTCCATGCGATTGAAATCGGTCTGCGCGATGCCTGCGACGACGACCGTCACGTAGTTCACCCCCGCCTGGTACGTGAGCTGCACCATTGAGTCGCGAATCGCCGCTCCGAACCCCGTCTGATGCCCGCCGGGAAGCGTGTCCTTCCCCAGATACGGACCCTTCCAGCGACCCACGAGTCCGGCCGGATACGTGTTGATGTTGATGTCCTTCTGCGCCACAGTGACCTGGTTGGTCAGGTGGCTCACTTTCCCTGGATACCGGTGCACGTCAGCAACAAACTGCTCGATCCCTGTTCTCAGATTCATGAGGTCCTGAATCGCACGCGTCGCACTGCTGGCCGCAATCTGACCGGTCACCGCGGGGATCAGAACGGCTGCGAGGGCCGCGATAATGGCGAGGGACACGAGCAATTCCGCGAGAGTGAACCCTCGCCGAGCTCGAGAAGGAATCCTGTGATTGCTCGCTGTTTGGTTCATTTTGGTCTGGTTCATTTTGGCCTGATGGAGACGCCAGCATTGACGATTCTCACGCGACACACGTTGCACTCCGGGCGTTACAGTCGCATTTCCCATTTACGCCGTGCCGTTACAGTTACCAAACGCGGCGTTACTGCGTCTTAAGTGGTTGTAGCATGTGAACTTATAACCAGATCCAATGGGCTCGATTCACGCTGCAGAAGGGGCCAAGCCGACGTTCGACCTTATCCTGCTGGGCCCACCAACTCTGCGCAATGGTGTGGGCCAGATCCCGGTGGGCTTGGGTTCTGGCAAGCCGCTCGCCCTCCTGTGCTTTCTGGTCGTGCGCGGCGAGGTCCCAAGGGACGAGGCTCTCGCCTTGTTGTGGGGTGATGTAGCCGAGGCTCGCGCGCGCAACGCGTTTCGCCAGGCGCTGCACCGCCTGCGGCTGGCGCTTGGCGACGACTTGGTGATTGGCGACCGTCAGATTCTCAAGATCGCGGTCGGGGATCGCCTGCGTGCGGACGTAATTGAGTTCGAGAAGGCTCTCGACGAAGGACGACACGAGGACGCGCTGGGCTGCTACAAGGGTGACTTTCTCGCCGGATTCGACGTCGGATGCGCCGCCTTTGAGCAGTGGGCGGAGATTGAGCGGTTTCGGCTGCGGTCGCGCTGTCAATTGGCCGCTGAGCGATCGGCTCAGCGGGCACTCGTCGAGGGCCGACCGATCGATGCGGAAGTGGCCATTCGCAAACTGCTGGCGGTGGCACCGCTGGATCCGCGCGCGATCGAGGTGGCCGCGTCCAGTTTCGTCGCGATGGGCCGCCGTGCCGAAGCCACGGAGGTCCTCCAGCAATTCAGGCGTCGCTCTGTGGAGGACCTCGGCGCTCCGATGTCCCCCGCGTTGCACGTCATGCTCGATCGGATGGCATCGGCCTCGCGCAACCGCCCGGTCGGTGACGCCACGCAAGAGATTGGCCTCGTCGGTCGGAGCGCGGAGCTGGGGCGACTGCTCGCGCTTTGGCAAACACTGGATGAGCACTCAGGCGGGACTGTGGTGATAGAGGGGCCCGACGGGATCGGGAAGACGCGACTGGTTCGCGAGTTCGCCGACAGCGTGCGCGCCCTTGGAGTGCTTCATATGCTCCATGGAGTTGAGGGTCCCAAGGGCTACTCGGTTCCGTACGCGGCTATCGCAAACGCACTTCGCCCTTTGGTCCGGGCCGCCGGCGTGGCGGGCGCCAGCCCGCATTTGCTCGCCGAGGCGGCCCGCCTGCTGCCGGAGCTTCGCGACACGCTTCAACTCCCGTCGGCGGAACCGATTGAGGACGAATCGGCGCGGCTGCGCATGTGTGAAGGAGTGGCGGCCCTGGTGGAAGCCGCCGCGTACGAGCGGCCGATTTGCCTTGTTCTTGAGGACGTTCACCGGTCGCCCGCGCCGACGCTGGACCTCATTCACTACCTGGCCCCGCGACTGCGGCGCTCTCCGATACTGCTGGTGCTGACTCTTGCCGCGGAAGACGCGTCGCACGAGTTCGTGGCAAGGCTTCGGACCTTGGCCGGAGGCGCCTCGAGCGATCGCAGCGCCGGCATGGACGAGTCGCACCATCTGGTGCTTGCGCCGCTCAGTGCGGCCGACACGGCCGACCTGGTCCGGCAGGTCGCGGGCTCCGGGACGCCGGTGGCGACGATCCACAGCGTGGCGCGGCGCGCCGCTGGCAATCCGTTGCGCGCCATGGAACTGGCTCGCCTGGTAGCGGATGGCGTGGAGCCTTCGTCGCTGCCGGTGCGCACGGATGACATCGTCCGCGATCGCATTCGGGCGTGTTCCGCGAACGAGCGAAGACTTTTCCTTGCTGCCTCCCTTATCTCTCGCCCGGCGCCCCTGCGCCTATTGGCCGAAGCGTCTCACGTGCCTGCGGTCGCGGCCGGCGAAGCTGCTCAGGCATTGCAGCGACGCGGATTGTTGATGGAGGAGGGGAACGCGTACGCACCGTCGTCGGACGTAGCCGTGGAGGCGTCGGTTGGCCTTGCTGGCAAGGCCACCGCCGCGTTCGTCGCCGCATGGGTGGCAGACGCCGTGGCTCGCGAACCCGACGCATCGCCGGCAGAATTGGTCCGCCTCAACGCGATCGCCGGGCGGCCCAGCGAGACGTTCAGGTTTGCGCGACTTGCGGGCGAGCGTGCGCTGGCGCGAGGAGCGATAGACGAAGGGATTCATTTTCTCTCGATCGCCCGTGCGTTCGCGCGATCCGGCCCGGACCATGCCGCGGTCGAAAGCCTGCTGACCGCGTTTGGGGCGGGTCGTCCGATGCTGGGCACACCACCGCGTCCACCGCGGGACTTTCAGTCGCGTGCGGCGAGTGTGTTCGTTCGGTATTTCCCGAACTGGCGCTATCTGACTGCCGCGGCCGTGGCAACGAATCTTCTCGCCATCGCGATCACACTGATCCGCCCTGGACCCCCCGCTCCAGCGTTCTCGACGAGGGACTCCTTGATCGTGGCTCGCGCCCAGGAATCGCGGCGCGGCTTGGTGCACCTTGTCACAAGCGACCCAGCCAGTCGAGTGCGGGTCTCGCAGGCCGTCCGCCGCGAAAGCGCCAGACCCAGCTGGGCCGATTCCATCTCGCTCCCGTGGGTAAACGCTACCCCGTCACCGTCGGGGCGCTTCGTAGGGGTGGAACGAATCACACCGGCCGGCTCCAGCGTCTATCTCATCGCCGCGGATCGCCGCGACACCATTCCACTCGTGGTGGGAGACGAAGAAGGTCTTGGCATGGGCTGGTCTCCGGATGGAGAAGCGTTTCTGGTCACACGACGTTTGAACAATGCCGCCAATTCCCCTGCGGTGGGACTGTTCGCCTTTTCGGCGATCCGTGGGCGGCCTGCGGTGCCGATCGACACATCGCCCGGCCATTCGGTTGTGGAAGCCGCATGGTCCCCTGACGGCTCGCGCGTCGGATGGGTTGCCAGAGTCGCCGGCGGCCAAGAGGACGTGTTCGTCGCCTGGACCGACGGAAGTCACCGGCGCAACGTGAGTTTGCACCCGGCGCGGGATTACCATCTGGCGTGGTCTGCCGACGGTTCGTTGATCGCTTTCACCAGTCGGCGCGACGGGAACGCTGAACTCTATGCTCGCGATCTACTCAGTGACCGGCTTTGGCGTTTGACGGACGATGTGGCGCAGGACGACCGCGTTTCCTTTGCGGATGACGGCCGGTTCGTGGCGTTCGAGTCCACACGCGGCGGCGCGACCGACGTGTATGTGATGCCGGGATTGGGCGGCGCCGCCAGTCGCGTCGGTGATTCGACAACCAGCTACGAACTCATCGGGTGGCGGCGATCAGGGGCGCGCTACCTCGACCGTCTCGAGATCGGCGTGCCAGAGTCCGTACATCGGGGAGATACACTCACGCTGCGTGTGCGCGGCCTCGATCAGTTCGGTGCGCCGGTGTCTCCCTGGGACGCTCGCTGGCGGGTGCTCGATCAATCCCTCCTGCGGCCGAACGTACAGGACCCTCGAGAAGCGTCGCCATCGGAGCAACCGTTCGTCGCGCTGACCGACGGACTCGCCCGCATCGAAGTCACCATCGGCGGTTGGCGCACGGATACCGCGTACGTCCGCATTGGCGACGGACCGGTCAGTCTGCTGCACGATGCCTTTGGGGGCCCGTCTCTCGGCGCTGCCTGGCGCGCACTCGGCGAGCCATCCCCGTCGGTTGCAACGCTGGGGGGCGCAACCGCGCTCGTGATGAACGCCGATCGTCAATGGGAGAGTGGCGTGCTGTCGAGGAATTCGTTTCCGCTCCGAACTGGACTTTCGGTCGAGGCCACCTTGCATGCCCCGTTCCATGTACACGCCGCAGCCACCACGGCCTCGCTGTCCCTTGTTGCGCCCGATCCACCAGACGCGATCGACCACGATGCGCCGCGATTCCTCCGATTGATTTCGATAACCTGGAACGCCGACGCGCAGCGCCTGGTTTACGCGGCTGAACGCGAAGTGTTCGTGGAGGCGGTGCCGGATGGACTGCGAGGCAATGCCCGCACACTCGCGATCCAGGTCAGCGCCGACGGCACTGTCGCCTTTCTCGTGGACGGTGTTCGACGGTGGCAGTCTACCCTGCGCGCCGTGCGCGGCGATCGATCGTCGCGCGCCCAGATCTGGCTCGGTGGCCAGGATACCGGTTCGCGCATCGGTTTCAGCAACGTCAGCGCATCGCTTGCAGGCCCACCACCGGCGCGGCCCTGATCAGCAGCCGCGAATCGGAATCTGGTAGGTCAAATCGCCAACCGCTGGCCCTGTCGATACCCACAGGATGGAGCCAGTGGCGTAGTTCAACGGAGTCCCGTCGAACTGACGCTCGATATACGCGGCGGATGTGCTGTCCACACTCACCGCGTCAATCTGGAGATTGGCGACGGGGGCCGCGGTGACAACGCGAACCAGCGTGTTCTGAACGGTCGCGTCGCCCACCGGAAAATTCCCGAGGATATTCTGCGCGAGATACGGACCGCGCCACAGCGCCCGATTCGCGGCGGGAACCACCACGCCGCAGATGTCCAGCGCGCCCGCCCCCGGCTGGACCGTGAGTTGCGTGAGCAGGCGGGGATAGCGCACGACATTCGTGCGGTAGTTGGCAATCGCCACGCGGAGGTTGTCGAGCTGGTTCGCCAGCGCAGTTGCTTGCCCCTCACGGAGCTGGCCAACAACGGCGGGATACAGCACCGCCGCGAGCGTCGCCAGGATCGCCAGGACGATCAGGACCTCCACGAGCGTCAGCCCGCGCCGCAAACTGCGCGCTAGCATATACCGTTGATCGTCACGCGGTAGTACAGCGTGACGATTCCGGCAGTCCCGCCAGCGGGAGTCCATTGCACCGTGCCCGCGGCATTGCCGTTGCCCGCGTCAATGGTGGCATCCAGCAGCTGCGCGTCGGTGAGATCCACGTTGTTGAGAAAATTGAGGCGCAGCACGCCCGGGTTCGCGCTGTTCGGAATTCGCGTCAGAGAGTCCGCCGCCTGCCCGATCGGAAACATCATTCCCGTGGCGCGCTCGCTGTTGTAGGTCGTAAACGGCCCGTTGTTGAGCCAGTTCGTTCGCTCGCCCGCGGTGAAGGTGTTGCCACAACTGTCGTCGGTGCCGGTCGCGTACGAGTTGTTGCCGCTGAGAATGACGGAATCGAGTTCGCTCAAACGCCCGGCGTTGGACTTCACCTTTTGGAAGAACGCGTTCGCCCCAGCCGCCGGGTTGTACAGCGCGTCACGAATGGTCGTGAGCTGCGTTACGGTCGCATCGATCCGCTTTTGATCGGCGTAGCCCGCGAGGCTGGGCAACGCCACCGCGGCCAGGATCAGAATCACTGCCAGTGCAACGATGATTTCCAGCAGCGAAAAGGCCAGTGGCTTCGCACCGAGCCGGAGCAACCGCGATGGCATCACGCGATCGCTAGTTCCTCACCAATCGGATGTAGCGACCGGGCGTCGGAATGTTGGTGGTGTAGCGTATTAGCGGCGCGATGAGACTGCGCGTGTCTTCCTGGCCGCCGAAGCTGCCCGTGCCGGCCTCACCCGAGTGATCGATCTGAGCGAACAACGAGAAGGTCGGCCCCCACAGCAGCGCCTCGCTTCCGACGAATGGCGCATCGAGCGGGAATGGATTCGAGCGCACGTGATACGTGAGTCGCATCCTGGCGCGATCCGGCAAATCAGTCCTGAGAGCGCACACCGTTACGCTGGAGATCAAGTAGGTCGGTCGCGTCGCTGAAGGAGCGTCTGCTTGAAGCGTACGGCAAACGATGCCGTCGACGGCGATCGCGAGCTCGGCCTGCGTAATCCGCGGCACGCTCACGTTCTGGGCGACCCGCTCGTCAAACACAGCGTTGTTGCTCCTGCTCCGAACCGTGAACGACCAGGTATCCAGCTGTCCGGCCTGCGTGCCAAGCGCCTCCTCCCAGTACATGTGCAGCTGCCCGGTTTGAAGGGCAATGCCCTCCGATGCGATGCTGCCCGGATTACTGGTGATGTTGCTCGCCGTGATCTCCACCACATCCTCTTGCCGCAGCACCCACTCGAAATCGACAAGCGGCGGCAGAGCCGTTGCGGTAACGACGGTTGTGGTCGTGTTGTTCAGGAGGTTCGCTTCGGTGACTCCGGACGCCGACACGTTCACCGTGACAATGTGCTCGCCCGGCGTGGAAAATGTGAGCGCAAACCGGCAAATCCGGGCCGCGCCGGACGGGATCAAGATCGATTCTCCAAACCCCTGAGTCAGCCTCGCGCCAGCACCATCTATCCAGAATTGCGCGGACAGGGTCACGTCTGCGCCGTCGACAAGCACCTGACAGGCCGTTTGCGCGCTGAAGCCACTCGCGGCGTTGCTGACGGTCACGTCGTACTCCTGCGTGACGTTGACCTCTACGAAATCAACGGGGGTGTTGCCGGCTGGGTTGGGTGCGGCCTCCAGCATCGGAATCACTACGAGGTCGAACGGGGCGCCCGAGAACTCGCCGCTCGCGACCGGCACCCGGACGACGACCACCGTCGTGCCGTGCCCTTTCTTCAGCCCCTTTGCATGCACCGTGATGCGGGCCATTGTGCCGGTTAGTGCACACGAGCCCGCTGGTAGCGTCAAAGTCAGCTTCCCATTGTTCGCCGGTGGCTTGTTGAACGTGTAATCCGAGCGACAGTGGCGGCCTTCGGGCAACTCGACCTTGACCTTCTGGATCAGCGAACCTTCGACCGGGGGCAGCTCACCCGCGCCGGTGTCGAACTTCCCGGTTGTCATGACGATCGTGACGACGCCCGTTGTTTCGTCCAGCAGCACGCGCGCATCGATCAGGCCGTTGTTTTTCGAGTGACCGTTGTTGTCCTCGCCATCGTCGTCGCCCGACCGATGAAACGCGCGGGTTCCCACCGCCTCGACCTGCGAGCTGGCCGGCGCGATGGCGCCATCACTGCAAGCGGCCACGATCAGGGCCGCACCAAGCGCAAGGGTGACGCTGCTGGTGAACGGCGTGCGACTGCGAGAGGTCATCGTCGATCCTCGGGGCCTTCGTCTCAGGAAAAGCTCTGCGCTCATGCCTGTTGCTCGTGCGCTACAGAGAAATCTCGATGGCTCTGAGAGGGCCGGCAAGGCCTTCGACGACCACAAACTCGTGTCCTGCGTCACAATTGCAGAGGCGTTGTCCTCGTGACGGGCCTCAGCGTTTTGGTTGCGCGAGATAGAACGCCACTGGGCAAGCGGTCACATCATCCTGCGTGCCATACGGACAGCGAAGCCGACCCGTCTGCCGGCGCAACGTCGCAGAGGACTCCGTAGGACCATCAAGGAGCAGATTGACTGCGTTATAGGCGGTCGCGCTCAGACCCAGAAGCTTGATGGCCAGGAAGTCCGCGCTTGCCACCGACGCGACGGCAAGCGAGTCTCCGCCCGGCGTCGCACCGTCCACGTCGTACAGAGCAAAGTGATTCGGGATCGTCGCGGCGAAACCGGTGGTGATGATCGTCACGTTGTTGGCAGCATCCGCGACGACCGACACTCCCAAGTATGGCCCGTTCCAAGCCGCGGCTTCCGACGTAGAGTAAAGCGACCCACTGAAGGTGGAATCGAGGCTGGTAGCGCCAGCAACAGGCCTGAGAACCAGGTCTTCAATGTCGTCGGGCTGCTGCGGCCGAGTGTTGATGCCGAAGGTCTCGATCGCCGTGCTAAGGCTATTGAGGTCTTCCGCGATTCGCGTGGGATCGGCGGTGTCGAATTGTTTCACGACAGCCGGGTATACCACCGCAGCCAGCGCCGCTATGATGCCGACGGACACGACCGTCTCTACGAGCGTGAAGCCACGCTTCCG
>ERZ1292623.3854-Hain-H51-01um-R1-3854-length-12588-cov-8_pt1 | contig 12588 bp, 12 predicted proteins | sample MGYA00564398_ERZ1292623 | MGnify/ENA primary metagenome ERZ1292623 (study PRJEB36523, sample SAMEA6512633) | groundwater metagenome | collected 2019-01-07 | study: AquaDiva: Metagenomics assemblies of 32 groundwater samples | reverse complement strand
TTAAAGTCTTAGAAATCAAAATCTTAAAAAGGAAGTAATTATGCAACACAGCAATATCGAAGTATCTTTAGCGGCTCATTATGCCCCAAGAGCTGCGCCACGAGTTCATAAAAAAGATTAAAAGGATGGAGAAAAAGAGAGATTTCACAATGTATAAAAGTATCGAAGAGCTTAGAAAAGAGATAGAAAAGGATGTGTATGAAGAGATCAAACAAGGTATGAATCGTGGTAAAGCAAAGGCCAAATAGCCATTTTCCAGCCTTCCGAACGCTGAATTCAAGGGTTTGAGCTATTTTTGCATAATGCCTTTCGCTCCATTTTTGTAGCATACGTTCTATAAATGTTGCACAATCCGATGAAGGCCTTCTTTAACCATACCCCTACATTTAACGATAAATAGAAATATTTATAAATATGTAGGGATAACTAGTTGGATGGTGATCGTTCGTCAAAGGCAGGTAAAGGGTCGCATCTATTACTATTTGGAGCATACCTTTCGTATAAAGAGTAAAGTAGTAAAGAAAGAGTTATACTTGGGAAAGGTGCTGCCAAAGAACGTAGAAGAATTAAAAAAAAGGTTCCTGCATGAGTTGTACAAGGAAAAATGGTATGGGGTTTTCGATAAGGTAAAAGAACAGTACGCCAAGGAGTTAAAAAACACCCCTCCTTCCGCCCTTCTAGAAGAGCAAAAAAAGTTCTCGATCCGGTTTACATACGATACGCAGCGCATCGAAGGCTCAAAATTAACCTTGCGCGAAACTACAGACTTGCTTGAAAAAGGCATCAGCCCAAGGGCCAAGCCCATGTCAGATGCGAAGGAAGCACAAGCTCATCAGAAAGTCTGGGAGGAAATGTTTAAAACACAGAAAGAGCTCTCTCTTCAACCCATTCTGTATTGGCATAAACAACTGTTTAAGGACTCAAAACCGGATATAGGGGGGAAGATTCGGCAACATCGGGTAGGAATCAGTGGGAGCAAGTTTGCACCCCCTTTACCAGTTGAGTTATATCCTTTGCTAGACGATTTCTTCCGGTGGTATGCAAAGAATAAAGGAGTTTTACATTCAGTTGAATTGGCAGCGTTGGTTCATTTAAGATTTGTGACGATTCACCCGTTTGCAGATGGGAATGGTCGGCTTTCCCGTTTGCTCATGAATTTAGTGCTGTGCCGGAAAGGATATCCTCCTTTGAACATTCAGTATGAGGGCAGGAGCAGTTATTATCATGCCTTGGAACGTTCACAAATTAAAAACAACGATGCTATCTTTGTGCAGTGGTTTTTCAAAAGATATGCAAAGGAATGTCAATCGTTTACTAAACGAAATTAGCTCTTTTCCAGCCTTATAAAATCTACTCAGAAGGAACTACAACAGCTCGTTTCGGTCTTAATTGTGCTGTAAACTGTTGCCAGACATCTCGTGACGGGTTCAGTAAGATTACGGTTTGGCTTTCATTCGTTCCATTGACTTGCTTTCGCTCAGCATTAACCCCATTGAGTAGGTTGTTGAAGTCTATACTATATCCCGTGTATTCGATAGTAATTAACTGATCAAACACCTTCGTTGCATTGTTACTCCGATTTTGGTTGAAGAGTGTCTCGGTAATGCCTTGGATATGTTGGGGGGTCAAACTAGATAAGTAGAGTCGTTTGAAGTCGCTGAGTTCGAAGGGTATATTTGCTGTTTGAAGGACCGTTCTAAATAGGTCTTTGATCCAGTTCCAGAGTCTGGTGATGGGGTTCACATCAAATCCAGGAACGCTCTTACCACTGATCACGACCATTTGCAGTCCACCGGCATGGTAAACATGGACTAAGTCTTGTCCATTTCGGCCTTTTAACGTAATGCATTCGTTGAAGTCATCGCCGCTAGTGCAGCTTTGTCCGAAGGTTTGTACTTCGCTGCTGTTCCCATCGAGGTCATCAAAGCTGAAGAGGGTGCTTTGTTTGAGGGCATCAAAAAGTGCAGATCGGTTGCCATTGTAGCTTGTTCCAAACACAACATGATCATCAAAAGTTAAAACGCAGTAGTTGTTGGTGTTGCCAGGGTTTTGCATGTTGTTTAGTGCAATGGCGGCTTGGTCGCAGAAGAGTGTGTAATCCAACAAGTTAGTTTCAACTCGGGTCTTGTCCAGCATGATCTGGGCGAGTAGTTTAGTGCGAGTGGTCCAGCTTCCATTGCTGCAGTAATCATCTTGGATGTATTGGCTGTCAAGAACGCATTGAGGGGCACAGTCTTCTGTTGTGCAGCCGTTCTGGCTTTCATTGCCTTCTAAATCATATAGACACTGTGAGTCTTGTGGGCAGTAGCCACTCTCGCTATCATCAGGAGTGTATTTGAGGAAGGCGCTTTTCCATTGTCCACTGATGCATCGGTAGGCCTGGCCATTTTTCAAAACCGTATTCGCATCTGGCGCTTCTCCTGGTTTGTCGCTTTGGTCGTCAATGCAAGTATATCCATCCCAGCATTGTGTACCTCCGCAGCATTCTTGATCAAGGAATAGGGTTTGTGAAACAACCTCGCTTGAGTTGGTAGTTTCATTGGTTTGGTTAACTGTAAGGTAATAGGGTTTGTCAGCACGAGCGGGGTTAAGGGTGCCATTTTCTACAGTAGGGACAAGGTTACCTGAAACAACCGTTTCTTCAGGGTTCCACGCAATTTTTCGCAAAACTTCTCGTGCCGTGTCATTTCGTTCCAGCCATTGTTCCGTGTAGCTGCAGTAATATTTTTGAATGTCTTCGGGGGGTCCGGTTCGACTGCAGTAGGCTTGCTCTTGAATGACGTTTTCTTTCGGCGCTTCACTTGCTTTTTTCTTAGTTTTTTTGGCTTCTCCAGCTAGGTTGGTGGGGGTGTCATTTTGGGTTTCTCCAAGTTGCTCCGCACCATCTGTAGGGTCATGGATGGGCACTTCAATGTCCTTGAATTTCTTTCCTTTTGCCCAGTTGGGGTCATCTTTAATGTCAACAAGATAATCATTTCCACTGTTGTATCCGCCGGCAAGGTTGCAGCCAACTAGGGTTCCGTTGTATACAAATGCGCCTTTATCCTCTCGTGTACTGGTGTCTCCAATGATGACGTTAGGGCCTTCCTGTCTGCCATCTGCGACATAGAGCGCTCCTTGGATGGTGGCAGTTTGGCCAGTCAACTTCGCTCCTAACTCATATTTCATGTTTTCGATGTTAGCGATTCTTACGTTGTGATTGAGGAAGGCTCCGTTGGGTTGGTAGTTGATGAAGCATGCTCCTTTTCCTCCGGCATCATTGTAAAACTCACCGTCAAACGGTGTACTGGGGTCGTCGTCGTCCACTTCTCCGCAGCAGTGCGTTCCTGTATTAACCAGCTTGTTTTCAGTTACTGTAGTGTCTCCCCAAGGAGTTTGAATTCCTTCTTTGACTTTGATGGCGGGGAAGCTTTCACAGTCATCTAGATATTCTCCATCCAGGTCTTTTCCAAAGGTATTGGTGTGTCGGCAATAGGTGAAGCCGCACCAGAAGCGTGCCAATTCAGCAACGGCAAAGTTGATGCCTCCGTCTGCTTCGTCGTTGTCCGTCTCACCGCAGAAGCTGACTCGGGGGAAGTAGTGTAGTTCATTTCCGTCTACGCAGGGACTTCCTCTTTTTTTCTCATCTCCTCCCCACATCCCGGCATCTTGTGGGGGGTGTCCTGGATTTCTTTCTTCGTTGGATTTGAATCCACAATTGGAGACGCGGTGTCCGTTGCATCCTTCCCATACACTCATAATCCAGTTCCATTTTCCTTCTTTTATATCCATCTCTCCTGCTTGGCATAAGGGTCTGAAGATCTCTTGTTCTCCTTGTGCGGCTGCGTCTGTTGAGGATTTCCAGGCGTGTTCTCCGTCTTGTGCAGTGCTTATGCACAGTTGCTTTTGTCCGTCTTGGATATCGGTGCAGTCTCCCCCGCTTTCAAAGTACCACGCATTTCCTTTGTCATCATCGCCGCAGCAGGGTCCGTTCATGACCTTTCCGCAGGTTTTTTCTCCGCCGAATTCGCCTCCGCTGTTGAGCATCGCCCCCAATCCAGTTGAGGTGCATTGGCCGTGTTTAGGATCTTCAAACAATTTCACGCCACTAAAGAAAGGCTCAGCTTCTGGCAGCCAGATACCTGCAGGGTCATTTCGAGTGCAAATCGGTTCGCATTCGTCCCCGTCAAGGCAGCAGTTGCCTTTTTGGTTGAGTACACTTTCCACGCTGGTGGTCATGGCTTCTTCGCCAAGAACATACACTCCGCCATAAACACTTCCGTCAGGTCGTAGAAGTCGGGTGAAGAACGGGTCAGAAGTTCCATCTAAGACTACTTCAGGAGGAAGGGGTGGTAGAGTTCCACCTAGAGTTCCACCGAAGGGGGGTGTAAGTTCAGGAGTTGTCTTGACCCAAACACCTGCCCCGCCATCTACGGCAAATCCAGCTCCTCCTTCGCGTAAGGGATAGCCAGGTAAGGCGCCTGTATTGGCGTCGGTGCTTTCGCACATTTCCTTACTTTGGTCGGGTTCTCGGGCGGCGCAGGCTACGTTGTATTGGACGCAGAATCGGTATCCAACTCCCATGCGTTGACTTCGAACTTCGCCAGATCCTGAATAAGATCCGCGGTCTATATATCCTTCAGGGCATGCAGGGGCAGCATCGCAGTCCACGCATCCTAAGAGTTTGAAATCTTGTACAAGGGGCAGGGTTAAGTCAGCAGGAAAAGGGGTGCCTTCGCTCACAGCATGGCCGGTAATCGCTGGAGAGCCAATCGTCGCTCCACTCAAATCAGGGAATGTTCCTCGTTTTCCACATAACACACCAGGTCCGCCTAGGAAGTCTACGTCAATATGGTCAATGGCGCCTTTTCTCTTCTTTTTGGTAAATGCTCCTAATTTGTCGTATCCTGCAGGGCAGGGGTTGCCCAGTTGACCTTCTGTTTCATAGAGCGTAGCGGGTTTTTGGTTTGTGGGGTCTCCTTTGTCGCCCGTGATCTTCGCAATCTCGTCTTGCGTATAGAATTTCATCAATAAGTCAGTGTAAGGTGCCTTGTCTAGGTCTGTTTTCCAGGGTTCCAGGGGCAGCTTGCAGGTATTGAATCCCCTTCGAATCCAATGGTCCCCGCCCCATTTTACATTCCAATAGATCTTAAATCCAACGCCGCCTCCAGTCATTTCGCCTCCGGGGCAGGCAGGAACTTGGGGTTCTTGCGAGTCCGTAACTCCAGCATCCACGATGCACTGCCCGGCTTTCACCGCAGTTGATTCCTTGATTTCTTTGCTGGTTACTTTGACACTCGAGGCTGTTGCAAGGGGTATTAGGAGAATGCAGAGTAGGATGATTAAGAACAGTCTATGCCCATTTAACCGAATGTTCATCCTTACCCCTTTTGTGATCAAACTGTAAATCTGGGCTGGGTTGGTTTATATAGTTTTCTATGGGAATAGACGAGAAAAATGTTTCTTCAGTCGCAATCTTCTGGGCAGCTCTCGCTGTTTTCAGCGCAGGGACAACCGTTTCCCATACAGACGACTTGTTCGCAGCGGTCATTCCCGCATAAGTCGTTGCACACGATGCTTCCAGGCTTTGGCTGTTTTTGGCATTGTCCTTGTGTGCACTTGGCTTCAAAGTTTTCATTCACGATCTTGGTCGGACAGTTGGGTATGGGTCCGCACTGTTCAGTGGGGGGGCAGTTTTTCGTTCGTTCAGATTCAAACCAGTTTTTGTTCACCGAAATCCAGTTTCTTTTGGAATAGTCGATGGCGTCACAAGCGCCTGCTTCACAGCACTGAAACTCTAAGTCTTTGTTGATCAGCGTACAGTCGGTGTTGCTTTGGCAACTTGCGTCTAGGAGGGGTTCTTGGCAGCTTCCTTGGGTGCAGACATATCCGCTTCCGCATTCAGGGGATGATGCGCAGGGCTCTCCCATTTTTTCTGTTACGAGTTTCAGGGGTTGGGTGGCCTCTTGCGGGTTTGATGAAAGCACGGCTTGTTGTTTGCAGGCTACTAAGAGCAAGAGCAGTAAAAATAGGTAAAAAGCAACGGATCGATTCATCATGCCTCTTTTTTATACTTTATTATAGAGGGCTTTGAACTGTTTTTATAGGGTTATTCAAAGTCTTCTATACGTATTTTTGGGCGGGAATGGTTTATATAGTTTTCCGTATCCCCAGTACCCTTCCAAAGGCTTGCATATCCTTTGGGCTTCGCATCTCATAGGGATTGGTAGCAAAGCTGAAGATCTGAATTTCAATGCCGTATTTTCGGCAGAGTCGTACATTCTGCATCATCCGTCCAAGGATCTTCTCGGGTTCTTTGCTGGTAATCAATAAATGTAAGTTTACGCAATAAACTGTCTTCTGTTTCTTGGCCATCACGGAATAGACTTGGTTCAATCCTGACTGGCGGTGGTGGTGTTTATCTTGCGCCGCTTCCAATTCTAAGTTAGTTAGAAAATCGATCTTTCCTTTTTCCAAGTCCATGCAACTTTGCCCGATCAGCAAGTACTTTCCTGGTTTAGCAGAAAAAAGCGCAATTTGGTGGGGGAGGTTAACTTTTATTTCTTTAGGATTCTTTTCATAGGCATAGATCAAGGAAGTATATCCTAGTTTTTGGGCCATTTGGGTGAAGGCCTCTTCATTTCCATTAGGCACTACAATATCGGTGTTCATACGAGTTCAAAAATGAAAGAAGGTATATATAGGCTATGATTTCAGGATCTCAATTCAACTCAGTTGTTCATTTGAAGAGTCCTTGCTGTTCAGCTTCTCGTATCTTAGCAAGGTCAGCATGGGGAATGTAGAGTTTTTGTCCAGTGTGGGCAGCGTCAGTACGTATGCTTTTTTCAGTAGTGGTAGTAATCTGGGGTGTGTGAAGGAGGTAACCCTTGGTTGTAGTTGAGACGGGGATTTGAAGGAACACATTAAGGGTTTGGTCTTCTTGAGTGGTGAGATTAGCCGATACAATAAGGACAGAAGGGGTAAGTTCAACAGAATTTCCTTGGGCGCCATTTCCAGTATCTTCAAAGTAGAGTTTGAGTTGAGTATATTCTTCAGCAGGTACTTGTTCACTTGCAACCTCTTGGACATAGTTGGGGTCCAGTAAGAGTTCTTGTTCTCCTTTATAGACGGTTACCGTATTATTATTTTGCAGGCGGATTTCTTTTAGGGTTACCCGGAAGGGAGGAGCAGTTTGAGTACTCTCCGTTTCAAAGGGGATGCTTTGCAAGTAGAAGTTGATGCCGGCACTGCTATCTTGCAGTAAGGGTTGTAAGACCTTGATCTTGTTGTTCACGATGCGAAATTCAGTTCCTCCTTGGATGTGTGCACCTTTTTCTACATTTCCTTGTTCATCCATGCCTAATAAATATTGTTCAAGGAGTCTTTCTTCTTGGTCAGGTGCTGCATCGTGCAGTTTAACTTCCAGTTGGGGAGCGAATACATATTCATTGTATTTGGCAGGATAAATGCTTTGAAGGGTATTAAAGTTTAAAAGAAGAGTATAAGTGTGGCCTTCTTTGGCTTCAAGTTCAAGGGGGATAGTTAATTCTGTACTGGGAAGGTAAGCGACTTGGTTTTTATTTTTTTGGGTGATGCTAACTTGAGTAAGGTAGAGTTTGACTTGGTCATAGTGTCCCGCAGGAATGAGGGCGTCATAAAGAGTTTTGTTTTGTTGGGTGTTGTGTAGTTGGGCAAGGTCGTAGCGGCGGGCATTTTGGGTGAGAGTTTGCCAGCCACCTTCTCCGTGTAAATAGACTTGGCTGATGCTCAAGGTGAGTTTTTGGGTGGGAAAAAGGGGTGCGGGGTGCGAATCCGTAAGGAGGATGGCAAGTGTAGGGTTTGAAAAGGGAGTTTGTGAAGAGTCCATTCTTGGATGGGTGCATGCAGTAAGTAAGAAAAGAAGGAAGAGTAGGCGCCTCATGCTTATTTAGAGTAAGGTTTGATTTTTAAGCGTTGTGTATCCAGGGGCTTTGCACAAAAAGTAGGTTAGCGGCCTCATGTCGAGCTTCTTTATTTAGACAATAAAGCGGACAAGGGGGTCGCCCCCGCCGGGGAACACTCAATACTTTGTATTGGTGTGCCAGAAAGCGAAGCTTTCTGAGCATGTCCGCCATCCTAAAACAAGATCACAAGCGAGAAGCCGCTAATCGGAGCATTTTGCGACTTTTTGTGCAAAGCCGTATCCAGGTATTCTTTGAGGGGTAATTCTTGACAGGTTCTAAAATCCTTGGCGATAGGTACAGCTTTGGCAGATAAGGTGGCTGCTTGGAGCGCCGCAGCGTTTGCAGTAGTTCATTTTTTCTTCTTGAGGGTGCATCTCTTTTTTGAGTGCAAGGTGTGATTGCAAAAGGTTTTTTTTAGTTCCGGGGTGTTGGTCTTCATAGTGGTTCAATGCATCGCGTACGTAGATGCGGTAGGCCGTATGGCTGTAGGGGCATTCGGTGAAGTGGGTCACAATGTCTTTCAAATAGCTATAGGTCATGATCTCTTTTTCTTTCATGAAATACAAAGGTTTTACCCTTGGAACGAATCCCTTTTTTTTCGTGGTGGTAGGCCCTTGTCGGGAAATGAGGTGGGTGTGGCTTTTGAATAAATTGATTAAGATGGTCTGGGCTTCATCGTCCATGTTGTGGCCGGTTGCCATTTTATCATAGCCTTTGCTGTGTTTATTCAGTAGGTTTCTTCGAAAGGTGCCGCAGGGGCTGCACGCGCCTTTCGTTCTTGTTTTCATGACTTGATCTAGGGTCTGTCCATATTCCTTTTGGTAGCTCACGATTTTTAAAGGGATCTTGTGGGATGTGCAAAACACTTTAGCATCCTCAAGGGTTTGGTCGCGGTAGCCGGCAATGCCTTCATCAATGGCTAAGGCATGGACTGAATATCCGAATTGGTTAAGGAGATGCAAAACAGTTAAGCTATCCTTCCCCCCACTCACCCCAACCAAGATCTTATCTTTCTTATGTATAAGTTGATATTTTTGTATCGTATCCCTTACTTTATTTTCAAAGTACGTAAAGAAATGCCTTTTGCAGTAATCGCTGCAAATCGTCTTTTTAGAACATCGCCTGCACGTGCTCATTAGAAGATAGGCGTTCCTTTTTGGAGTTGACCCTTTTCAACGACAAGAAGGCCTGCTTGTTGCCAGGCGCCGATGCCTCCAGCGAGTTTGACCATGTTTTTGTAGCCGAGTCGGGCGAGTTCCCGATAGGCGACAGCGGTTCGTACGCCGTCATTGTCATAAAGCACCAGGGGGTCATCGCGGGGAAGGTGTTTGAAAAAGTGGGCTTTCCATAAGCCTCCTAAAGGAATATTTTTGGCGTTCTCAAGATGGCTTTTTTGAAATTCTTCGCCTTCACGTACATCAATCAAAACGATTTTAGGGTCAGCCTTGAGTTGTTCAGAAAGGTAAGTTGCAGTAACGGCAAATTGTTTTTCATCAGGAGTAGAGGGGCAAGTCGTGGTGTTGGCCTCGGGGTTCATATAAGTAACTGTGGTGGTTTTGGGGCAAGTGCTCACTTGGTCTACGGTGCTTCCATCCGTGCAGACATATTTAGTTTGGATTTGAGTTTGAGTGGTTTGACAGGCGATAAACAAGAGGCTAAGGGTGAGAAGCAAGGCAAGGGTGGTTTTCATGTTCGTTAGGATAAAAGAGAGTTTTATAAAGATTTGGCTTTGAGCACAAAGGCAAATCTCAACACGAAGTGTTGTAACGAGGCAACAAGATTGCCGAGCTCAACACGAAGTGTTGTAACGAGGCAACAAGATTGCCGAGCTCAACACGAAGTGTTGTAGGTTGAGGATATCCCATCTATCCTCCACTCACTACACTCAATAATTTGACTTCATCTTTGTCCTTGAGCACCTCATCTTCCGTGACGAGTTCGCCATTCTTGATGATGAGAACAGCTTGTGAGCTAACGCCAAGGGTTATGAGAAGTTTTTTAGCGCTTCCGCTGAATTTTTTCTTTAGTGTCTTGTTTTGTTGTTCAAGGTAGATGTTCATCGGTATCTCTTCATTTCTTCTTTTATTTTTTCTTCCGTGTATCCGATTAATGGTCTTAGCACAGGTAAGGGTATCTCGTCGTACCTTTTAAGGGTTGATAGGGTATCGCCAACGATAAGTGCTTGGAGTTCGTATCGTTCAATAAATTCAGGCAGGTTGATTTCAGAGAAGAGTTTAAATTGAGGTTTGGTGCCGTAGGCATACTGATCTAACAGTTGGATATCATGGTGTTTTTCTGCAATAGGGAATACGGCACAGCCGCGCCTCATGGCTAAAACCCCGGCAAGAAGGCTTTTTTCATTTTTCCCTTCGGCATCAAAATCCATGAGGAGTAAGGCGCTGCCTTCAACACCTACAGGTAGTCCGCCATGGCAGGGGATCATCGTGCTATATATATAGGCCTTTCCTTGCAGGACTTCGATGCCAATTTCTTCATCATACCCCTTCAAGGATACTTTGGCGCCTGTTTGTTCCACAACCAGGCTGCCGAGTTGTTCATTCATTTCTTGTTTGGAGAGGGGAAAGGAAGGGTCCATTTTGTTGGTGGTGATTCGAAACTTGGTTTTGTCCGTAAATGGTTTACATCTTGTTTTGACTTCTTCCTGGATCGCTTCATAGTTGCCATTTATTTTTATGCAGGGGCTGTAGTTGACCAGTCCAAAGATGGGCCTCCAATCAACTTCATCGGCTGTTTCAACATAGATGCGATTGCGTAATCGTTTAACGCTTCCTTCCACATTTTTGTTTTTCAGGTAGGATTTGAGGCTGTGGCTTAATTTGCGCTCGAAGAACGGTCTGTTTTTTCCTTTCAGGTTGATTTCACCATAACGTAAGAGGTAGGTTTTCATGAGTAGAGTCTCTTTGTCTTGATTTGTTTAGCATCCTCAGGTCGAAATCCTCTCAATATAATCATCAGGTGCGTTGCGAAGGGTTGGCTCACAGAAATCTGTAAGATTTCTGGAGCCAGAAATTCCTTACGAATTTCTGTGCTCCTACGGAGACGCAGCACTTGTAATTTAGCATCAAGGATTTCGAAGTGTCAGAATTCTTTTGAATTCTGATCACCTCAGGAACTTTCGTAGTTCCTGAAGATGCTAAACAAATACGTTTTCATGTGTAGGAAACAGCTCCTGCTTTCCATTGTTGTTCGTAAACAAACTTTTTGAGCAGTTCAAGATTTTGTGGGGTACAGGCGTATGTGTCCGTCATGAGGTTGGTATAATATTGCCGGGTGGTACTTTTGGTGTTGACATAGTGCTGGGCATCAAAGGAGTAACCTATACTTTTATGTTCCAATCGATTTTGTTCATAGGAACTCAAAGGTTCAGGTACTGGGCAATTGCTTTTTTGTTTCGCACATAAATACCCATCTTTGAAGGCTTGTTGGGCATAGGCATCCAGTTGAGGTTGGAAGCTCTCGCAGTTAACATCGGTAAGGGGTTGTAGGGTTTTGGGGTTGGAGGTTGCAGTAGGGGAGGTTACGGAGGAAAGGGTGGAAGTAGTAAGGTCCCAGTTCCAGATGTTCTTAGCCGTATAATATCCAAAGACGAGTAATAAAATCAGAATGGGAATAGCAAGGGCCAGTTCTTTTCGAATCTTAACCGCATAGTACGTCACCATAAGGTTCTAGAACCTTTTCTCATTTATAAGCTTACAGGACTTAAAGTTCAGTCGAAAGGTTTATTAGACTTGCTCTCCGGATAAAATCATGCCTTCTAAGAAGCCTCCGAAAGTCACATTAAGGTATTCAGGTGTATACGACCACGCCTTGTATCTTCTTACAGAAAAGCACTCAGCACTGGATCATGATTATTTCATGCGGCGTAAAGTAGAAGCGTTGGAAGGGGTGCAGCGTTTGCAAAGAGAGGTTCTTCCTCGATTAAAGTCTTATTTAGAAAACCTGCAAAGTCTACTAGGGGTTTCATGGGAGTCAAGAGAAGTCATCGGATATATCTTGCCGTATTCTCATAGGCCTGGGGCGGTCGAATCCTTTTCAGATCCCTTAACCTTGTTTTTGAAGCATTGGGAGGGGGAGCGCTTGTTTTCTTTTTCTGCCGAGCGCTTGCTTGAGCATCTCGTGTACGAATTCTGTCGTATCGTCCAAGGTCCTCTTTTGAAAACAGCCTACTATAAAGAGTTAGCTCTTCGGTTAAGAGAGCGTAGTCCTCAAGTAATATCTCATGTATTGACCTACGCCATGTTCAGGAAGGTGGCCAATGAAGAAGAGTGGCGTCGTGAAGTAAGTCTTAAAACACAAACTGCTCATAAACTCGCCTTGGATTGGGTTCAGCGAGAAGGCGCAGGTAAACTCATCGAGGAGGCCAAGTCCTATTTGATCAAGAAGAAGCGCTCGAAATCTTTATAAATCCCTAGATCTAAAAAAGAGAATGTTTGACCTCGATAAGGAATTCGATAAGTTGATCTTTTATTTCTTAGGTGAGCCTTCGCCCAGTTTTGCTTAAGAAAGAGCGAGTGATCAAAGTTAATGAAGGGTTTTAGAGGGAGTAATATTTCTTAGTAATAAAATTTTTAAATCCAATTTCGCAAGGAGTTATTGCGAGCGTAGCGAGCACAGGGGTTTAATACCCCGACCTTTAGGTCGTTTT
>ERZ1292623.2407-Hain-H51-01um-R1-2407-length-16823-cov-5_pt2 | contig 12588 bp, 13 predicted proteins | sample MGYA00564398_ERZ1292623 | MGnify/ENA primary metagenome ERZ1292623 (study PRJEB36523, sample SAMEA6512633) | groundwater metagenome | collected 2019-01-07 | study: AquaDiva: Metagenomics assemblies of 32 groundwater samples | reverse complement strand
CTGTTTCTAGTTCTAGGTATTCATCTGGAATTCCTACTATAGTTAAATTATCACTATATTTATAGTATAAGGAATTTGGGATGTTTTTAGCTAGTTTACCATTAACTTTACCTTCTATTATTGGAGGGAGCTTGTTTAGTTTTCTGTATTTTTCAAAGTAATTTTTTATTATAGAATCCATTTTATTTACTATACTTGCAAACATCCCTTGAGGTCTATTTATATTTCTAGTAACACTTAAATAAAAACATCTAGGACATTCTTCCATTAAGTTTAGTTTGGTTGGTGATATTTGGTGCATTTTTTATATAGAAGAAATTTAAGATTATAAAACTTTTTGTTTTAATCAAGCTTGTAATATTTCTTCTGTCTTATTGATATTAAAGAAACATTTTTTTCTTTAACTCTTTTCTTTAACTCATAATCATTAGTACAAACAATATAATTCTCATTGACTAAATCAACAATTAAATCGTCTACTATACCATCATCAGTTTCTATTATTCCAATATTATATTTTTCTATGAGTTTAAAAATTAATTTTTCTTTTTTTAATTTTTTAAGTTCATATAATGTTTTGTCTAATACAAAAACTTCATAGTTAACATCAAGAATCCTTCTTAGTTCTGAAAAAATATCAATTTTATACTTCAAAGAATCTAGTAAAAAGTTGGTGTCTAATATTATTTTTTTAATCATTTTATATTTATAGTATGGTCTATATTTTAATTATATTATTCTTATTTTTTATTATAATTTTCAATATTCCATCGATATATGTTTATTAATAATCCTGAAATACCTAATCCTATAAGAAATCCTCCTAAAAGTAGCATAACATTATCTCTACTAATTGTGTACATAAATATTCCCAAGACTATTAAAATTAGTGATACAGTTAACATTGCTGGATAATATTTATCTGGAATTATTGGAACGTTAATCATTATTTATAGAGCTTTAAAGTTTAGTTTATAAGCTTTTCCACAAAGTTTTATAAATTATTTTAAGTAAAATATAAAATGTGTTTATAAGGCTTATAAATGCAATAAAACGTGTTTATAAGCATAGAAAAGTATTTAAATTCAAGTCATTTTTTATCCTTATTCTAAAGAAAAATTTAAGTGAAAATGAATAAGAAAAATACTAATGAATATACAGCAGAAAGCATAACTGCATTAAAAGATCTTGAAGGGGTTCGTTTAAGACCAGCAATGTATATTGGTGATACTAATACTACTGGATTACATCATTTAGTTTACGAGTTAGTAAATAATTCTATAGATGAAGTTTTAGCTGGAGTTTGTACAGAAATTTTAGTTAAGATAAATAAAAGTGGTTCTATTACAATAGCAGATAATGGGCGTGGAATTCCAGTTGATATTCATAAAGAAACTAAGAAACCTGCTTTAGAAGTTGTAATGACAATGCTTCATGCAGGTGGTAAGTTTGATAAAAAAACCTATAAAGTTTCTGGAGGATTACATGGTGTTGGTTTATCTGTAGTAAATGCTCTTTCTGAATGGGTTGAAGTAGTAGTAAAAAGAGATGGTAAATCTTATTTCCAAAGATATGAATATGGTAAAGCAGTAACAACTATAAAACAAAATGGTAAATCTCAAGAAACAGGTACTATAATTACTTTTTATCCAGATAAAAAAATATTTGAAACTACAGAATTTCAGTATGAAGTTATTTGTACAAGGCTAAGAGAATTAGCTTTCTTAAATAAAAATCTTAAAATTAAAATTATAGATGAAATAACAAACAAAGAACAAACTTTTCAATATGAAGGAGGTATAGTAAGTTTTGTGGAATTCTTAAATAAAAATAAATCCACTTTACATCCTAATGTTATTTACATAAATAAACAACAGCATAATATACAAGCAGAAATTGCATTTCAGTATAATGATGGTTATTTAGAAAATATTTATAGTTTTGTAAATGATATTAATACTATAGAAGGAGGGACTCATTTAGCAGGATTTAGGACTGCATTAACAAGGGCTATAAATGATTATTTTTTAAGCAAATTCAATGGTAAGAATTCTGATATTAAATTAGGTGGTGAAGATACAAGAGAAGGACTTGCTGCTGTAATTTCTATAAAGATACCAGAACCTCAATTTGAAGGACAAACTAAAACTAAATTAGGAAATAGTGAAGTTAAAGGATTATTAGATAGTTTAATTTATGAAACTTTAACAAGTTATTTTGAAGAAAATCCTGCTGTTGCAAGGTTAGTTGTGGATAAATGTATATTAGCTGCTAAAGCAAGAGAAGCTGCAAGAAAAGCACGTGATTTAACAAGAAGAAAAAGTGCCTTAGAATCTGGAAGTTTACCTGGGAAATTAGCTGATTGTCAAGAGCGTGATCCTAGTAAATGTGAATTATTCATAGTAGAGGGGGATAGTGCAGGTGGTTCATGTAAAATGGCTAGGAGTAGAGAATTCCAAGCTGTACTACCTGTAAAAGGAAAAATATTGAATGTTGAGAAAGCAAGACTAGACAAAATATTTAGTAATAATGAAATTACTACAATGATTATGGCTATAGGTACAGGTATAGGGGAAGAATTTAACGTTGATAAAACGAGATATCATAAAATAATTATTATGAGTGATGCTGATGTAGATGGAGCTCATATAACTTGTTTAATGTTGACTTTCTTTTATAGATATATGAAACAACTTATAGAAAAAGGTTATTTATACATTGCAATGCCTCCTTTATATAGAGTTAAATCTGGAAGTAAATTATTTTATTTGTATTCTGATGAAAAGTTACAGCAAGCATTACAAGAATTAAATAATCCTAATGCTGAAGTTCAAAGATATAAAGGATTGGGTGAAATGAATCCTGAGCAATTATGGGAAACTACAATGGATCGTGAAAATAGAAAATTGAAGAAAGTAACTATAGAAGATGCAATAAGAGCTGATGAAATCTTTACGATTTTAATGGGAGATCAAGTTCAACCTAGAAGGGCTTTTATATTTGAGCATGCAAAAGATGTAAAGAACTTGGATATATGAAATGGTTTAGAGAAAAATGGCAACAGATCTTAAAGAGTTAATTGGAAAAAGTATATTGGATGTAATTATGGAATTACCTAACTTTAAGTTGGAACTAAATAATGGAGGTAAAATTATTTATCCAAAAATAAGTGAACTATGCTTTGTTTATTATGATAAAGAAAAACCTAGAGAGGATGTTGATTTATACCATCAGATTAAGGTTAATGGTAAGATTTCATTATCAGAATTAGATTTTTCAAAGAAAGATAAAATGGTTGGGTTTACTTCAAGAGTACGACTAGGTAAACCATATGAAAATTATGAATATAAATATGCGCACATTCCACTAATAGATTTTGATTGTGACGGTTATTTTGACTTAATGAGTGAAAAGAATTTATTAAGCTTAATTAAAAATAAGGTAAAGGAAATAACTGAACTTGATCAGGGGGTAATTTTAAAATCAGGTTCAAAAAGAAATTATCATTTCATTGGAACAAATAGATTGCTTAACGAAGATGATTTCATAACGTTTTTAGGATTATGTTTAACTATGAAATATAAAGGTCCAGGTGGGAAATGGATTAATTTAGCAGATGCAAAGCATATAGGACACTCATTAACCCCAATGAAACAGATGGCAGAGGTTGAAAATCAGAATAAAGAAGAATCTGAAAGATGGTCAAGATATTGTTTTGGTGGCAGGTTTTCAACATTAAGGATTAAACCTAAAAATTCAAATGATGATTTGCCTAAAGTAATAGATGTTTTAAACTAAAATGCCAGAAGAAATTCAAAATAGGTTAATTGAAGAAGAATTAAAAGAAAGTTATGTAGATTATGCTATGTCTGTTATAATTGGAAGAGCCTTACCAGATGTACATGATGGTCTTAAACCAGTTCATAGAAGAATTCTTTACACCATGTATGAGCTTGGATTATTACATAATAAGGCATTTAAAAAATCTGTTAATGTTGTTGGTACATGTTTAGCAAGATATCATCCTCATGGAGATGCTGCTGTTTATGATGCTTTGGTTAGAATGGCCCAAGATTTTTCTTTAAGATATCCTTTAGTTAATGGTCAAGGTAATTTTGGATGCTTTACAAAAGACACTAAGATAGCATTAACTGATGGAAGAAATTTATCATTTGAGGAACTTATTAATGAAAATAAGGAAGGAAAGAAAAATTTTACTTACACAATTGATAAGGAAGGAAATGTAAAAGTAGTTGAGCTTAAAAATCCAAGACTAACAATAAAAAATGCAAAGATATTAAAATTAACTTTGGATAATGGTGAAGAAATAAGATGCACTCCAAATCATTTATTCATGTTAAGAAATCGTGAATATAAAGAAGCACAATTACTAAAATCTGGAGATTCTTTAATGCCTTTGTATACTAGAATATCCACAAAAAAAGATGATCAATGGATATTTGCCCATCATGTTGCTGATGAGTGGAATTTAATTAATGGAGATATAGATAATTTGTATAAAGAATTAAACATAAGTGCTATCAAATTAAATCATAAAGTTATAAAGGTTGAATTTTTCAAAGAGAGAGAAGATGTTTATGATTTAACAATAGATAATACACATAATTTTGCTTTAGCTTCTGGAGTTTTTGTACATAATTCAGTAGATGGAGATTCGCCAGCTGCATATAGATATACCGAAAGCCGTTTATCAAAAATAGCAGAAGAAATGCTTGTAGATATAGAAAAAAGTACTGTTAATTTTATTCCTAATTTTGATAATACTATAAAAGAACCTATTGTATTACCTTCTAAACTTCCTAATTTACTAATAAATGGAAGTTCAGGAATAGCAGTAGGAATGGCAACTTCTATTCCTCCTCATAATTTAAGTGAGGTTATAGATGCAACTGTTTCAATGATAGATAATCCTGATATTTCTATAGATGAATTAATGAATCATATAAAAGGACCTGATTTTCCTACAGCAGCATATATTGTTGGTAAAAAAGGTATTCAAAATGCATATAAAAATGGACGTGGTTTAGTAAGGCTAAGAGCTAAAACTAATTTTGAAGAAAAAAATGATAGGAAAAGAATCATTGTTACTGAAATACCTTACCAAGTAAATAAATCAATGTTAATAGAACAAATTGCAGATTTAGTTTCAGAAAAAAGAGTAGAAGGTATAAATGATTTAAGAGATGAGAGTGATAGAAAAGGAATGAGAATTGTTATTGAGCTTAAAAATAATGCTAATCCTCAAGTTGTTCTTAATCAATTAATGAATCATACACAATTACAAGAGACTTTTGGTGTAACTATGTTAGCTTTAGCAGCAGGACAACCAAAAGTAATGAATCTAAGAGACGTAATTAATTATTATATTACACATAGAAAAAGGATAATTACAAGAAGAACTAAATTTGATTTAGAAAAAGCAGAAGAAAGAGCCCATATCTTAACAGGATTGAAAATTGCTTTAGCTAATATAGATGCAGTAGTTAAAACAGTAAAATCAAGTGAAACCGTAGAAATAGCTAGAAATTTATTAATTCAAAGATTTAGATTGAGTAAAGAACAAAGTCAAGCTATTCTTGATATGAGATTACAAAGATTAACTAGTTTAGAAACAACTAAAATTAAAAGAGAATATGATGATTTAGTTAAATTAATTGCAGAGTTAAAATCAATATTAGCATCTGAATCAAAGATACTAGGAATAATTAAGAAAGAATTACTTGAAATCAAAGAAAAATATGGAGATGAGCGTAGAACTCTAATTTTAGAAGAAGAATTAGAAGACATAGAGAAAGGAGATTTAATCAAGAAAGAAGATGTTGTTGTTACTATTACAAGTTCTGGTTACATTAAAAGATTACCTATAGAAGCATATAGACAACAAGGAAGGGGAGGTAAGGGTAAGATAGCTACAACTATGAAAGAAGAAGACTTTGTAGAAGATATTTTTGTAACTTCTACCCATAATTATATGTTATTTTTTACAGATAAAGGTAAAGTCTATTGGTTAAAAGCATATGATATACCAGAAGCAAGCAGATATGCAAAAGGAACTGCTATTATTAATTTACTTAATGTTAAAGATGAGAAAGTAAGTTCATTTATTTCTATAAAAGAATTTACAGAACATGAATTTTTAGTGATGGCAACTAGAAAAGGTTTAGTTAAAAAAACTCCTTTAAGTGCTTATTCTCATCCAAGAAAAGAAGGTATAATAGCAGTTAGTTTACAACCAAAAGATGAATTAGTTTCTGTAAAACTAACTGATGGGAAACAACAATTAATTATAGCTACTAAAGATGGATCTGCTACAAAGTTTCCTGAAAAAGTTGTTAGACCATCAGGAAGAAAAGCTTTTGGTGTTAGAGGTATGAGACTTGAGAAAGGAGATGAAGTTGTAGGTATGGAAATTGGAAGAGATGATGCTTCTTTACTTACAGTAACTGAAAATGGTTATGGTAAAAGAAGTGAAATTTCGGAGTATAGATTAACAAATAGAGGTGGAAAAGGAGTAATTAATATTAAAGATGTAAATAGAAATGGTAAAGTTATAGCAATAAGAACTGTAGCAGATGATCATGAATTAATGTTTATAACTAAAAAAGGATTAGCTATAAGAGTAAATGTTAAGGATATTAATGTTATAGGTAGAAATACTCAAGGTGTAAGATTAATGAAATTAGATAGTAATGATAAATTAGTTAGTGTAGCTAGAATTATAAGTGAAAATAATAATGTAAAATAACTAACGTAAAGTATATAAATCTAAAAGTTTAAGTTATTCTATGTGAGTAAGATGAAATATAGAATTATTATTGAACAAGATGAAGATGGAGTTTTTGTAGCTGAATGTCCTTCTCTTCCTGGTTGTATATCTCAAGGTAAAACTAGAAAAGAATCTTTAGAAAATATAAAAGATGCTATTAATGGTTATATTAAAAGTTTAAAAAAACATGGTGAACCTATACCTCCTTCTATACAAGAGGAAACTATAGAAATACATGCCTAAATTACCTATAATTTCTGGACAAAAAGCAAAAAGCATTAAGGAAAATAGGTTATGAGGTTGATCATCAAACTGGAAGTCATATAATTTTAAGACAGCAAAAAGAACTTTATAGAAGACAATTAGAAAGAATCCTACTATCTTACTTACATAATCATAATTGTAGTGGTGATAGTGGTAAACATTTCACTATTAATGATTACGAAACCATAATTTTGTTTTATACAGAATCTAAAGATAATAATAAATTTATCCTTCAACCTCCAAAAGAACAAGAAAGAGTTACAAAACCACAGTTAGAAGAAGTCATAAAGAATATTATAGGTTATTTAAAGAAACAAGATTGTCTAAATTGTTTAGATGTTGCTAAAGAAAGTGCAGTAAAATATTTAAAAGAAAAATAAACTAACTCTTCCTTATCAACAACTTCGGATTAATGAAATTATTGCCTAATGTTGCTTGAACTCTTCCAAATTCTGATATTACATCTAAAACAGGTTCGGAATCATCAACCTTAACATTATTTCTAGAACCAATTTTCTTTATAAGTTCATTTATTTCTTCATTATCATTAAATATTATATTTGTATACATTTCTTTGTTATTATAAAGAACTTTAGCTTGTCTTACGTCTATAGTTACTACTTTAATATTCTCATCATTAAGCAAAGGATCAATTTTTCCATATCCTATTAAATTCCTAATTAAATAATATCTAATTTTTTCAAATAATAATTCATTAAAATCTATATTAATTTTTAGAGCTTCTTGTTTTATTAGATACATTAATTGCTCCCTTGTGGTTTCTCTTAAATCTGTATCACTTAAATTATCTAGAATTATTTTTTCTTCTTCATTTAACCTAGGCTCTATTACATTATAAATATCAATATTGTTTTTATTTGTGATGAATTTTTTAACTAGTACTTTTTCTGTATCCTTAGCTACAATTAAAGGTTGAGTATTTTGTTCAACAATATTTTCTTCTGTCTCTAAAGGTCTTTTTATATCTAAAGTAGAAGTTTCTATAGCATTATGATATTTTAGTTTTCTAGAAGCTTTAATTAATTCATAAACAAATTTCTTAAGTACAATAGCCTTAGGATCATTATAAACAAAATCTTTCTTAAGTAAAGAATTAACTTCTTTTTGTAATTTTATGAATTCATCTTGATATTCATCTACAATAAAGAAAGGTTCTCTATCATACATTTTGGGTAAATGGTTTTGGTTTAAATTCTTGACCTATTCCAGATTTATTACGTACATATTCTTCAAGTAAAACTAAAGCTTTAGCTATATCTTTATTTTGTTCAAGTAGACTTTCTAGTCTCATATATAACTCTCGTATTTTATCTTCTGTAATTTGTGTTTCTCCTATGTGTTTAGATGCTTCTTCAAATATCATTAAAATTTTATCCATTCTTTTGTTTAAATCATGAGTTGCTTCTATTAAAGAAATCATTTTTTTTTGTAGAGCTATATTATTTGCTATAAGACTTCTAAGCAATCCAGAATTTGAATATTCCTCTTTTTCCATAAAGTGATTAAGATAAAACTAGTATAAAAAGGTTTCTCTAATTGTCTTTTAAATCAAGAATAGCAGCAGCTAAATCTCCATTATTCCTTTTTAAGGAGTCCAAAGCTTTTTCTTTACTAACATTAGCTTGTTCCATTACTGTTTTAATATCATCTTCATTAATTCCAGTTCTTTCAATAACATGCCCAGAAACCTCAAAGCTTTCATGACCAGAGAAATTAACTTTTACTACATTTGGATTTTTTATTACTATATCTTTATCTTCTAGTTTAATTATAACTTCTTTAGCATTAATGGGTTGTTGTTTAACACCCAATTGATGCATAGCTTTTTCTAGTTGTTTTGGATTAAATTTAGGTAACATTTTATGCCAAAGTGTGTAAGAATATTTCAAGTATAATAACAGCAACTACCATAATAATAACTACTATAGGTTTAAATTGAATTCTACTTTGATATTCATCATAGTAACGTACTAGGCCACCCATTGAACTTGGTAATTGTATTCTGTCTTGTGCCATGATATTTAATTAATTACAAGATTTATAAACTTTGTGGATATAGTTATTTCATGGGAGAACCTGTAAAAATGAAACGTCTTGTATACAATGTATTTGTTCAAACTCTTGAGAAAAAGATAGAAAGATTAGAAGGTAATACCGGAGTTAAACTCTTTTATGACAATACTTTAAGAAATGCTTTATTAGAAGGTGTAAAAAAAGGATTATATATTAATAATATACAAAGATATATTGTTAGATATGCAGCATATTACAAGAATGATAAATTATACACTATTTCTGAGCTAATCAAAAATGATATAGATAAGGGTTATTTTAATCAGAATATAAATCAACTTAAATTATTTTAAGATGGAAAATTATTGGTTTGTTGATTATTTAGGATATGAAGAAAAACAAAAAGAAGATAATAGATTAATAGTTTCATTTAGAAGTTCTTCAAACAAAACTGGAGCAATTTATCTTAATAAACCTATTACAATAACTACTGGTTTTTTGAATAAAGAAAGTTTAGAAAAAGTTGTGAATGAATATAAAAATAATAAAGAATTGTCTAAATATCCTTTAGAAATTTATAAAATAAAGAGTAGTAAAAATGAGTTTGGTGTTATAAATATAACATTGCCTTATAATAGAGAATTCATAAACGAAAACCTTAGTGGAAAATTCCAGAAAGGTAATTATAATAAATTAATAAGACTTCAATATGATGTTTTAAACAAAAAAGTTTCTCTTGATGAAAGAATAGAAAAAATATTTGAACTTAAAAGTGAACTTGATAATCTAGAAGATAATTTAAATGATTTAATAAGAAAATATTATGAAAATAAGGATGATAGAGTAACTAAGTCTTATGAAACTAGATTAAGAAATGACTTAAATAAATTCTTTGATTGGAAAAATCTTAAAGAAGCTGATTTAACTGCTATAGAGAATAGTGTATTCGATAAAGGAAAAGAATACTGGATAATAAGAGATTTTTTAGAGAATAATCCTGATAAAAATATTATAGAAACTAGAATTAAGATAGATGAGGTTGAGGGAAAATTAAAATCGTTAGTTAAAAAAATAGATCCTGAAAATGAGGTTTTTTATAATAAAGAGAAAGCTAATTATGAATTACATTTTAACTCTGAAAAAGGCTTTACTTATTTAGATTCAAGATTAAGTTTAGAGGAGTTTAAACAACAAGTAGTTGGTATAGTGGATATAGAAAAACCTTTATTTAAGGAAAAATTTGAGAAAAATGCAATAGATAGGAAAAAGAAAGTTATAAATTTTTTAAGTAATATCAATGAGAAACTGGATATAGTTAATCATAAATTAGAGACAATAATAAAGAATAGAGAATATTATGAAAGAAAAAAATTAGAATATGAGAAAAAGAATGTAAAGGGAGAACGTATTTTAAATAAGCTAGGAAAAATATTAAATTTTGACGTTGATAATATAAAAGGAAGTCTAGATCAAGATAGATACGACGCAGCTGTTTCTTATGTTGGTTTAAAATTCATTTTTCCTTCTGGAGAGACGATTAATGAAATTCATAAGACAGGTAATCATCGAATAAATGAATCAAATAACTATAAAGTTTATGAGTATGATGATGAATATAATTTAATTAATGGTATTGTAGATTCATTTAAAGAAAGAAAAGCATATACATTAGTAGGATATAATATTCCATATGATGCAGTTTCATTAAGAGAAGCGTCTAAAAGAACACATGCTAAAACTTTTGATATAGGTTTGAGAGGGAAATTACCTAGAAGAACTGTGGTAAGAGATATCTACCAAAGACTATTATTTTACAGTCAAGAAGTAATTGATTTATATAGATTAAGTGTTATTAATCATCCTTATTTAAGAAGTTCTAATCCACCTGGAAATCATAAACTTGAGTCTATGGTTAATTATCATTTCCCTGGAACTTTTCATAAATCAATAACATACGAAGAATTAAGGAAATTGGAAATTAAATCTATAAATGGAGATAAAGAATCAGCTCAAAAAATTGTAGATTATTTAATAGGTGATGTAGATAGTGTAAAAAAATTATATGATATTCCTTTTTACCTAGAATCATTATTTAAAATTAAAGAAACCATTCCTCATGTTCCAATAACAGAAATAGCTTTTTCTCCTAATTCTATTCTTGAACTTTATAAGAAAGAAAATTTTAATAAAAATCATAATCAATTATTATTTGGTTATAATGAAAAAATACATGAAGCTGAAATTCAAATTACAAAGAAAAGATTAAGTACTTTTAAGAATGAAATGTTAAAGTTACATGAGATAAATGCAGGAACTAAACATGGTATTTTTAATAATGTTTATCAATTATATATACCATTAGAAGAATACGTTAGCGAAGCTATATCTAAAAAATATCCTGAATTTAAACCTTTATTTGATAGTTTTAGTAATTATAATGATATACAGCAATTTGGTTTATTACAATATGCAAAATCATTTTTAAGAGAACATTTTGCTGATTTTTTGATTTACAGGAAGGAAAGAAGGCTGTTTGAAGAGGATAAATTAGGACATAACCTTAAAGATAAAATAGATGGATTATTAAGTACAGTTAAAAATTCTGTAAACCAAGAATTGTTAGATAAATACATTGCTAGTTATGATAATTTAAAAAATCTATATAGAAGTTTTTATGTAAAGCAAAAAGGTAAATTAAGAAGAAAAATAAGAATTAAGGATATAGTTAAACCAAGTAAACAACTAGAACTTAATTTTGGAAATCCTAAAGAATGTGAAGATATTAATAAAGGTTATTTATTTGAGAAAGATAATTATGATTTAATTAAGCTGAGAAATTTAAAAGAGAGTGATAAATTTGATAAGTTTAGTTTAAGATTATTAAAACAATTCAAAAATACATTTAATACTTTAGATGAAACTAGTAAGGAAATTAAAAGTAAACTTCAAGTAAAAGATTTTGATTTAAATGATTTAATTTATTTGTATTGTTTAAAAGATCGTGTAGACTCTAAAAAAAGAAGATTTTATGCTAAATATGGAATTAGTGCAGATGAAAAAAATTCTTTTGGTAATTTAATAAGTAATGGTTATAAAAATTTAAAAAGTGAATTGGATTTTAATAATTTATCTGTAATTTTAAGTAAAGAAGATTATCTATATATTACAAGCAATGATAACAAAGAAATTAATAAGTTAAATTATGCTAAAATTGTAAGGAAAATACCTGAATTCAATACTAAACTTAAGAATAAAGAAGAAGTTCTAGAGGAAGTGCTAGAATTAGAAGTTTAGGTAGGTAAAAAATAAGCCGCCTTTTGTCAGTTTTCCTTAAGGAAAAAACTGTACTAACATTCTACTAAGCCTCTTTACAGAGTTGCACCTGTTAGGACTCACCGTTTCACCGCATCCTTTTACCTATTCAGCCAGTTAACTCATTTATATTGCTATAAACTTCATGGCCACATTTTTAGCAGTAAAAGGCCGTATCGTTTCTGAGTGGT
>ERZ1292623.3853-Hain-H51-01um-R1-3853-length-12589-cov-5_pt1 | contig 12589 bp, 8 predicted proteins | sample MGYA00564398_ERZ1292623 | MGnify/ENA primary metagenome ERZ1292623 (study PRJEB36523, sample SAMEA6512633) | groundwater metagenome | collected 2019-01-07 | study: AquaDiva: Metagenomics assemblies of 32 groundwater samples | reverse complement strand
GGCAAACGGCATGATAATACTTCGAAAAATTTTGGTTGGTCTTTATAACATTACTGATACACAATGCGGATTCAAAATGTTTAGCGAGGAGGCGGCAGAAAAGATATTTACAAAACTTAATCAACTCCATAACTTTAAAAAAATATCAGGGTCATCTGTAACAGCGGCATTTGATGTTGAGCTTTTGTATATTGCCAGAAAAATGAGATTTAAAATTAAAGAAGTTCCTGTCAGCTGGCTTTACGTTGAAACAAGAAGAGTAAGCCCCATAAGGGATTCAGTGGAGGGAGTTTTAGATCTTATTAGAATAAGGGCAAATATAATAGCCGGGAAATACAAGGATTTATGACACGAGATAAATTATTATTTTTTCTTTACTTGTTTGCTCTTGTCTCCCTATTCCTATTTTCCTACACACAGGTTGACTTAAATCTGACTCTATCTAAATTACCTGAAATATTAAATATTCAAAGATTTCTTCAGTACATTGGTTTTTTTCAAAGACCTCTTGCAACTGCCCTATTTGCCTTGATTTCAATATTATTTTTTGTTCTTTACATTGTTTTTCTGCGTTCGGCAAAAAAAAACCATATTACAAAAAAGGAAACTTATTTTTTGGTTATCTCAACAGCGTTAATTTTGACTTTTTCTTTTAACGCTTTTTCTTATGATTTATTCAATTATATTTTTGACGCAAAAATTATAACGCACTATAATCTTAACCCTTATATGTATAAAGCTTTGGATTTTTCAGGTGATCCAATGCTTCTTTTTATGCACTGGACTCATCGTCTTTACCCCTATGGACCGATATGGCTTTTGGAAACAGTTCCATTGTCTTTTTTAGGTCTAGGATTTTTTCTGCCGACATTATTTCTCTTTAAATCTCTTGCGGCGGTTTGTTATTTGGGGACGGTTTATTTTGTCGGTACGATATTAAAGAAGCTTTCACCTGCCCCTGAAAAATGCGGAATTTTATTTTTTGCTCTTAATCCATTGGTCATTATCGAAAGCTTGGTATCTGCTCACAATGATATTTCAATGATGTTTTTTGCAATGTGGGCTTTTTACTGTCTGATTAATAAAAAATATACTGCTGCATTTTTACTTTTAATTTTGTCATCGGGTATAAAGTTTGCGGCAATCTTACTTTTGCCGATTTTTATCTATGTTTTCCTAAAAAAAGGAAATGTAAATTGGGAGAGAATGATTATTTATTCAATTCTCCTGATGATCCTGGCTGTGATAACAGCTTCTATTAGAACGACTTTCCAGCCATGGTATATGATTTATGTTTTGCCTTTTGTCTCTTTGATTGGGAAAAGATATATTTTACCTACAATTATAATATCTATGCTTGGAGTTTTTTATTATATTCCATTTCTTTATTTAGGTAATTGGGATAATCCGGTCCCAAAAATTCTTTCTTGGTCAACAACACTAAGTATTATTACTATCCTTTTTATAATTGGTTCCAAATATCGTAAAATATAGATATGCTTTCATTCAAAATTAAAAAACACGAAATACTCCTCGGGATTTCCGCAGTCGTTTTGTATTTAGTGACAAGGCTCTACAACATAATGAGTCTTCCTCTTTTTACAGATGAGGCTATTTATACGAGGTGGTCCCAAATAGCCCGCTTTGATCCCAATTGGAGATTTATATCTTTAACCGACGGCAAACAGCCGCTTTTTGTCTGGATAGACATGATGTTTATGAGAGTTATTTCAGATCCTCTTTTGTCCGGAAGAATCGTTTCGGTATTTGCGGGTTTTTTAACTATGATAGGACTATATTTTCTTGGCAAAGAACTTTTTGGTAAAAGAGTAGGCATAATAACAGTTTTTTTATACATTCTTTTTCCGTTTTCTCTAGTCTACGACAGAATGGCTTTGTACGATTCGCTGGTTGTAACCGGAGCAGTGTGGTCATTATTTTTTGAAATTCTTTTGGTTAAATACAAAAGGCTTGATTTATCGTTAATTTTGGGAATGATTTTGGGAGCCTCGGTTCTTACAAAAACTTCGGGATTTTTATTTATCTATCTTTTACCGTTTTCACTTCTTCTTTTTAATTTCAAAAGCAAAAACAGGAAAGATTTATTAATAAAATGGGGGATTTTAGCAGCAATTTCTGTAGGATTTGCTTATCTTTACTATTCTGTTCAAAGACTTTCACCGTATCTTCATATCGTAGACGAGAAAAATGCAATTTTTGTTTATCCTTTTTCCGAATGGATTATTCATCCTTTAAGATTTTTCTGGGGAAATTTAAAAGGCATGTGGGATTGGGTCTTGACCTACACAACATGGCCTATCTTGATTTTGATTCTTAGCTCATTTTTTATAAAAATAAAATTTACCAGAGAGAAATTAATTCTTTTCTCATGGTTTATTTTTCCTTTTATAGCCCTTGCACTCTTTGGAAACATCTTATACCCGAGATTTGTTCTTTTTATGACAATGCCTCTTTTAGTTTTAGCGGCTTTTTCAATGAACGAAATTTTAAAGAGATTAAAGAGAAATTATTATAAAGTTTTTGTTGTTGGGGTTTTCATTGGAGCGTTAGTTTATTTGGATTATTCTATTATAAACAATTTCGCTCGTGCCCGAATTCCGTATCTTGATTCAGAGCAGTACGTTAACGGCTGGCCGGCCGGAGGAGGAACTAATGAGATTATCGAGTACCTGAGGAAAGAATCGAAAAAAGGAAAAATTTACGTAGCTTCTTTGGGGACATTTGGTTCCTTGCCGACTTACGCAGTTGAAATTTATTTAGGAGACAACAAAAACATAGGAAAAGGGGGGATATACCCTGTGCCCTCGGAGATGCCTAAAGATTTATTGGAAAAAGCAAAAACAATGCCTGTTTACATTTTTGTTTCAAATCAGGAAGAATTCGAAAAACAAATTACAACGTGGCCAATAAAAGAATTATTGAAATACCAAAAAGGAATCGGAAAATCCTACGCGTATCTTTATGAAGTTAAGATTTAAGTCGTGGCTTATTTCGAAAAAGTATTATTTTCTAATTATTGCCACGGTAATTATTTTCTTCTACCCGATTTTTAAAGAACAAATTCCATTTCCAGGTGATCTTTTGGTTTCGGAATATAATCCTTGGAAATCTTATTCCTATGAGGGATATGTTCCCGGTTCAATACCGAATAAAGCACAATACATAGACACAGTCCGGCAATTATATCCCTGGAAGACCGAAGCTTTAGCTCAGCTTAAGAATAAGGAGTTTGCTCTTTGGAATCCATACAGTTTTTCAGGAGCTCCTCTTATGGCAAACTTCCAATCGGCTGTATTTTATCCTTTAAATCTTCTATATTTTATTTTTTCTCAGATAGATGCATGGACAATTCTTGTTATTCTCCAACCTTTATTAGCATTTATTTTTACTTATTTATATGCCCGAAAAATGGGAATAGGTCTTTTGGGAGGATTGTTCTCCGCGGTGTCATTTTCTTTTTCTTATTTCATGGCGGTTTGGGTAGAATACAATACAGTAGGACATGTTGTTGCATGGCTTCCTCTGGCACTTCTTAGCATAGAACATCTTTTTAGGAAGTTTACTTTTAAATGGTCAATTATTTTTGTTTTTTCTCTCGTTTCCTCACTTCTAGGAGGTCATCCTCAAGTATCTGCATATCTTTTTATACTCACTTTAATATATGTATTATTCAGATTTTTTTCTCAAAGAAAAAATCAGAATAAAAAAATAATATTTTCTATTTTATCTTTGCAGATTCTGTCGCTTGGAATAACAGCAATACAGTTTGTGCCGGGGATAGAATTAATAAAAGAAGCTGCACGCAATCCTCAAGATTATCAATTCTTAATCAACAAAACTCTTATTCAGCCCTGGCAATTGATTATGATTTTGGTTCCGGATTTTTTCGGCAACCCGGCAGTACGGAATTATTGGCTGGAAGATACTTATTTTGGTAAGGTTACTACGTCTATTGGGATAATCCCTTTATTTTTCGTTTTATTTTCAATTTTAAATAAAAAAAAATCGTTAGAAATATTTTTTCTTATAACATCGGTTGTTGTACTGTTTATTTCTACGAATAATCCCTTAGCAGCAATTTTTTATAAAATTCAGCTTCCTCTTATTTCTTCAAGCTCCCCGACGCTTGCTATTTTTATTTTATCTTTTTCTTTTTCTATTTTAGCTGGCTTCGGTATTGATAAATGGAGAAAAGAAAACCTGTATTTTAAAAAGTTAATAATCTGGTTATCTCCCATTCTCCTAGTTTTTATTTTTTTGTGGGCTATAATTCTAATTGCGCCTTTTCTATTTGATTTTTCATGGGAAAAGAATTTATCGGTTTCATTAAGAAATCTTTTATATTCTTCTTTTATTTTTTCTATCGGGGTTTTTCTAATAATTATTTCTTACTATAGAAAAAAATTATTGCCGGCAATATTAATTATTTTACTTCTTGTTCATACTTTTGATCTTTGGAGATCGTTCCATAAATTTAACCCTTTTTCTCAAAGAGATTTAGTTTTTCCCAATACTCAAATTTTTAGTTTTCTAAAAGATACAACCGGGATTAATAGGATTTGGGGCTATGGAAGCGGTGCAATTGAACCCAATTTCCCTTTACAATATAGAATTTTTTCACCCGAAGGGTATGACCCTTTATATCCAGGAAGATATGGAGAATTTATCCATTCATCCTTTGACGGGGAAATTTTAGAAAAATTTAGCATACAAACCAGATCAGATGCTGTTATTGCGCCCGGATTTGGAGAAAAAGATTTTCCCTCAAATTTATATCGGCTTAAAGTTATAAATTCTCTTGGAGTAAAATATGTCTTAGATAAAGAAGAGAATGGATCAACAAGTATTACTTTTCCTCCCGAACAATTCAACCTTATTTATAAAACAGGTGTATGGAGAGTTTTCGAAAATTTAAAGGCAGCGCCAAGATTTTTTATGACTTCTGATTACAAACTTTTTAAAACAAAAGAAGAATTTGAAAATCTTTTCTTTTCCGACAATTTTGATCCTGGCAAAACTATTCTTCTAGAGGAGCAACCAACAGGAAATTTTGTTAATGGTGATAAAAATTCAGTCAAATTGTCTTTTTATGGTTCAGACAGAATTGAGTTTCTTCTGGAAAACAGCAGTGACTCTCTGTTTTATTTATCGGATACATATTATCCTGGTTGGAAGGCTTATGTTGATGGGAAAGAAACTAACATACAAAGAGCAAATTATGCGTTTCGTGCCGTAGTCATACCATCAAAAAGTAAAAAATTGGTTTTAAGATATTTGCCCGATTCTTTTAGGATTGGGGCAATAATTTCCACAGGGAGTGTGCTATTGGTTTCTTATTCAATATATTTTTGGATACGAAAAAGATATAATAATAATCTGACACCGTGAATAAAAAACAGTTATTTATTTTCATTTTAATATTTGCCCTTGGAATTTTCCTTCGAATTTATGACCTATCAAATGTCCCTCCGGGCGTAAATAGGGATGAGGCCTCAATAGGGTATACTGCTTACTCTTTACTTCAAACAGGAAAAGATGAGTACGGAATTAAATACCCTCTGTCCTTTCAATCGTTTGGAGATTGGAAACTTCCTCTTTATATCTATACAGTAGTGCCATTTGTAAAAATTTTTGGTCTTTCCGAGATTGCCGTTCGGTTGCCTTCTGTGATCTTCGGGGTTTCGTCTATAATACTTACTTTCTTTCTTGTAAAAATATTATTTAGGAATACAGTACTTGCTTTATTCTCAATGTTACTTATTGCAATATCCCCATGGCATTTGCATCTTTCTCGTGTTGAATCCGAGTCTAACATGGCAGCTTTCCTAATTTTGTTATCTGCGATTCTGCTTTTAAAAAGTAAAAAACCTAAAGAATGGCTTATAATCCCAAGTTTTATGGGATTTGCTCTTACTTATTATACCTACGCAGGAAACTATATTTTTACGACTTTACTTACAGTCGGAATTTTTATTCTTTACAAAAAACAATTATTAAACAACAGGTTTTTTTATTTTGGAGGCTTTCTATTCCTTGCCCTTTTTTTGTTTATATCCTATCAAACTGTTTTTTCCGCGAATAAAACAAAACTTAGCGGTATAAGTATTTTTGGAGATCCTTCAATTGTTCATGAAAAAATTGAATTGCCCCGTGCCGACCATAAGGATGTAAATTTATTTTCAAAAATTTTCCATAATAAGATTGTTTTTGCAGCGGAACGATTTGCAGGCAATTATCTGAATTCATACTCTCCGGAATTCTTGTTTATAAAAGGAGGAGGGAATCACGCTCATAACATTTCCAATTTCGGCAACATGTATTTGATTGAAGCGCCATTTTTTTTCTTAGGTTTAGTATGGCTTTTGTTCTTCCGAAAAAAAACCGAGAGCAAGCTTATTTTGTTCTGGCTTTTAATTGCTCCAATTGCCGCAGCTATCACAAAAGATGCTCCTCATACAAACAGAATGTTTTCGGTATTTCCGGCGCTTGCTATTGTTACGGGGCTAGGTTTATATCATGCCTTAGTATTTCTTAAGAGAGCTAAAGTTATAAGATATGCATCCGTATTAGTAGTCTTTGCATATTTAATAAATATCGGTATCTATCTAGATAGGTATTACGTACATTTTCCAACAAACGAGGCAGAGCATTGGGGAATCGCTTATAAAGAATTAACAGGCGTTCTTAATGAAGACAGATACAAATCTAAAAAGGTGATATTTGCAAAACCGGAATATTCTCATTATATTTTCCTTCTTTTTTATTCTGCTTACGACCCAAAGACATATCAAGAAACGGCAAAACGATATCCCCCAACCCAAGATAAATTCGTTAATGTTATGGGATATGATAGGTTTGAATTTAGGGAAATTGATTGGTCGAAGGACTTAATTGAGAAAAATATCCTCTTAATAGACTTTTCAGAAGATATACCGCCCCTTGTAAAAATAAAAAAGTATTCTACCTCGGAAATTAAACTTCCTAACGGAAAATCAATGCTCACAATAGTCGAAACTAAATGAAAATATTTAAATCGCCATTTATATTGGTATTGTTATTAATTATTCCTGCAATAACTCCTTTGATTCATTCAGGATTTTTTCTTACGGACGATGGGAATTCTATGGTTATTCGATTTTCCGCTTTTTACGAGACTTTGGCGTCCGGACAATTTCCCGTCAGATTTTTGTCGAGACTTAATTACGGATTTGGCTATCCTGTAGCAGATTTTTTATATCCTCTTTTTATGTATATAGGTATACCGATTAAAGCTTTGGGATTTTCATTTGTTGACACCATAAAGATAATTTTAGGGTTCAGTTTTTTGTCCGGTACGCTTTTTTCTTTCCTTTGGCTTAGAAAATTGTTTGACGAAAAAGCAGCTTTGATTGGAGCAGTAGCTTATTCACTTTTCCCGTATCATTTATTTGATATCTATAAAAGGGGATCAGTCGGAGAGGTTTTGGCATTGGGAATTGTGCCATTTATCTTCTGGGCTATAGAAAAAGGAAGCACGATATTAACCGGGGTTGGCTACGGTTTGTTGATAACTTCTCATAACAGTTTGGCTTTGCTTTTTATCCCTGTTATTTTTCTTTACCATTTTTTGTTTAAAAAAAATTTAATAAAATCTTTATCTTCATTATTGTTGGGTCTTGGTTTAAGTGCATTTTTTTGGATCCCTGCTTTATACGATAGACAATTTACTGTTTTTAATATTACAAAAGTATCAGATTATCAAGATTATTTTATAGATTCTCAAACAATTAATTTAGCAGGGTTAGTATTTATAATCTCGTTTGTTTTAGGGTTTTATTATTTTTTCAAAAAAGATTGGCGTTTAAAGGTTTTTGTTATTGTTTCCCTAATGTCTATTTTCATGGCAACAGCATTAAGTGATGTTTTTTGGAAACTACTTCCTCTATCGAATCTTGTGCAGTTCCCATTTCGTTTTTTATCGCTAGCAGTATTAAGTACGGCATTTCTTATTTCTTATGGAGTATTCCATTACAAAGGGAAAGTAAAAACATTTTTTATCCTTTTTCTTCTTTTAGTTATTTTTATTTCGGCAAGAGATTTTTTAGTTCCGCAAACTTTCCAAAATTATCCTGATACTTTTTATTCTACAAATCAGGATTCAACAACGGTTAAAAATGAGTATATGCCCAAATGGGTTAAAGCTGTGCCTTTTGAAATGGCAAATTCTAAAGTAGAAAACTTAAGCGGTAAGGAAAAAGTAAATGTCATTGAGACAACAGCAAATAAATTATCTTTTGAAACTTTTCTAACAGAGCCACGAACTGTTCAGGTTAATAGAATTTACTTTCCGGGCTGGAATGCCTACGTAAACGGAAAAGAAATGAATATCAATTACAATAACCCAAGGGGCTTAATGCATTTAGATCTAAAGAGGGGCAAAAATAACGTTAAGATTGAGTTTAAAGAGACTCCAGCAAGGCTTCTTAGTGATTTGATTTCAATAGTAAGTCTAGTTGGACTTTTTACATACTCAATAAATAAAAAAAAGGTTTTTAAATTATGAATTTTTTAGGAAAATTTTTACCTTATTTAATAATTTTAATTTTGTCATTTTTAGCATTCAAGCCATTATTGTCTCCGGGATTTTTTCCAATCCACGACGATACGCAAGTTGCCAGAGTTTACGAAATGACAAAGGCCTTAAAAGACGGAATGTTTCCTGTGAGATGGTCACAGGATCTAGGTTACGGCTTTGGTTATCCAATTTTTAATTTTTACAATCCCTTTCCTTATTATTTGGCTTCATTTTTTGGAATATTAGGAGCCGATGCCCTTCTTTCTACAAAATTAATGGTCATTTTAGGAATAATTTTTTCCTTTATATCGATGTATATTTTAGCCAAAGAATTTTGGGGTAGGTGGGGAGGAATATTGTCAGCATCTTTATACGGACTTGCCCCTTATCACGCAGTTGATCTTTACGTAAGAGGAGATTTTGCCGAAAGTTGGGCCTATTCTTTTATACCTTTAATCTTTTATGGATTATGGAAGATTTATAAAGAAAATAAGTGGAAATATGTAATTTTAACCGCCTTTTCGTTCGCATTTACAATTAGTTCCCATAATTTGACCGCCCTAATGGTTTCTCCTTTTATACTTGCCTTTGCGATTTATTTGTTTCGAAAAAGGAAAGTAATTTTTCTTCCAGCGTCATTAATTGTTGGAGCTCTTGTTGCTGCTTTTTACTGGATTCCTGCAATTCTGGAAATGAATTACACAAATGTTTTATCCCAAATTGGAGGAGGCGCCGATTTTAGAGATCACTTTGTTTGTTTTTCTCAGCTTTGGGCAAGCCCTTGGGGATATGGAGGATCCGCAAAAGGGTGTATTGACGGAATTTCATTTATGATTGGCAAATACCATATTGTTTTGTCCGCAGCTCTATTCATAGCCTCTTTGATCTTTTTATTATCTAAAAAGTATAAAAAATATAAAGAGAAGCTCTTAGTAATAATATTTTTATACATAGGTTTTTTAGTCTCGATATTCTTAACTCTCGATATTTCAAGATACTTATGGGAGAGGGTAGAGATAATGGAGTTTTTTCAATATCCATGGAGATTTTTAATAATGATTGTATTTTTTTCCTCTTTTATTGCAGGTGCTTTGCCTTGGTTTTTAGGAAAAGCTGTAAATAAAAAATGGGAGCACGTTTTGACTATTTCTTTAATTATTTTTATTGTTTTTTCCAGTCTTAAGTTTTTTAATCCACAAGCAGTTTTAAATAAAACCTCCTACGATTATACAAATTTATATTCTCTAAAATGGGAAACGTCTAGAATATCGGATGAATATATGCCGAAAAATTTTAAAGAACCAACGAATTATTCTGAGATTTCGAGCTTTTCGGCTTTAAACTCACAAAATTTACAAATCAAGAACTTTTCTCAAAAAACTCAAGAATTGACATTCGATTTGAATATCAAGAAAAATATGTCTCAAGTTTTTCCGATTGCTTATTTTCCTTCATGGAAAGGATATCTGGATGATAAAAACATAGAAATCTATGAAGACAGAAAAGGAATACGTATTGACCTGCCAAAAGGAGATTACAGTCTCAAATTAATTTTTAAACAAACTAATACTGAAGTTTTTGCTAACTTGATAACACTTTTAACCATAATGACTCTTTTGGGGTATAATGCACTAAAGAAAAAACATGAATAAGGTACCAGAATTATCTATATTCTTTCCATTTTGGAACGAAGAAAAAAACATCGAAACAGTAGTAAAAAAAGCAATTCCAGTTGCCAAAAAAATTGCTATAAAATGGGAAATAATAATGGTCGATGACGGATCCTCAGATAAAACTTTTGAGATTGCAACAAAATTGGCGAAAAATAACCCCAATCTAAAGGTAGCCCGAAATTCAACAAATAGGGGTTATGGAGCTGCTCTTAAAACCGGAATTAAAAATTCAAGATACGAGTTGATTGTTTTTAACGATGGAGATAATCAATTTGATTTTTCGCAAGTATCAAGGTTTTTGGAAAAAGCAAACGAAGCTGATTTTGTAATAGGGTTTAGAAAAAAAAGACTGGATCATCCGTTTAGACATCTGCTTATGAATCTTTTAAAAATTTGGGATTTAATATTTTTTGGTTTTTATTTTAGAGACATAGACTGTGGATTTAAATTATTTAAGAAAAATTCTCTTAAGAAGATTGAGCCTTTAGAATCAGAAGGTGCAATGATAACTACTGAAATACTTGCGAAAGCGAAAAGAAAAAGCCTCAAAATTGCCCAAGTTGAGGTAACGCATTATCCAAGAATTTATGGAGACCAAAGCGGAGGAAATCTTAGGGTTATTCTAAGGGCTATAAGAGAAAGTCTAATATTGTGGCAAAATTTAAATTATGGAAGAAATTGATATAGCAATTATCACAAAAAGATCGATACGTGGAATTTTAGCTCTTACATCAAGAACTCTTACGATCCAGATTATTAGTCTTATATCTAACTTTTTGCTGACGATATTTTTATCTCCGACAATTTTTGGAGTTTTCTTCGTTGTTTCGGCAGCAATAGCATTCTTATCTTACTTTTCTGATATTGGACTTGCTGCGGCCCTTATCCAGAAAAAGGAACAGATTACGGATGAGGATCTTAAAACAACTTTTACTATTCAACAGGTTCTTGTAGTAACAATCGTTGTGGTTGCATTAATTTTGGCAAAACCGATAGGTTCTTTTTATCATCTAAACGAAAATGGAATTCTGTTGTTTCAAGCGTTAAGCTTTTCTTTTTTCCTGTCTTCGTTAAAAACTATCCCGTCTATTATTTTGGAAAGAAGTTTACGATTCGAAAAATTAGTAATTCCTCAAATTGTTGAAACGTTAGTTTTCAGCGTATTAGCAGTCTCTTTTGCTATCAAGGGGTTTGGTGTAACCAGTTTTACCATAGCGGTTTTGGGAAGAGGAGTTGCGGGTCTGGTTGCGATGTATATAGTTGCTCCTTGGAGAATAAAAATAGGTTTTTCGAAAGAATCAGCAACTAAGCTTTTATCTTTCGGTGTTCCTTTCCAGATGAATTCTTTCCTGGCATTAGTTAAAGACGATCTGCTTATTGCTTACCTTGGAAAAGTTTTGCCTCTTGCCCAAGTAGGTTACATTGGTTTCGCGCAAAAATGGGCATTAACGCCGCTTCGGCTAATTATGGATAATATTATAAGAATTACCTTTCCGTCTTTTTCAAGACTTCAAAATGAAAAACAAAGTCTTTCTAGAGCACTGGAGAAGTCGGTTTTTGTTTCGACTTTCTTTATCTTTCCGTCTCTCGTTATGTTAGTTTTGCTTTCGCCTTATTTTATAAATCTGATCCCAAAATACGATAAATGGGAGCCAGCGCTTTTGGCTTTGGGATTTTTTTCTCTTAACGCAGGACTTTCTTCCATTTCTACTCCTCTAACAAATGCACTAAACGCAATAGGAAAAATAAAAATAACTTTATATCTTATGATTTTCTGGACTATAACAACTTGGATTTTGACCCCCCTACTAATAAATATATATGGTTTTAATGGAGTAGCGATTGCATCTGCTGTTATCTCCCTGTCTGTTGTTTTAGTTGTAGCAATAGTTAAAAAGTTTATTAATTTTAGTATTTTTAGAGCCACTGCATGTCCCTTGATAAGCACATTTTTTATGGGAGTAATTCTATATCTCCTGGCTCCTATCGTAATCACAAATTTCTTAACTTTAATTTTTATGATAGCGATTTCAATTATGATATACTTTTCGACGAGCTTTATTTTGGCTAGAGAGCAGATTTTATCTGACATCGCTATTATTAAACAAAATTTACGAAAATGAATCTTTCTGCTGTTATTTCAGCTTATAACGAGGAAACAAAAATTGAAGACTGCTTAAAATCGGTTTCTTTTGCGGATGAAATAATACTGATTGATAATTCTTCGAGCGATCGCACGGCGGAAATTGCTAAAAAATATACCTCAAAAATTTTTAAACGTCCCAATAATCCGATGCTAAATGTAAATAAGAATTTTGGTTTTTCAAAAGCAACAGGCGAT
>ERZ1292623.3852-Hain-H51-01um-R1-3852-length-12589-cov-44_pt1 | contig 12589 bp, 9 predicted proteins | sample MGYA00564398_ERZ1292623 | MGnify/ENA primary metagenome ERZ1292623 (study PRJEB36523, sample SAMEA6512633) | groundwater metagenome | collected 2019-01-07 | study: AquaDiva: Metagenomics assemblies of 32 groundwater samples | reverse complement strand
TGACAGCCAACGGGCGGTGTCCTGTCGATAGAAGGTCGCCAGCGCCGCGTATACCCCGGGCGTCGCTTCCTGCAGCAGCCACGGGGCGCTGAAAAACGTCTCGCTGGCCACGGCAAAAAACTCCGCCGGGTCGCTGGCGGCGTAGGGATCCAGGGCCGTTTCGATGTTCTCGTCCAGCGCCGCGTTCATTCGTGTGTACGCCTCGGTAAACGTCCGCGTCCACGCGACTGGGTCCATGCCCGCGTGCAGCGGCGGGAAGCCGTCGGCCGGTCCGTTCAGGATGTCGAGCTTGTGCGCGCACTCGTGAACGACGAGATCGCAGCCTACGTAATCCTCGTCCGTGGCGAGCGTCTCCCACGACAGCACGATCGGACCCTGTTCCATGGATTCACCGCACAACTCGCGCCAGCCGCGGTGCATGACCCCGGCTTCGTCGCTGTACTCGTGACGGACCCGGAAGTCACCCGGATAGACGATCATGCCGTACCACTCGCGGTAGAAATCGATCCCCAGGTTGAGGATCGGGATGCAGGCGCGCACGGCGATGAGGGCGCGCATCCCAGCGGTCAGCGATAGATCATGGGCACCGTCGATGGCCTTCTGGTTCAGGAATCCGGCGGTCAGTTCGCGCAAGCGCTGGCGATCGTTGGGCGGGAGACTCCGGGCGTAGCGGCAATGGGCCAAGGCCGAGTGCCAATCGGAATCGCCCAGCGGCCGACGCCTGGCCAGCCAACGTCGATAGAAGTCGCCCAGCCACGGCATGCGATGCCCGGGGTGTCAGCGGCCCGGGCCGGCCGCTTCGAGGGTGTTGTGCATCAGCATGGCGACGGTCATCGGCCCCACGCCGCCCGGGACCGGCGTGATCCAGCCGGCCCGTAGCCGGGCGTTCTCAAAGTCCACGTCACCGGTCAGCCGGCCATCGTCGAGGCGGTTGATGCCTACGTCGATGACGATGGCACCCGGGCGGATCCAGTCGCCGTGGATGAACCCGGGTTTACCGACGGCCACGACCAGGATTTCAGCGCGGGCGACCTGTCCCGGCAGATCGCGGGTGAAACGGTGGCAGATGGTGACAGTGCAACCGGCCAACAGCAGCTCCAGCGACATCGGGCGGCCGACGATGTTGGAGGCGCCGACGACCACCGCCTCCTTGCCGTGCAGGTCGACGCCAGTGCTTTCCAGCAGCTTCATGACGCCGTAGGGAGTGCAGGGGCGCAGGCGCGGCATGCGCAGCGCCAGCTGGCCAACGTTGCAGGGATGAAAGCCGTCGACGTCCTTGGCCGGGTCGATGCGCTCGATGACCGCGTCCTGATCAATGTGCGCCGGCAGTGGCAGCTGGACGAGAATGCCATCGACCAAGGGATCGCGATTCAGACGATCGATCAATTCGAGTAGCGCTGCCTGGGTGGTCGTGTCGGGCAGATCGTGATTCATATCGCGGATGCCCGTCTCCTGGCAGGCCAGGCGTTTGTTGCGCACGTAGACCGCCGAGGGCGCGTGATCGCCGACCATGATGACCGCCAGCCCCGGCGCCCGTTGTCCAGCCGTGATGCGGGCGTCAACGCGGCGACGCAACTCCTGGCGAAGTTCCGCGGCGATGCGTTTGCCGTCGATGATTTTTGCCGTCATGGTGCCATCTCCGCGCCGATTCTGTCACGTGCTCGCTGGCTGTGGCCAGCGGGCCCGGGTGGTTTGACGCCTTTCCGGGGGGTGGGTATAGTCGCCGGCATTCACGTCGCGTGTTGCGACGGCCGGCACATCGGGGTATAGCGCAGCCTGGTAGCGCGCCTGCCTTGGGCGCAGGAAGTCGGGGGTTCAAATCCCTCTACCCCGACCAAACAACTATCCCACGCAGGCTCCGACAGACCCTTACGCGCCCGTAGCTCAGGTGGATAGAGCAACGGCCTTCTAAGCCGTAGGTCGCAGGTTCGACTCCTGCCGGGCGCGCCAATCCTCCGACATCCTCTGGTGCGTTGACACAGGCTGGGTATAATAGCCGCCCCCGATCGACCTATGGTGGGCGTAGCTCAGCTGGTTAGAGTCCCGGATTGTGATTCCGGTTGTCGTGGGTTCGAATCCCATCGCTCACCCCAAACCAGGACGGTACAGGTTTTCGGGCCGTTAGCTCAGTTGGTAGAGCAGCTGACTCTTAATCAGCGGGTCGGAGGTTCAAGCCCTCCACGGCCCACCAAAAGCCCGCAACGGGGCCTGTACCGGAGGGTACAGGCCCCGTTGGTATTTCTGGCGGACAGGATCCTGCCCGACAGTGACTTTCTTTCAAGTAGAATGGACAGCGCCGGGCGAATGTGGCGGAACTGGTAGACGCGCTGGATTTAGGTTCCAGTGGGGGAACCCTTGGGAGTTCGAGTCTCCCCATTCGCACCACGTCAGCGGCGCGGGGTTGGCCGCTCAGTTCCAAACCGGTATGATGCGGCGCGAATTTCCGTGAATTCATCGGCTTAGCAACGATTTCGGATAGCGGAGTTTAGACATGCAGGTTTCTGTTGAGAGCACGGGCACACTGGGACGGCGTCTGACCGTTTCCGTACCGGCGAACCAGGTGGAAGCGGCCTACAGCGATCGCCTCCAGCGTTTGGCGCGTCAGGCCAAAGTACCCGGATTCCGTCCCGGCAAGGTGCCGACCAAGGTCGTGGAGCAGCAATACGGCCCGCGGCTGATGGAGGAGGTCGTCGGCGATCTCATCCAGACCAGTTTCCGCGAGGCCGTCGGTCAGCAAGGACTGCGCCCGGCCGGCGGGCCGAAGATTGAACCCAAGGCCGTCCAGCGTGGCGAGGAGTTTCGCTACACGGCCGAGTTCGAAGTCTATCCCGAGATTCGCGACGTCAATCTCGAAGGCGTCAAGATCGAGCGCCCGGTGGCCCGGATCGAGGATGAAGACATCGCGCGTACCCTGGAGACGATACGCCGCCAACGCACACGCTGGAACGCGGTGACGCGCGCCGCCCGCCACGAAGACCGCCTGCGTATCGATTTCACCGGCCGTCTGGGCGGCGAAGCATTCGAAGGTGGCGCGGCGAAGGATTTCCCGTTGGTACTGGGTAGCAGTACCCTGCTGGATGACATGGAGCGCGGACTGATCGGCGCCCAGGCGGGCGAGACACGCAACGTGCCGGTAAAATTTCCCGCCGACTATCGTCATCCGAAGCTGGCCGGCCAGGCCGCGGAATTCGACATAACAATCCACGAAGTGACCGAGCCGGTACTGCCGGCGCTGGACGAAAACCTGGCCCGTGAACTCGGCGTGGCCGACGGCAGCCTCGACCAGTTGCAGCGCGACGTGCGTGGCAATCTCGAGCGTGAGGCCGGCAAACGCACGAACCTGATACTGCGCGTGCGGGTCATGAAGGCATTGCAGGCCAAGTTCCCGATTGAATTGCCACAGGCCCTGATCGATGCCGAACTGGCTACGCTGAAGACCCGCGACCGCACTGGCCCGGGCAGCACGCCACCGATGCCGGAGGACGACGCCCGTTACCGGGCACGCGCGGTTCAGCGCGTCACGCTTGGCTTGCTGCTGGCCGAGGCCATGCGCGCCCGCGGCATCAAGGTCGATGCCCAGGCGGTTCGCGCCCGGGTTGAGGACATGGCCGCCGAGTATGAATCGCCGCAGGAGTTTATCCAGTGGTATTACCAGCAGCCCGACCGGCTCGGTGAAGTGGAGTCCATGGTGGCCGAAGAACAGGCCGTGGCCGAACTCCTGACCACCGCCAAGGTGATTGAGCAGTCCGTGGCTTTCCAGGACCTGCTCAAGATGAATGAAACGTTCTGAAACGAGTGAGGATGGGATGACGATGAAGCACCAACCGGGAATGACTGACATGCTGGATTCACCCCACGCACTCGGGCTGGTGCCGATGGTCATCGAGACCACCGGCCGCGGCGAGCGCGCCTATGACATTTACTCGCGCATGCTCAAGGAGCGCGTGGTATTTCTGGTCGGTCCGGTGGAAGACCACATGGCCAACCTGGTGGTGGCGCAGTTGTTATTCCTGGAGTCGGAGAATCCCGACAAGGACATTCACCTCTATATCAACTCGCCGGGCGGAGCGGTCAATGCCGGCCTGGCGATCTATGACACCATGCAGTTCATCAAACCGGATGTCTCGACGGTCTGCATCGGTCAGGCGGCCAGCATGGGGGCGTTGCTGCTGGCCGGCGGTGCGTCGGGCAAGCGCTTTTCGCTGCCGCACTCGCGCATGATGGTGCACCAGCCGCTCGGCGGATATCAGGGCCAGGCGACCGACATTGAGATCCACGCCAAGGAGATCCTGCGCGTGCGCGAACGCCTGAACCAGATCCTGGTCAAACACACCGGGCGGTCGATGGAGCAGATCCACGAAGACACGGATCGCGACTTTTTCATGGACGGAGAAGAGGCCAAAAGCTTCGGCCTTATTGACACCGTGATTGCAAAGCGAGTCTGAGGCTTGGTGCCTGGCGAGGCGATATCCGGTGTATCGGAAGGCCGGGGCCATGGGCCGGGAGGCTGTGCTATATATAGTGGGAAGCTTGCAATTTCCCGGGGAACTCCGCATGCTTCAGGCAGAATTGTCACACACAAACCACCGAGCGGGGTTTGAGCATGGCCAACGATAATCACGGCAGTCGCGGCGACAGCAAGGGCGAAAAGCTCCTGTACTGTTCGTTCTGCGGCAAGAGCCAGCACGAAGTCCACAAGCTGATCGCCGGGCCCTCGGTGTTCGTCTGCAATGAGTGTGTCGAACTCTGCAACGACATCATCCGCGAGGAAGTCCAGGAAGAGAAGAACGCCGCGGCCGGCCGCAAAAAGTTTCCCACCCCGCGCGAGATCCAGCAGACGCTCGACGAATACGTCATTGGCCAGAACGACGCCAAGAAGGTGTTGTCGGTCGCCGTCTACAATCACTACAAGCGCATCGAGCACGAAGGCAAGGTCGGCGACGTCGAGCTTTCCAAGAGCAACATCCTGATGATAGGGCCGACCGGCTCGGGCAAGACGCTGCTGGCCGAGACGCTGGCGCGTCTGCTGAACGTACCGTTCACCATTGCCGATGCCACCACGCTCACCGAGGCCGGGTACGTCGGCGAGGACGTCGAGAACATCATCCAGAAGCTCCTGCAGAAGTGCGACTACGACGTCGAGAAGGCGCAGAAGGGCATCGTCTACATCGACGAGATCGACAAGATCTCGCGCAAGAGCGAGAACCCGTCCATCACCCGCGACGTGTCGGGCGAGGGTGTGCAGCAGGCGCTGCTCAAGCTGATCGAAGGCACGGTGGCCTCGGTCCCCCCGCAGGGCGGCCGCAAGCACCCGCAGCAGGAGTTCCTGCAGGTCGACACCCGCAATATCCTGTTTATCTGCGGCGGCGCCTTCTCCGGCCTCGACAAGGTCATCCAGGGCCGCTCGGAAAAGGGCGGTATCGGCTTCAGCGCCCAGATCCGCAGCAAGGCCGATTCCCGGCGCGCGTCCGAGTTGCTGCGCCAGGTCGAACCCGAGGATCTGATCAAGTACGGCCTGATCCCGGAGTTTGTCGGCCGTCTGCCGGTGATCGCCATCCTGGAAGAGCTCGACGAAAAGGCGTTGATCACGATTCTCACTGAGCCCAAGAACGCCTTGATCAAGCAGTATCAGAAATTGATGAAGCTTGAGGGTGTCGAGCTCGAGATCGGCACTGAGGCGTTGGCGGCGATCGCCAGCCGTGCCCTGGATCGCAAGACCGGCGCGCGTGGTCTGCGTTCCATCCTTGAGCGGGCCCTGCTCGATATCATGTTCGAACTCCCGTCGATGGAGAATGTCGTCAAGGTTGTCATCGAGGAGAAGGTCATCCTCGAGGCTGCCCGGCCGCTGCTGATTTATGCCGATGGCGACAGCCAGGGGTTGAAACGCATGACGGCCACTCCTTGAGGGCCGCCATTGTGCCGGTGGTCAGACAAACCCCGCCTTTGGCGGGGTTTTTTGTTTTCAGCCGTGGGCGGAAATCGCGACTATGTTTAATGATTACCCGGACATAGAACGCCGAAATAGCCGTGGTAATTGAATTTGCGGACGTTTGGCCCCACACTCGACTCTGTACATTGGAATCAATGAATTGCCCATGAGCCAGGAAACGATCGAACCCAAAGAACCCACCCTCATCGCCGGTAGCGAGGTCAATCTGCCCGTACTGCCGCTGCGTGACGTGGTGGTGTTCCCGTACATGGTCATCCCGCTGTTCGTGGGGCGGCGCAAGTCGATTCGCGCGCTCGAACAGGCCATGGAGTCCAACAAGCAGATTATGCTCGTGGCGCAGAAGAGCGCCTCCGACGACGATCCGACGTCCGAGCATATCCACCGCATCGGTACCACCGCCACTATCCTGCAACTGCTCAAACTGCCGGACGGCACCGTCAAGGTGCTGGTGGAAGGCGAGCGTCGGGCGGCCATCAGCCAGTACACCGCGACCGATGAATATTTCCAGGCAGACGTCGCCCAGATGCAGGTCCCGGAAATCGACCCGAAAGAGGGCGAGGCACTGATGCGTTCAGTGCTCAGCGAGTTCGACCAGTACGTCAAGCTGAACATGAAGATCCCGCCGGAGATACTGACCTCGCTCTCCGGCGTTGACGACCCGGGCCGGCTGGCCGACACCGTCGCCGCGCATCTTTCGCTCAAGATCGACGACAAGCAGAAGATCCTCGAAATCCAGGATACCCGCGAGCGGCTGGAGCACATCCTGTCGGTACTGGAAGGCGAAATCGACCTGTTGCAGGTCGAGAAGCGTATCCGCGGCCGCGTCAAGCGGCAGATGGAAAAGAGCCAGCGCGAGTACTACCTGAACGAACAGATGAAGGCCATCCAGAAGGAACTGGGTGAAATGGAAGAGGGCCCGAACGAGATTGAGGAACTTGAGAAGCGCATCAAGACGGCCGGCATGTCCAAGGAAGCGCGCGAAAAGGCCGTGGCCGAGCTCAAGAAGCTCAAGATGATGTCACCGATGTCGGCCGAGGCGACGGTGGTGCGCAACTATATCGACTGGCTGCTCAACGTGCCATGGAAGAAACGCAGCAAGGTCCAGAAGGATCTGCGCAAGGCCGAGGAGATTCTCGAGCACGATCACTACGGGCTGGAAAAGGTCAAGGAACGCATCCTTGAATACCTGGCGGTCCAGCAGCGCGTCAACAAGATCAAGGGCTCGATCCTGTGCCTGGTCGGTCCGCCGGGCGTTGGCAAGACCTCGCTCGGCCAGTCGATCGCGCGCGCCACCGGGCGCAAGTTCGTGCGCATGTCACTCGGCGGTGTGCGTGACGAGGCCGAGATTCGCGGCCATCGTCGCACCTACATCGGCTCGTTGCCCGGCAAGCTGGTCCAGAACATGGCCAAGGTCAAGACCAAGAATCCGTTGTTCATGCTCGATGAAGTCGACAAGATGTCCATGGACTTCCGCGGCGATCCCAGCTCGGCGCTGCTGGAGGTGCTGGACCCGGAGCAGAATCACACCTTCAGCGATCACTACCTCGAGGTCGATTATGATCTTTCCGAGGTCATGTTCGTGGCCACCGCCAACACCCTCAATATACCCGCGCCGTTACTCGACCGCATGGAAGTCATTCGTCTGTCCGGCTATACCGAAGACGAGAAGGTCAACATTGCGCTCAAGTATCTGGTTCCGAAACAGCTGAAATATAACGGGCTTAAAGATGAAGAGATTGCCATCGGCGAGAAGGTGATCCGCGACATCATCCGTTACTACACCCGTGAAGCTGGCGTGCGCAACCTGGAGCGTGAAATCTCCAAGATCTGCCGCAAGGTCACCAAGCAGTTGCTGCTGGAGCCTGAGCAGAACGGACGCAAGGTGACCCTGACCCAGAAGCGCCTGGACAAGTACCTGGGCGTACAGCGTCACCGCTACGGCGTTGCCGAGGAAAAGAACCAGGTCGGCCAGGTGACCGGATTGGCCTGGACCGAAGTGGGCGGCGAACTGCTGACCATCGAGGCGGCGATCGTCGCCGGCAAGGGCAAGACCACTTATACCGGCAAGCTGGGCGAGGTTATGCAGGAATCCATCCAGGCCGCCATGACCGTGGTCCGTTCGCGCGCCGCGCGCCTGGGGTTGGCCACGGATTTCTACCAGCAGCACGATTTCCACGTGCACGTGCCCGAAGGCGCGACCCCCAAGGACGGTCCGAGCGCAGGTATCGCCATGTGCACGGCGATTGTTTCTTCCCTGACCCGTATCCCGGCGCGGGCCGAGGTGGCCATGACCGGTGAGATTACGCTGCGCGGCGAGGTTCTGCCCATCGGCGGTCTCAAGGAAAAGCTGCTCGCCGCTCACCGCGGCGGCATCAAGACCGTGCTGATTCCCGAGGAGAACCGCAAGGACCTGGTAGACATCCCGAAGAACATCCGCGACGATCTCGACATCCGGCCGGTTCGCTGGATCGACCAGGTCCTGGAGGCGGCGCTGGAGCGCATGCCGGCGCCGGTCGAGGACAAGCCGGCCGCTGAATCCGAGGCGGCAGCCAAGCCCGCCGAGCCGCTCGACGTCAGCAAGAACGTCATCACGCATTAAGCCCGCCGTCCCTCGGCGGGTGATGGTGGCTTGCCATCGCCCATTCTGTTTCTTGACACGGCCACCGGGCCGGGCGTATATCTTTTCGCCAGCCCGGGCGTGTTGTCTTGTCGTATGCGTCCGGGCACCGGCCGTCCCGCAGAACACGTCTGTCTAACCGTTCCAGGGGGAGATGCACACGTGAACAAATCTGAACTGATCGACCAGGTTGTCCTCAACGCAGAACTCAACAAAGCCACCGCCACGCGCGTCGTCGACGTTTTGCTTGACGTTATTTCCGAGCGGCTGCGACAGGGCGATACCGTGACCCTGTCCGGCTTTGGAACCTTCACGGTCAGCAGTCGCACGGCGCGCAATGGACGTAACCCGCGTACCGGCGAGATGATTGCCATCCCCGCCTCCAAAAGCCCTCGCTTCAAGGCTGGCAAAGGCCTGAAGGATGCCTTAAACTAGCGCGCCCTCAGAGGGGGTCGAGGCAGCCGCCTGACTTTCCTGCTGCGGGTGCTTAGCTCAGCGGTAGAGCGTCGCCTTTACAAGGCGAGGGTCGGGGGTTCGAAACCCTCAGCACCCACCAGTTCAGTAAACAAGAGGACTGAGGGCCCAGGACTAAGGACTGAGGAACCCAGCATTCTTAGTCCTCAGCACTCAGTCCTAAGTCCTTAGCCCTCATGATTCGGAGCGGTAGTTCAGTTGGTTAGAATACCGGCCTGTCACGCCGGGGGTCGCGGGTTCGAGTCCCGTCCGCTCCGCCATTCATATCGAGCGAGGCAATCGGGAGAACCCGGTTGTCTCGTCTTGATCGAGTGCATCCACGGGTCCGCTGCAATTGCTGCCTCGCGCCGGCCCCGGTAGAGTACCGGCCCATGCTGAATACCATCCGCGAAAAAACCCAGGGCATCATTGCCACCTTCATCCTCGTCCTGCTGGTCATTCCCTTTGCCCTGTGGGGCATCAATTCCTACTTCGAAGGCGGTCCCAGCAACACCGTGGCCAAGGTCGATGGCACGGAAATATCCAAACAACGCTACCTGGAGGCGCTGGAACGCTACCGCGGACGGGTCGAGCCGGGGCGTTTCGAGAGCAGCGCTTTCAAGGAGCTGGTGTTGTCCGGCCTTATCGATCAGGCGCTGATGCTGCAGGATGTCAACGACGCCGGCTACCGCGTCTCTGATCAGCAGCTCACCCGCCTGGTTCATGAGATTCCCGTCTTCCAGCGCAACGGTCGTTTCGATATGACGATGTTCACTCAGTTCCTGCGCCGCGAAGGCCTGAGCGAGCAGGCCTTTCTGGCGCAGTTGCGCGCCGACATCACCACGCGTCAGGCGCAGTCGGGCCTGGTGCAGACGGCGATTGTCACGGATGCCGAGGTCAACCGTCTGGCCCAGCTGCTGGCCCAGCGCCGCGAGGCCGGTTGGCTGCGCATCGCCCCGGAACCCCTGGCGGCGCGCGCGCGCGTGACCCCGGAGGATGTGAAGAAATTCTACGAATCCAAACCGGATCTGTTCAAGACACCTGAAGAGGTGCGCATCCAGTTCGTACGCCTGTCGATCGAGGATCTCCGGCGGCGCCATCGGCCGACGGAGGCCGAGATCCTCAAGGCCTATCAGGACGACATCGGCCGCTACACCACCGCCGAGCAGCGGCGCGTGTCGCATATCCTGATTCCGTTGCCGGCCAACGCCGAGCCGGCGCAGGCGGAGAAAGCCGGTCAACGGGCCGAGGCGCTGCAGGCCCGGTTGAAGGCCGGTGCCGATTTTGCCGCCCTGGCACGCCAGCATTCCGGCGACAAGGCGACGGCCGCCCGCGGCGGAGAGCTGGGCGAAGTCAAACCGGGCAAGTTGCCGAAAATCCTGGAAGCGGCGGCACTGGCGCTCAAGCCGGGCGAAGTCAGCGACCCGATCCAGACGCCGGCCGGGTTTCACCTGGTCAAGCTGACGTCACGCCCGTCCGTGCCCAAGCCGCTGGCGGCCGTGCGTGCGCAGGTGATCGAACAATTGCGCAAGCAATGGTCCGAGGAGCGGTTTGCGGAACTCGGGGAAAAGCTGCGCAATCTCGCCTATGAGAACCCGGACAGCCTGTCACCGGTTGCCAATACGCTTGAACTCGAAATCCAGCAGACTGGCTGGTTTACGCGCAGCGGCGGCCATGGCCTGGCCAGCCACCTCAAGGTCGTGGAAAACGCCTTCAGTCCGGAGTTGATCGGCGGTGGGCGTAATAGTGAGGTCATCGAGGTCGATCGCCAGACGCTGGTCGCGATTCGCGTCATCGGTCATCGCCCGTCAACCCAGAAACCGCTGCAGCAGGTGCGCGCCGAGGTCGAACGTCTGCTGCGTCAACAGTCGGCCAATGAGGCCGCGCTGGCGCTGGCGCGTCAGTTGCTCAGTGAGTTGCGCCAGGGCGGCGATCCGCAGGCCCTGGCCCGCCGCCACGGTATCGAACTGGTTGCGGCCCGTGTCCTCAGCCGCGAAACACCGGGAAGGGTCGATCCTCGTCTGTTAGAGGTTGTTTTCCGGACCAGTCGGCCCGCAGGTGGCAAACCAACGTATGAGTTGGTGGAGAGTGGCAGCCAGGGGCCGCATATCGTGATCCTGCGTCAGGTGATCGACGCCAGGCCGGAGCAACTCAGCGCGGATGTGCGCAAGAAGGTCCGCCGGCTGCTGGAAGAGCGCCGCGGCAACGGCTATTTCGAACACTACCGCGACGGCCTGCGTCAGCAGGCCGACATCCGCATCCACAAGGAACGGTTGTAACGCGCCGCCTACGGCGTTTTGACCAGCAGCTTCTGGTAGTTGAGCCCGATGGCCACGGTATTGAACCCGCCATCTACGTAGGTGATCTCGCCGGTAACGCCGGAGGCGAGGTCCGAGCACAGGAACGCTCCCACGTTGCCGACTTCATCGATGGTCACGCCGCGCTCCAGCGGCGACATCAGGTCGTTGTAGTCGAGCAGTTTCTTGAAGTCGCTGATGCCGGAAGCGGCCAGGGTGCGTATTGGGCCGGCCGAGATGCCGTTCACGCGGATGCCGTCCGGTCCCAGCGACTGGGCCAGGTAGCGCACGTTGGCCTCGAGGCTGGCCTTGGCCAGGCCCATGACGTTGTAGTTGGGGATGGCGCGGACCGCGCCGATGTAGGACAAGGTCAATAGCGCGCCGGCACGGCCCTGCATCATGCTGCGTCCGGCCTTGGCCAGGGCGGCAAAGCTGTAGGAGCTGATTTCGTGAGCCACGCGGAACCCCTCGCGAGTCACGACATCGATATAGGAGCCGGCCAGTTCCTCGCGCGGGGCAAAGGCCACGGAATGAACGATGATGTCGAGCCCGTCCCAGAAATCATCCAGGCGCGAAAAGGTTTCGTCGATCTGGCTGTCGCTGGAGACATCGCAGGGCAGGCAGATGCTGGAGCCGGTCGCGGACGCCACTTTCTCCACCCGCTCCTTGAGCTTGTCGTTCTGGTAGGTGAAGGCGAGGGCGGCGCCCTCGCGGTGCATGGCCTTGGCGATGCCCCAGGCGATCGACCGTTCGCCGGCGACACCGACGATCAACGCCCGTTTGCCGTCCAGAAATCCCATGTTCGTGTCTCCTCGTTATTCCGGTCCGCGGCCGCTGCGTCGGTGGCACGGAAACCGGTAAAGTAACGAAATTCACCGGCGCGCGAAAGAGGGTTGGGGTGCGCGAAATCGGGTATAGTGCCGTGATCGCGGCGGTCGCTCATGCCCTCTCGCAGCCACCACACGAATCGCCGTCCATCCTTGCGTTTCCCGGCGCGGATGGCGACGGTATTGTTATTGGCAGTCCCGGTGGCGATTCACGCCGCCTGGAACGACCCCTATCCGGCACACGAGCAGGGCCAGAATATCCTCTACACGGCCTTTCGCGAGCGTCCCAAGCACCTGGACCCGGCCCGTTCCTACAGTTCCAACGAGTACGATTTCATCGCCCAGATCTACGAGCCGCCGTTCCAGTATCACTATCTCAAACGCCCTTTCCAGCTCGTCCCGCTGACCGCCAGCGCCATGCCCGTGCCGGTCTATCTCGATCGTC
>ERZ1292623.3850-Hain-H51-01um-R1-3850-length-12592-cov-7_pt1 | contig 12592 bp, 10 predicted proteins | sample MGYA00564398_ERZ1292623 | MGnify/ENA primary metagenome ERZ1292623 (study PRJEB36523, sample SAMEA6512633) | groundwater metagenome | collected 2019-01-07 | study: AquaDiva: Metagenomics assemblies of 32 groundwater samples | reverse complement strand
TTTGGAAATTAAATATCCCAGCATTTCTGATTTGTGGAAGTCTGAAGTTTTGGCCATTTCTTTTTCCCAAAAAGCCAGCACCATCGGGTCGGTTAATTTTTTCTTCCATTCGTTTACAAAATCATCGTCGGTGAACATGCGGGGAATTTCGGCGATGGTGCCCGGGTTTACCATGTCCGCCATCAAAGTCAGCATCACATTGCGCATGTTGTGTTCAAACATCGGGCCGATCATACTCGGATCCGTAACCAGTTTATAAAATATAGAAATCATTTCTTGGGTGGCAAAATCTTTTTGCTCTTCGGTATTTATTTCCAGCATGTTTAAGCCGATAGGCCGTTCCGTATCCGACGGGTTGAAATAAATTACATCTTCAGCTCTTTCTTTGGGCACATGCTGTAAAACATATTCCACAAAATCACCATGCGGATCAATGACGCACACGCCCTCGCCGTTTAAAATGTCTTGCACCGCCATATTTTGAATAAATACGGATTTACCACTGCCGGATTTGCCGATAGCATAAAGATGTCGGCGTCGATCATCTCGTTTCATGCGCACAATCGTTTCTTCTCCACGGTAGACTGCGCGACCTAAAATAATGCCTTCCTTTGGTATATTTATGGGCGGGGGAGCCTTGCGCGCGCCGAGCCAGTTGATATTGGGGGTTTCGGTGCTGGGTATAGGCAGGTGCCACAGGCTGGCCATTTCTTCGGTATTAAATACCATGTATTTGTCGTCGCGCATACTGCGGTAAATATAATCGCGAATAAGCGCGCTGGGCCGGCGGGGAATAACGGCCGCCAAAGTGTTGCCATAACGGTACAAATTGTATTGGCTAAAAGCGTTAATAATGTTCTCTAGATTCAGCATGGCTTTTTCTTTGCTATTGGCCGAGCTCACCAGGCGTAAAGTGGTTTCTAGTCCGCCGCGACTAATTTTTTCTTCCATATTTTTTACCATCTCTTCTTCCATTTGCGTAATTTGATATGTTTGTCCGCCATGCTGTTCGCTGGCCACTTTCTTTTTGGCGAATAGTATTTTACTCCAACCGCTAAAAAATTTGCCTATTGCCCCGCGCTTGGCCACATATTCAAATTTTTCTCCTTTTTTTATATCGCGAATTAAACCCACGCCTTGACGCCTCCATTTACCGGTAGCGGGGCGCACAACGCATTGAATTAGCGCGCCTTCATCTTCTAGTATTTTACTTAAAGGATTGAGCAGGGCTACCAAGGGGTCGCTATCCAGTTTTTTGTATGTTTTTAAAGGAAAAGCCGATTTATGTTTTAACCACAAATAGGCGCCGACAATATGGCTTTGCGGTTTGAAAATATTATAATCTGGTTCTTCAGTAATTTCGGCATGCGGGTATTGGGCATGAATCTGTTGTTGCACAAATCCTTTAATTTTGTCCGGAACGGCCACATAAAAAGATATTTTACTGTCTTTTACCACAATTTCAAAAGAAACATGATCGTTTCTGCCTTTCAGCCAGGCCAAAAAGCCGCCGTCTCTTTTTAGACCGGCAATAGCCGAAAAAAGAGTTTCGGCTACGGCGATTTCTTCGCGGGTTTGATCAAGATTGGCCTCCGCGCTCATTGATTCCGGTTTCTCGCCCTTTTTTTCTTTGGGCACTTTTATTAACAGAACCGTTTTATGGAATGCTTTGCTTTCTCGACTCTTGGCCATGAAAATCGCTTTTAAAATGTACAAAAAAGAAATTAAAAGCACCAGCCCTAAAGCGGGAGGAAATAATAAATTAAAAAGATTATTTCCCAGCAAACTGTTTAGGGAGTTTATTAAAAAATTTACAAGCTCCGCCATATTAGAATTTGTCTTTTAAAGCAATAATTTTATCTGTTTTTATTTTTGCTTCTTGTTCCAAAAAGAAATGATTTATCCCGGGCAATATTCTTAGCCAATCCAAAATCAGGCGCAATATTTTTTTAACTTTTATGTGGGCGCTTTTTAACAGCTCTCTTATTTGGCTTGCGGCCTGTTCCCCCTTCAGTTTAAATTCCTGTTTGGCGACAGGGGATAGCCGCTGATAAGAATCGTTTAAGCCCTCTTCCATTATTTTTTCTATTTTTACCATCACCGCGTCTTTAACTGGCAGAGGCATGGCCAGCCTGGGTTTGGGTATTGGCCGAGGTTTTTGTTGGCTAGCTTGTTCGGCCGATGAAATTTGTTCTGTAGGCTCTTGTTCCATGCCGACTTCTTTTTCCAATTTTAAATCAAGCTCCTCTGGAGTAGCTTTAATTTCGGGGGCAATTACAGGCCGTAAATTTTGTTCTTTAGACGTGTCTACCATGAAAATATTATAACATATTTTAAGTATCATAACAATGTGGTATAATGTAAATTGTCATTCTGAGCAAAGCGAAGAATCCCTTCTGTTTGAACGAAAGGGATCCTTCATTACATTCAGGATGACAATAAATCGAGTCTATGAAAAATACTAACGAAATACAAAACAACGGTTTGCTGTGGGTGAATATAACCCAGCCGGAAGAAAAAGTTTTGCGCGCCGCGCAAAAAAGATTTCAGCTGGCAGACCAGGATATTAAAGAAAGCCTGCCGTCATTTCAACGTCCCAAGTTCATCAAACGCGATGAGTATTATTTTATGGTTTTGCATTTTCCGGTTTTTGACCGCAAAACCCGCAGGCTAGGCTTTACCGAAGTGGATTTCTTTTTAAGCGGCCAGCATTTTATAACCACACACAACGATAGCTTGCCGGTAATTGGAAGCTTTTTTTCCGAATGTCAGAAAAGTAACGCTGCCAGAGATAGATATTTTCAAGGCACGGCGGCAAAACTATTTTTTGAACTTTTAAGCCGGCTTTTAGATTCAATTTTCCCCATTCTTTTGCATGTCAATGACGATATTAATGCGGTTGATAAAATTTTATTTGCCAAAATTCCGGACCGAAAAATGGCCGAAGAAATTTTACGCCTCAAAACCAATGTGGTTAGTTTTAGGCGCGCCATGCAGAGCCACAAAACAGTTTTGGAGCGTCTCATTACCGGCGGCGGCCGCGAACTGGATTTACAGTCCTGTCAAAGCTACATAAATTCCACGCGCGAACACGTCAACGAAATTTGGCATATGCTGGAAAGCCAGAAAGAAAGCGTGGACGCTCTTCACCAAACCAGCGAATCCGTGGTAGGCCTGCATATGAACGAAATAATGAGAACGCTGACGGTAATCTCCGTTATTACGTTTCCGCTCACCTTGGTGGCCACCTTATTTAGCATTGGGGCCGCGGGTACGCCTTTGGTGCATGATATTTTCGGCTTTTGGAAAATAGCCGTATTAATAGCATTCGGCGCGCTGTTGATGTTTTTGGTGTTTAAGACGAAGAAATGGATGTAATTTTTGTCCCCTCCGGCGTATCCTCAACCGTATATCCGGCCGCTTCTATTTTTTTTCGCAGTTCGTCGCTTTTATGCCAGTTTTTGGAAAAACGGGCGCCGTCTCTTTCGGCTATTAAAGTTTGAATTTCAGCGGGAACGGAAATTTTCCCCCTTTTTATTTTACTCAATCCCAGTCCCAGCACTTTGTCAAATTTTAAAAGAGTTCTTCTTTTGGAAGATCCGGGGTACATAGGGTTTTTTATCAGGTCCCACATAATGGCCATGGCGCCGGGCAAATCCAAATCATTATTTATTGCATCCAAAAACTTTTGTTCATATTCGGCGCAACCTACACCAGCTTTGTCCCAGCTTTTAACGATATTATAAAGATGGTTCAAGCCGTTTTGCGCGGCCTGTAAAGCGTCCCAAGAAAAACTTAATTGTTTGCGGTAGTGAGTTTGCAGTAATAAATAACGATAGGCTAGGGGAGAGATGCGGTGTTCTTTAAGAGTGTTCAAAGTTATAAAATTTCCGGCCGATTTGGCCATTTTGTCTTCGCCCATCAATACAAATTCTCCATGCAGCCAAAAATTCGCCAACGGTTTGCCGCTGGCCGCTTCGCTTTGCGCGATTTCGTTGGTGTGATGCACCGATATGTGGTCTATGCCACCGCAATGAATATCAAATGGCTGACCCAAATATTTTACCGACATAGCCGAGCATTCTATATGCCAGCCCGGGAAGCCCAAACCCCACGGACTTTTCCATTCCATTTGCCTTTTTTTATCTTTTGGCGAAAATTTCCACAGCGCAAAATCCGTGATATTTTTTTTCTGTCCCATTTCCACTCTGGCTCCGGCTTTTAATTCTTGTTTGGCAAGTTGCGCCAGTTTGCCGTAATCTTTCAATTTGGAAGTATCAAAATAAACACCATCACTTGTTTTGTAAGTAAAGCCCTTTGTTTCCAGTTTTTTTATTAAAGCAATTTGCTCTTTTATATTATCTGTGGCCTTGGGAAATTTATTTGGCGGTAAGATATTCAGATTTTTTAAATCTTTTTGAAATGCCGCTGTATAAAATTTGGCAATTTCTTTGGCGGTCTTGCCCATAAGCTCCGCGCTTTTAGCCACCTTGTCCTCACCCTCATCGCCATCATCGGTTAAATGACCAACGTCCGTAATATTCATTATGTGGTTTACTTTGTAGTTATTGTATAACAGAGTTCTTTTCAGTAAATCCTCAAAAATATAAGCGCGCAGATTACCGATATGCGCGTAATTATAAACTGTTGGCCCGCAGGCGTACATGCCTACTTTTCCATGCTTTAATGGTTTAAAGTCGTCTATTTTTTTATTCAGAGTATTGTAGAGTTTTATTAACATAGAATTTCACGAATGCGCTTGCGCGCCACGAATAATGCGAATGTTTAGTTTAATTGGGAATACGCCAAATTTGTAAAGGGCGTATTCTAAAATTTATTAATAAACCTAACTTGAGGTTCAAGGCTTCCAAGTATCGCAATATCTGCATCTTATGATCAATAGTTAAACGATCTGTAACTTTTAATTCTACAAGTATTTTATTGTCAATAATTAAATCGGCTCTGAATTTTCCGATTATTATACCATTCATTTCAATTTGAAGTGGAACCTCGGTCGCATAAGGGATATTTTCCGCGTCCAAATAGGAACAGAGGGCTTTTGAATAATGTTTTTCTTGGAATTTTGTTCCAAGCTTGTTTTGAACAGCAAATAAAATTCCGTTTAATTTAAATGACAGATCCTTATAAATTATGTCACCCATATTCGCATTATTTGTGGGCCTCAAGGCCATTTGCATTATTCTTATTATATCTCATTTATCCCCAGTTATCAACACCGTTCTGTAAATAATGTTGTTTTTCTGGTATAATGAATTATATGTTTTGGAATAAACCGAAATCCTATCTCGGGGTTGATATCGGATCCGGGGGGATAAAATTGGTGGAATTGCGTCTGGAAAAAAACAGGCCGGTTTTGTTTTCCTATGGACTAACTTCCGGCAAACAAAATATTCATAAGCTGGCGACAAATGAAGAAAAAAATATAGCCGGTCTTTTGCAAAAAGAAAAGACCGCGAATACCCCTCCCTCTGTCCCTCCCCTAAAAGGGGAGGGAGATAACAACGCTCAAATAGAAAAATACGCCAATACCATAAAAACCATTTGTAAAACCTCCCGCATAATGTCCAAGACCGCCGTAGTCAGTCTGCCGGTTTCATCGGTTTTTCATGCCGTTGTAACTTTGCCGATGGTAAAAAAAGAAGACTTAGATCATATTGTTAAGGCCGAGGTAAAAAAATTGTTGCCCATGCCGTTGGAAGAAATGGCCTTGGATTATCAGGCGCTAAAGGGTTCGCCTGAAGATAAATCCCAGCGCGTACTGGTCAATGCCGTTCCGCACAAGTTAATTGAATTTTATTCCAAAGTTTTTCAGCGCGCCGGGTTGTCTTTAGATGCTTTGGAACCGGAATCAACCGCCCTGGCACGGTCTTTAGTTGGCCGCGATCAAGCAGTATCCATGATAATAGACATTGGTTCCGAAAGAACAAATTTTTTTATAATTGATCAAGGTGTACCGATTACCCATCAAAGCATAGAATCCGGTGGCGACAAAATAGACAAGATTTTACAAAATATTTTGGGATTTGAACAAGCTTTGGTAGAGCAAGCGAAATATGATTTATTTGATTATCTGGCCGCGAATAGTAATAATGTACTTAGTGAACAAAAATGGCTAGATATTTTAATGCCGGTGGTAGATCCGATAATAAAAGAAATTGAAGTGAGTCTGGAGCTATATTTGCGTCAAACAGGCAATGAAGGCAAGCGTCCGGAAAAAATAATTTTAACCGGTGGTATGGCGCTCATGCCGTTTTTGGCAAAATATATCCAAGAAAAATTCAAAATTAAATGTTATGTGGGAGATTCGTGGGCCAGAGTCGTTTACCAAGACGGCTTAAAACCGATTTTGCGCCAAATCGGACCGCGCATGTCCGTAGCCATTGGTTTGGCGCTACGCAACACAATTAATTAATCTTAAATATGTCTAAAGACAACCAACCCCATGTTTTAATTCTAGAAGACGATGTTTTCCTGGCCGAAATTTATCAGAAAAAATTTGAAATGGAAGGATTTAAGGTAAGTATGGCGGGTAACGGCGAAAAAGGGTTGGCGGATATCAAGAAAAAAAAGCCGGACATCGTATTGCTGGATATACTTTTGCCAAAATTAGACGGTTTTGCGGTATTGGAAGCGGCCAAAGCGGATTCGTCAGTAAAAGACATTCCCATAATTTTGCTGACTAATTTAGGTCAAAAAGACGACGTACGGCGCGGATTAGCCGAAGGGGCAGCCGATTATTTAATTAAAACCCATTTTAAACCATCAGAGGTTGTGGATAAAGTCAGAAAAGTATTGCATAAAAAATAAATGATTGTGGTATAATATTTGTAATATGCATCTAATTTATAGAAAGGGGGTGAAACTATGAAAAATATGAATAAGAAAGGTTTCACCTTGATTGAATTGTTGGTGGTAATAGCCATTATCGGTTTATTATCAACCTTGGCGGTAGTAGCTTTGGGAAATGCCAGACAAAAAGCTCGCGACGCGCGCCGTCTATCCGACTTAAAACAATTACAAACAGCTTTGGAACTTTACTACACCGACCAAACCGCTTATCCGACAGGTTCAGCTGTCACTTTGGGAGCCGGGAACTATGCTTGTTTAAACGCAAGTGGTTTCGGAGCCGCAGCTTGCGGCACCCCATATATGGGTCAAGTACCGGCAGATCCGTTAGCCGCCCAAGCATATACCTATACCGGTAGCACCAGCACCTATACTGTTGCCGCTACTTTAGAGACTACCGTAAGCGGATTGAGCGGAGGAGTAACTCTTAGCCCTTCAGGAATTGCCGACTAATCTAGTTTAAACTTAAGTTTAAAACAAAACACCCCCTCTTTCGAGAAGGGGTTTTTTGTTGCGGATTTTGTTTGCTATTGATATAATTAGTCCGTATGAATTATCTAATAGATATTGGTCGATTTGCGTATATAATAATTTTTTTTCTCGGCCTGGCGCTGGGCAGTTTTTTAAATTCGTGGATTTGGCGCACCCGGGAAAATATTAGAATTGTAAACGGCCGCAGTATGTGCCCGCATTGCCGGCGCCAGCTAGCCTGGTATGAAAACATACCCGTTTTAAGCTATTTATTTTTATGGGGGAAATGCCGGACCTGTAAAAAATCGATACCAAAACATTTTACTTTTGTAGAAATAGGCGCGGCCTTGATTTTTGTGTTGGTGGCCTGGAGGAATTTAAATAGTGCGGTGGTAACGCCAGCGCATTTTTTTAGAGATATTACTTTTTCCGCATTGCTGATTGTTATTTTTATTTACGATTACCTGTATCAGGAAATTTTATCGGAAGTGATTTGGTTCGGCGCGCTGGTCGGATTATTTTTTAATCTTTATTTAGGATTTAGCTTAGTATCAATGTTGGTCGGCTTGTTAATTGCGAGCGGCTTTTTTTGGCTGCAGTTTGCAGTTTCCAAGGGCCGGTGGATAGGCGGCGGAGATGTGAGGATGGGCGCTATGATGGGCATTTGGCTGGGTTGGCCGTTGGTACTTATAGCTTTATTTTTGGCGTATGTGGCGGGAGCAATTGATGGCTTATGGCTTATAGCTTCTGGCAAAAAACAGCTTGTCAGCGTCGTTCCGTTTGGCACCTATTTGGCGCTGGGAACTTTTGTGGTTATGCTGTGGGGAAGTCAGATTGTTGGGTGGTATTTGAAATTTTTACGTTAAATATGTCTGACAATCTTAAACAAAGAATTAAATTACTGCGAGAACAAATAGACGATTTGCGCTATCGTTATCATGTTTTAAATGATCCGCAAGTTACCGACGCCATGTACGAGGGGTTGATGGATGAATTGCGAAAAATAGAAACCCAGCATCCGGAATTGGTAACGCCGGATTCACCCACCCAACGTGTGGCCGGCAAGCCCTCGGAAAAATTTGTCAAAGTTTCCCACACCGTGCCGCAATGGTCTTTTAACGACGCTTTTTCCGAAGAAGATATGGCTGATTGGGAGGAAAGAATACTAAAGATTTTGGAAAAAGAAATAGGAGAGAGGCCAAAAGATTTGGATTATGTTTGTGAACTAAAAATAGACGGCTTGCACATGGTTTTAACGTATGAAAATGGCCATTTAAAAACCGCCGCCACCAGAGGCGACGGCAAAGTGGGTGAGAACGTCACTACCAATATTAAAACCATCTGGTCTGTGCCGTTGCAAGTCAAAAGTCCAAAGTCAAAAGTCCAAAGTCATTTGGTTGTCGAGGGCGAAGTCTGGATGGATAAAGAGATGCTTAAAAAAATTAATGCTAGCAGGGCGAAGCTCGGCGAAGCCCTGTTTGCCAACCCGCGCAATGCAGCGGCCGGCACCATTCGGCAGTTGGATCCGTCTATTGTATCTGAAAGAAAATTAGTACTGACCGCCTATGATATTTCCAGTAACAACGCGCCGGATCTTCAGGAAAAAGAATTGGAAGAATTAAAAAATCTGGGTTTTAAAACAGATATTCATTGGAAAGTTTGTAAAAATTTAAAAGAAATTTTTGAATTTCATCGTTATTGGCAAAACCATAAAACCGGCCAGGAATTTTGGATAGATGGCGTGGTCATAAAAGTTAATCAAAAAAAGTATCAGAATTTACTGGGTTTTACAGGTAAAGCGCCTCGCTGGGCGATTGCTTTTAAATTTCCGGCCGAGCAAGGCGCCACCAAAGTACGGGAAGTAATTTGGGGCGTGGGGCGCACCGGCGCCATTACTCCAGTGGCGGTTATGGATCCGGTACAATTGGCTGGCACCACCGTTACGCATGCCACTTTGCATAATTGGGATGAAATACAGCGTTTAGGAGTAAAAGTTGGCGATAGTGTAATAGTAGAAAAAGCCGGAGATATCATTCCCAAGATAATCCGGGTTTTGGACAAAATGCGTGCCGGCGAAGAAAAATCAATTAAAGAACCAAAAAATTGCCCGATTTGTGGCAACGAAGTCAGTCGTCGTGATTCCCCGTTTGGGCGGGGTAGGGGTGGGTTGGCCGAAAGCTCCGTCGCTCTCTACTGCACCAATAAAAATTGTTTTGCCCAGCAACTGCGCCGGATTATTCATTTTGCCGGCAAGTCTGCCTTTGATATTAAGGGTTTGGGCAAAAAAATTGTGGAACATCTGGTAAAAGAAGGCTTGATAGAAAACGCCGCCGATATTTTTAGATTAACCAAAGGCGATTTAGAGCCATTGGAGCGTTTTGCGGAAAAATCCGCGGAGAATTTAGTGGACGCTATCGCCTCGGCTAAAAAAGTAACTCTAGCCAGGTTTATTAACGCGTTGGGCATTGGGCATGTGGGCGAGGAAACGGCTATCAAGTTGGCCGAAGAATTTAAAACTTTGGAAAATTTAATGAAAGCGGGCATTTCTGATTTAGAATACATACCGGATGTTGGTCCGCAAGTCGGATCGTCTATTGTGGCGTATTTCAGGGATGAGAAAAACAAAAAACTTGTTCAAAATTTATTAAAAAATGGAGTAAATATTGCCAAAGTTGAAGCGAAGAAAAAAGGAAGGCTGTCCGGACAAGTTTTTGTTTTAACCGGAACTTTAAGCGCCATGAGTCGCGACGAAGCCAAAGATAAAATTAGAGAACTAGGAGGAGAAGTGGGGGAGTCGGTCAGCAAAAATACTTCTGCCGTCATCGCCGGTGCCAATCCGGGCAGTAAGTTGGATAAGGCAAAACGATTAGGGATGAAAGTTATAGACGAAAAAGAGTTTCTTAATGTGTTGAGAAGTTAATATTATTTTTGTAGGTTTTGACACACCCACTCGGATGTGTTTTAATTTATGCAGAACGTTCACCCCCAATCAGGAGAAATGCCATGTTCACAGAACGCGCGCAAAAGTATGCGCATTGGCTAACAATGCTGGCAATTGGCATGCTATACCCAACACTAATATTGGCCTTAGCAGGCCAGGATCTGGCTCACGACCCCCAAGGCTATGCCATTGGCCATTTGGCGATGACAATCTCGTTTATGGTTCTAATGGCCGCGGCTTTGTTCGGCCCCATTACGGCCGACCCCAAGCTCAAAATCATGCCCGACTGGACTTGCTGGCTAATGGCCTATGGATTTGTCGGACTCATCGCAAAGCTCTTTTTTTGCATCTACGCAGACCACACTTCGGCAATGTCATCCGCTTATATTCCCGGCGCGGTATTTTGCCTGAACATGCTAGGAGCCTTTCTAATCCAAACATGGGTGGCGAGCGAAAAACTGTCGCTTCCATTACGGATAACCCTGCCGGCGCACGGTCTTTTCGTAGCCTGGACATTTTTCACGCTCACTCACGTCGCTGATACCGCGTTCATTGTCATTTCGGCTATTGCCATTGTGGCAACGTTCCTGATCGGGATGCCGATTATTTTCATTGTCGATAAACGCCTGCAAGCCGAAGCGGGGCAGAACAAGTCAATGGTGTAGTTTAGCCCTGTTCGCCAATTGGCGGGCAGGGCATTTTTTTATCCACTTTTCATCCACCCCAGGTTTTCAAAAAGGCCTTATTTGTGTTATAATATTCCAGCTATGTCCTCTAAATACATTTGCTGGTTTAAAGACCTCACTATCAAAGACATTCCTTCTGTAGGCGGAAAAAACGCTTCATTGGGGGAAATGTACGCGAAATTAAAATCAAAAGGCGTACCAGTGCCAAACGGTTTTGCGTTAACAGCCGACGCGTACTGGGCTTTTTTGCGCGCTAATAAATTAGACAAAAAAATTAAAGAAACATTAAAAGGTTTGGATAAAAAAGATATAAAAGAATTGGCGAGAGTAGGCGAGAAAGTAAGAAGTATGATTTTGGCCGCCACCTTTCCCAAAGATATAGTCAAAGAAATCGTAATTGCGTACAAACAACTTTGCAAATTAACTAAAAAGAAAAACCTGGACGTAGCCGTACGCAGCAGCGCCACGGCCGAAGATTTGCCAGACGCCAGCTTTGCCGGCCAGCAGGAAACTTATTTAAATGTGCGTGGCGAAGATGCGTTAATGCTGGCCAGTAAAAAATGCATTGCTTCTTTGTTTACCGACCGCGCTATTTCATATCGCGAAGATAAAGGGTATGAGCACACAGCGATTGCTTTATCGGTAGGCGTGCAAGAAATGGTCCGTTCCGACGTGGGCGCCAGCGGTGTAATGTTCACTTTAGATACCGAATCCGGTTTTAAAGGCGTGGTTTTAATAAACGCCGCCTATGGTTTGGGCGAGTATGTAGTCAAAGGTCAGGTTATTCCCGATCAGTTTTATATTTTTAAAGAAGGCCTAAAAAATGGTTTTAAATCCATTATCAGCAAGCGTTTGGGCAGTAAAGAAGTAAAATTGGTGTATGGCAAAACCGGTACCAGGCAAGAAAAAGTTAAATTATCTGATCAGCAAACATATTGTTTAACCGACGACGAAATTTTACAGTTGGCCAAGTGGGGCGTATTGATTGAAAATCATTATGGCCATCCTATGGATATAGAATGGGCCAAAGATGGTATCACCGGCCAGTTATTTATTGTCCAGGCCAGATCTGAAACTGTGCGCTCCAGAGCCAAAATAAATGTTATTGAACAATACCAGCTGAAACAAAAACAAAAAGGAAAGGTTTTGCTCACCGGAACGAGTGTGGGCCAAAAGATTGGTCAGGGTCATGCCAGAGTTATCAACTCGCCCAAACAAATGAAGCAGTTTAAGCCCGGCGAAGTTTTAATTACCCGTATTACCGATCCGGATTGGGAACCAATTATGCGCATGGCCAGCGCTATAGTTACCGAGCAGGGCGGTAAAACCTCGCATGCCGCCATTGTCAGCCGCGAACTTGGTACGCCGTGTATTGTCGGGGCGGCCAAAGCGCGTCAGATAATAAAAACCGGTGAAGAAGTGACTGTGTCCTGCGCCGAAGGCGAAGTCGGTTATGTTTACAAAGGCTTATTGCCATTTGAAGTGCATAAAACCGAAATTAAAAACGTGGCGCTTACTCGCACCAAAATCATGATGAACCTGGGCGACCCGGACAACGCCTTTTCTTTATCAAATATACCAAACGATGGCGTGGGCTTGGCGCGCGAGGAATTTATTTTTACCAATT
>ERZ1292623.3849-Hain-H51-01um-R1-3849-length-12593-cov-11_pt1 | contig 12593 bp, 19 predicted proteins | sample MGYA00564398_ERZ1292623 | MGnify/ENA primary metagenome ERZ1292623 (study PRJEB36523, sample SAMEA6512633) | groundwater metagenome | collected 2019-01-07 | study: AquaDiva: Metagenomics assemblies of 32 groundwater samples | reverse complement strand
TATATCTACCTTCAAATACTTGATAATCTCCTTGTATTAATTTTGTTTTCATTTTTAACCTTGAATAAATAAGAAGTAAAGAAGTATTTATAAAGCTTTCGTTTTATACGCACTTTAAAGTAGTTACAAATAATTAGTAAATCTTATATATATAAATAACATAAGAGTACAATGGAAAACTTAAGACGATTACACAGTGATATCGAGGATATAAAAAGAAATTTAGTTATAATAAAAAATATACTTAAAGAAGATTATGAATTAAGTGGTTATGCAAAAGATGAATTAAAAAAAGCAAGAAAAACACCTATTTCTAAATACATCAATCATGAAGATTTAAAGAAAAATCTTCTAAAATGATTTATTCTATTAAGTGGCACCCCCCAAGGCTGAGAAAAACCTTAAAAAATTACCAAAAGAACTTATTATAAGGGTCTTAAATAAATTTGATGAATTGATAAAGAACCCATTTAGATTTCTTGAGCATTATGAAGGTCAAGATGTTTATAAATTTCGTATTGGAGATTATAGGGCATTAATTGATATAGATTTCAAAAATAAAATACTTTTTGTTAGAGTTTTTGATAAAAGAGGAAGGATTTATGAAAGATAATCAAAATTCAACAAACTTAACCTTATGCATATTATTCCTAACCTTGTCTAAATTAGTATTAAACTTGTTCATAAATACGATAATTTTTTCACAAGCTAATTCTTTAATCTCATTTGAAGTCATTTTTCCAGATTTATAATTATCATGTATTCTTTGTAATTCTTTATCATCTTCTATTAAATGTTGTTTAAGTAATTCAAAAACCATATCTTTTTCAATTACAGCTCCAAGTTTTCTATGTTCTGCTAAAGTTTTTCTTCCGCCAGTAACTGCATTTCTTATTTTCTTGCATACAGAATTAATATCTTCTGGTAACTCAATCATACTTTCAGGCTTAGATTTACTCATTTTAACATCTCCGTCTAAAGAAGGGGTAAATTTAGTGTATAACGCTGCAGGAGGAATAAAATTATAATTTTTCATTCTTGAAACTACATCTCTAGTTAACTGAACATGATTTCTTTGATCTATTCCCACAGGTATTATTCCAGGTATTTTTTCTTTGAATTGTGGATAAAGAATATCTGCAATTTGTGTAGTTGCTGCCATTATTCTGCTCGGTTCTGGATTTCCATATAATGCACGAAATTCATTTAATGTAATTTTTCTAGAAAAGTCATAAGAAGAATTAATTACTTGTTTATTCTGTGATTGAAAATAAAATACAGTTTTTTTAGCATCTAAACCAAGAGCAATATAAGCTGGAATGTGAAAGTTCAATGCTCGTTCATGAGATTCTTTTAATGAAATTCCCCTAGTACATAAAGCTTCCAAATCTGCTATTAAAATATAAGTTAAGGCATTATTATCCTGGAAATATTTTAAATTCTCAACAACAGCTTTAGTTCCAAAATGTATTTTATCATGAGAAGGCATTATCCCGGTCAAGGCATAATATTTTTTCTTATTCTTAATTGCATCTGAAATGACTTTTAAATCAGTTCCTGCAAAAACAATATTCCTTCGCATTAATCTATTTGGTTTTGGAAATAAATTAACATTAAATTCTTCTAAATTAAACTTCTGCATAACCTCTTTATAATCTTTAATTAAAACAGAACCCCAAGGATCAACCATGAACTTAGCCATTATATTTCATCAAGATTTTAAGTATTTAAAGTTTATTATCTTGTAAACCACTTCTTGCTGAGTTCTTGGAATAAATAAACAATAATTAATAATAATGTCATATAACCAACTAAGATATATATTTGAGGCAAGACAGCATTCAAATCCTGGTTAAATAATAAAATTTTTCTTAATGCGGTTTCTCCAACTATATAAGGATTAAATTGCACTATGTTTCTTAATGAAATAGGCAGGGTTTCTATTGGCAATATTGTGTTTGAGAAGAATAATAATAATGCTCCTAATGAAACTGAAGCTATATTTGCAGTTTCCCCGCTCCTAAACATATATCCAATTAACATTCCCAATAAAATAAATACGCTTCCCAACAACATTAATATGATAAATGCATTTAATAATGTGGTATCTGAAACTATAGTATTAGATATTCCAAACATTACAATAAATATTACAATTAACTGGAATAAAACAATTAGCACACTAGAAACATAATTACCCAAAATAAATACTATATCTGGGGTTGGTGTAATAAAGTTTCTGAAATATGCCTTGCTTTCTTTCTCTTGTACAATTGTTGTTGAAGCTAGTAATAAACCTGCAAATAATAAAACTAAAACAACTAATGTAGGGAATGTATAATTTAAGTTAGTTGCCTCAGCTGCTATTGGTTTAATCTCAGTTGTTATTGGGCTAACAATTCTTGCAACATCTCTTATCTCAATAGAATTAATATCATTATTTATATCCTTAATTGTTCTCTCTAAGTCTCTTGCATTTTGTATATTTGTATTTAATTTATCCTTTATTTCTCCTAATGACCCCTTATTTGAATTTACCAAACCCAATAATGTAGCATAGTCTGATTTTGCTGATTCGACTAAATCTTCTAAATCTGAATATTTGGAACTTGAATTATCCTTTTGCTTTAAATCATCTATCTCATCTTCTATCTCTGTAAAATTACCCGTGCTGCTAAAATTAAAGGCTTTTATTACATCATTTAAGGTATTTTTAGAACTTGATAAGTCAGAAGATATTGTAGCTATTGTTCCTGTTTTTTCTCCGAGTTTTGTATTCGCATTATTTAAACTTGTTAATAATCTTCCGGTTAAAGCTGTACTTAATTCAGTTGATTTTGTAGCTATTTTATTTGAAATTCTATCTAAGATAATATAAACAAAATTTATTCTAGATTTATCAACATGAAAAACAATCTTATCACTGGTTTTTAAGCTTAGATCAGGTGGGAATATTGTACAGACATGTAAGTTTCCTGACTTAATCATTTCTATACATCTATCTTCGCTTTCAACTTTAATAACTTTAAATTGTTCATCCTGTAACTGTGTAATAACCGAGTCGGAAAGCTCGCTATAACTTGTTGAGTAAGTTCCAACCTTAATATCAAATAATGAACTTGTGTTAAAAGCTAATCCGATTAAAAGCATTAAAGCTAACGGTCCAAGTAGAACAATTAATGCTGATGTTCTTGATCTTATTAATAACTTAAGATTTTTCTTTATTATCTCTACTAGCTTTGACATTTTCCTGTTTTTTTACCTCTTTTATTTCTGGTTTTACTTCTTGTTTGGTTAATTCCTCAAATAATTCAGTTAAACTTGGCTTGCCCATACTTATTGAAACTATTTTTGCTTTGCTTTTCTTTACAGAACTTAGTATATTTCTTAATGCTTTTTCACCTTTTTGAGTTGTATAAATATAAATACTGTTCCCCCTTATAGAATATTTCTTTACATCTTTTTTTCTTTTTATTATTTTAATTATATGAGCATAATCTCTATCTTCTGTTTCTATACTTACTTCTGAATATCTAGAATATTTATTTTTTAAATCGTTTATATTTCCCGAGTCAATAATTTTCTTTTTATCTAAGATAGCAACATCCTTGCATATATATTCAACCTCATCTAATAAATGCGAGGTAATAATTATTGTAATATCTTTTTCATGATTAATTTTTTTTAATAAATCTAGAATTTCATTTCTTAAAGCAGGGTCAAGATCTTCAGTTGGTTCGTCCAAGATTAAAACTTTAGGATCATGAATTAAAGCACATGCAATATCTAATCTTTTTTGCATTCCAGCACTCAATTTCCATGCTATTAAATCATGGGCATCTTCTAATTCAACTAGTCTTAATAATTCTGGAATTTTTTCTTTTAAGACTTTAGGATTAATATTATACATTCTTCCGAAATATCGCAAGTTCTCATCAACAGTTAACTTAGTATAAAAACTTCCTTCCTGAGCTGCAAATCCAAATTGTTGCTGTACACTTTGTAAATCTCTGTAGATGTCTCTAGATTGAAATAATATTTGTCCTCTATCTGGTTTTAAAAATCCGACTAGCAGGCTAAGTAAAGTTGTTTTTCCAGAGCCAGACCTTCCTATTATTCCGAATATATTTTTATAAGAAATATTTAAGCTTAAATTATCAAGTATTACTTTTTTTCCATAGGATTTGGTGATGTTATCAAATTGAATAAACGGTTGTTCAGCCATTAATAAAATTTAGTTTAAAATGATATTTAAAGTTAATCTACTCACTTTAAAGTAGATATTAAAAATAAAAGTTAGTTTTTTAAATAAATTCAATATTAAATTATTAATGAAACATACCTTATTAATTACAATTACCCTAGCTTTATTATTTTTGGCAAGTCATTTTACAGGATTAATAATTATAGATAAATATTTGCCCAAGACTTTACCAAGTGGAGAAATCGTTGAGAAAGAACTGCCTTTAAACATTGAACGTCCTCAAGTAGAAGAAACAACATCTTATCTACCGATTTTTATTATAATATTAATTTCAACTGCAATAGCATTAATATTTATAAAATTTCAATTATTTAAGTTATGGAAATTGTGGTTTTTTATTTCTATAGCATTAACTTTGACTATTGCCTTTAATGCTTTTATTTCACAAATGGCTGCTATCGTTCTTGCAATAATATTGGCATTATTTAAATTATTTAAGCAAAGCACAATAATCAATAATCTAGCTGAAATATTTATTTATGGTGGTTTGGCTGCTATCTTTGTTCCATTATTTAATTTAACTTCTATCTCGATTTTATTGGTTTTGATTTCAATTTATGATTTTTATTCTGTATATAAAAGCAAACACATGATTAAGCTAGCAAAATTTCAAACTAAAGCGAAAGTTTTTACTGGATTAAATATCCCTTACAAAATAAAAACCAGGGGAAAGAAAATCGAATTTACAACAGCTATTTTAGGCGGAGGAGATATAGGATTTACTTTGTTTTTTTCCGGGGTAATTTTAAAAGAATTTAGTTTATTAGCTGCATTAATTACTTCTTTTGTAACAACATTAGCTTTGATTGTTTTATTATTCTCAGCAAAAAAAGGTAAGTTTTATCCTGCAATGCCTATATTAACTCTTGGTTGCTTCTTGGGATATTTAATAGTTAAATTTATAATATAATAATTCTAGAAATATATTATGGGCGATTATAAAATTGTAGAGAAGAATGGAGAAAAACATTTAGTAGAAACAGGTATATTTGGGGATGTTGATCATGGTGAATTGCATCAAAATTTTGATAAAATTGAGACAAGAAATATAGCTAGCGAAAATTACACCTTAACTCAAAAATTCGGAGGAGATTTTGAGATAAACACAGATAAAGGAAGGGAAGGTACTTTAGAAAAAACATGGCAAGGAAATTATGAATTCAATGAAAAGAAACCAGAAGTTAGTAATGTAGATGATTCATCTAACCAATCTCGAGAATATGAAGTTCCTAGTTCTTCATCTTATGATGCTTCATATAAAAGTTCTTCTTCACCTAAATCAACGATAAATAAAAAAATTAAACCTGTCAAGGAAGAAAATGAATTAGAAAAACTTGCTCGAGAAAAAGATTTAACTGAAATATATCCTTTCACAATTTTCGCCGGGGAATATTTAGATGAATTCGAAAAAATGAAGCATGGTAAAAAGATGATGGAATTAACTTTAATTAAACAAATCGCAATTTTAGATTATATTGCTAAATCTGATGAAGATTCTTATATTAGAAGAATCGCTGCAAGAAGATTAGACAAAGAAGAACTATATGTGCACATGTCAAAACATGATAAAGATCCTGAAGTAAGGTTAGAAGCTCTACAAAGCATAGAAAATGAAGATACTTTAAAAATGAAATTAATGTTTAATGATTCCAATATTGATAAGAATGATATTAAAATTTTTGGTTATCCTTTAGAAAAAAAGGCTATAGACTATTTATTTGAATGGAAAAGACCGGGTAATTTATATTTTTTAGAAGAATTAGCATTATTTGCAAAAGATACTTATATTAAAGAAAAAGCTGAAAATATACTAAGCGCTTGGGGACCCGGATGGTTTAGAACTATTTTAAAAATGTTTAATCTTTATGGATGATTATTTTATTCTAATAGCTTCTAAATTTTTAGGAGCATTTGTTTCTATTCTAAACATTTTATGCAATGTTGAAGCTAGATCCAGGCAATTTGAATTATCTCCGTGTAATAAAATTATTCTCTTTGGTTTTTGATTTAAATGCCTTACAAAACTAATTAATCTTTCCCTAGTACTATGACCTGTAAAACCACGAATAGCCGCAACTTCCATTTTCATTGAAATTTGCTTTCCATCAAGATTAAACTCCCTCTCACCATCGTTAATTTTTCTTCCTAAGCTATTTCTCCCTAGATAACTAGAGAAAATTAAACTATTTTTTGGATTATCTGCAAGTTCCTTAAAGTACTCGACAGAAGCTCCACCGACCATCATCCCTGAAGTTGCTAAAATAACACATGGACCGGCTTCTAAAACTTCATTCATTTCCTGTCTTGATCCAACTCTTTTAAAAACTTCATTCAAGAAAGGATTCTGGTCTTTATGAAAAACCATTTTTCTTACATTTGAATTAAAAAAATCAGGATAAGCTGTATGTATTGCTGTAATATCCCAAACAATCCCCTGAATATAAACTGGAATTTTTTCTAATTCACCATTTCTAATCATCTTGTCGAGAATAACCATAATTTCCTGAGCTCTTCCAGTTCCAAGTACAGGCATTAAAACCTTTCCTCCTCTTCCTATAGTTGTTTTAATTGTTTTTACAAGTAATTCTTCAGCTTCTCTTCTGTCTGGATAATTATCATTGCTTCCACCGTAAGTAGCTTCCATAATTAATGTTTCAAGTCTTGGAAATCTTGTTATTGCAGAACTTAATAAATTACTAGTTTCATAATTCATATCTCCAGTATAAACCAAATTATGTAACCCATTTCCAATATTCAGATGAACCATTGCACTTCCTAATGTATGTCCTGCATCGTAAAATGTAATTCTTATATCCGGGGTAATATCTGTAACTTCATCATATTCTAAAGTAATGCTGTGTTTAACCATTTCCTTAATATCTGTACTTGAAAAAATAACTTTTCTGTTTTCCTTTTGTGAAACACTAATGTAATCTAAAGCCATTAAAGAAGCAACATCTCTTCCTGGTTCTGTAAAATATACCGGTCCTTCAAAACCCATTTTATATAAATATGGAACAAAAGCAGAATGATCAACATGAGGGTGTGTAACAATAACTGCATCTAATTTAGAAATATCAAATTCAGGAGCATCTAACATTGGATAAGAATCTTCTGGATCTTGTGCAGCAACATCTATTCCGCAATCTAATAAAACCCTAGATTCAGGAGTTTGTAATAATAAACATGATCTTCCAACTTGTCTTCCTGCTCCCAAAAAAGTAACTCTAATCCAAATATCTTTTTTCTCATTGGTCCATCCACCATAAATTCTCTCTCCAACTTTATTCAGGAATTTTTTTCTAAAATCATTATTTTCATACAAAACACTTCTTATTTTTTCTGTAATCAGAGATTTTATTGGGGGAGTTCTTCTTACAATAGGAATCCATAATGTTTTCCTTTTAATTTCTTTTAATAATTCTCCTGATTTACCAATAGCTAATCCTGGTTTGCTTGCTTCTAAAATAACTTTGCTTCTAGGAATATCAAATATAACATTGGCTAATCCTGCTTCTTCTGGAATTAATTTTCTAATTTCCTTTTCAGCTTTTTCTTCTTCCATTAACAAGCTTTTATCTGGCCTTAACTCAATTCTTTTCTTTACAGCATCCACTATTGTTTTAACTACATCTCCACTATCCAAGAAAAAATCCTTGTTTTTAGTATAAAGAATTATGTTAGCTCCTTCAAATCCAGATTCACTTATTTCTGCTTTTTCTGGTACATACTTTAATACTTCTTTTAAAAGTTCATTCATTGTTATTAAGAAATAATTTGTTTATACTGTAAATTTAACTTCCTTTTCTAATACTTTTTTAACTCCGTCTTTTGTTATTGTTATAATATCATAACCAGAGCCACTTGCAATATCTCTTTGTAATGCTGCATTCAAGGCTTTTAATCCTAATTTAATTCCTTCATCTATAGATATATCTTTATTATAGCTAGATTCTAAGACACCTAAAGCAAATACAGAACCAGAACCGTCAGAATGATATTCATCTTGCTCTGTTACACTTCCATCTACTCCAATATCATAAACATGGTAGCCTTTCTCATCTCTTCCAGCTAATATAAATCCTACAATTCCTTGGACAGCACTGAATTTTCTAATATTTCCATAAACTAAACTTCCTACTAAATTAGCTACTTCTTTTGTGCTTGGTTTCTTATTTCTTCTTATAGTATCTAAGCGTATCTGAGCTTTTATTATCTTGATTAATAACTGGGCATCTGAAACCAAACCAGCCATTGTAATTGCAGTATCTTCATTTAATATAGAAATCTTTTGAAATTTCTTGCCTGCAATCATATAACCCATTGTCATTCTTCTGTCTGCAGCTAATACAACTCCGTCTTTGCAAACTATAGCAATGGTTGTTGTTCCTGTTTTATTAAACATTTCTTCTTTTTCCATTTTAATTATCAAGAAATCTTAATATGGTAAACTTAAGATATTTATAAATGTTTCGCTAAGTGTTCTCTGGTGCATTAAGTGGTCTTTTAAAATAAATTAATAATCTTATTTTATTTCTGAATGTTCTTCAATATTTCCATAAAAGAGTTTGTAATTTACGGTTAATTCTTCTCCTTTTTTAATCTCCTTAATAGCAGTGGTTACATTATCAACACTATCATCACAATTAGGTTTATTTGAATGATTAAAGAAACGAGCATCATCTCCACAAAGCAAATATTTTTTTTGGTTTTTATCTAAAAAGATATACTTATGTAATTGTTCTTGTAATACCAATGGAATTTGTTTTAAATCTGATTTAGATATATATTTGTCAATTAAAGGATTAAATTTCCATACTGTAGTCCCTTTAGAGATTGGTTGGTCTGCGAAAATTCCAATTCCGTGAATTTTACTTAAACCAAGCTTAGTTTTAACTAATAACACATTTTTTCTTTTAGTTGATGGTGTTTTTATAATTAACTATTTTCACTTAACTTAATCAATTCCAACCACTTATTATTGGAATTAAGTTTCAAGTCGGTAGCAAGTTCATAAGGACATTGTCTATACCTTGATGTTTGGTAATGAAGTTGTAATAAATTTCAAACTCTTTCATAATTAAATTAGCACTTATATTTGAATTAACGTATTTTTTTGAAACAACAAAAACTAATCCACCTTAATTAATCCTAAACTAATGCTTAAAGCTTCATCCACCCTTTCCATTATGTCTTGATTTACTTTACCAAGTTTCTTAACTAATCTTCTCTTATCTATTGCTCTTATTTGATTAAGTAAAATTTTTGAATCTTTATCTAATTTAGAAATATTTTTTGGTATAAAAACCTCGACAGGATAAATGTTTTCTATATTCTGGGAAGTTAATGGTGCTATTATTGTTATTGGACTATATTTATTTCCTATATCATTTTGTATTATTAATGCTGGCCTAGACTTTTTAATTTCATGTCCTATTGTTGGATCTAAATTTACCAGCCAAACGTCCCCTCTTTTTATTTCTTGCATCTCAATCTAACTCTTTAGAACTGTTTTCCCATTCTTCAAGACTTTTAATATCATATTTAGCGGATTCTTGATACCCCTGAATTAAATCATTTTTAAGATTTTTATTCCTGATTTTAGAAATGAGCTTTTGTATTATAATATCATAACTCTCATTTTTATATCTAAATTTATTCAATGCTAATTTTGTATCATTTTTGAGTTTCACGGTTGTTATTTTCATGGTATACTTACGGTATACTTTATATATAAGTCTTTTGTTTTTTAAAAGATTAGCACAATATTTATAAACAAAATTTTTAGCTTTAAATTAAATGCGCATAATAGTCTTAGATACAAACATTATCCTGGATGTATTAAAATTCAAGGTTGATTTATTTGAAGAATTAAAAAGAATATGTGATTTTGAATATGAAATTAAAATCTTAGATAAAACATTAAAGGAATTAGAAAATAAACCAAATGCAAAACTAGCTTTTAGATTTATAAAAGAAAAAAACATTAAGCTTATAAATAGTAAAAGTGCGGATTATGTTGACGCATTATTATTGGAATTACCTCAAGATTATATCATAGTTACGAACGATAAAGACTTAAAAAGAAAATTAAGAAAAGAAAATCGTCCTATCATAACATTAAGACAAAAAAAATATCTTATACTAGAAAATGTTTTATGAAGTAGAATTAAAAAGCCACGTTAGAGTCCCACCATCTAGCTTTAATATGGATGTAGAAGATGCTGTAATGCAACGATTAAATGAAATGTTTCAAGATCATATTTCTAAGGATTTTGGTGTTGTAATATCGGTTTCAGAAATCGTTGAGGTAAGAGAAGGAATAATAATTGCCGGAGATGGTGCAGCTTATTACGATACAACATTTAAATTATTTACATTTAAACCAGAATTACAGGAAGTTATTTTAGGAAATATTTCAGAAATAACTGATTTTGGTGCATTCATGAGCCTAGGACCAATAGATGGAATGATTCATATCTCACAAACAATGGATGATTTTGTTAGTTTTAGCAAATCAAATGTTTTAACAGGAAAGGAAAGCAAGAGAACATTAAAAACAAATGATGAATGCAGAGCTAGAATAATTGCAGTAAGTTATAAAGATCTTAAAAATCCCAAAATCGGTTTAACAATGAGACAATACTTATTGGGAAGTTTAAGCTGGATTAAAGATGAGTTAAAGAAGAAAAAATAAAATGGCAAAGAAAGTCTGTAAAAAATGCAAAATGTTTGTGGAAAAAGATGTTTGTCCTAATTGCCAAGGTAATCAATTTACAAATACATGGAAAGGGAGAATAACAATTTTAAACGCTGAAAAATCTGAAATTGCAAAAAAACTTGAAATAAAGAAAGATGGAGAATATGCAATAAAAACAAGATGAAAATAATAAAACAAGAAGAACATAGTTTATTGAACAGAAAACAGATTGAAGTTGAATTAGAACATAATAGATTAAAAACTCCAACAAAAGATGAGGCTTTGAAGAAAATTTCTGAATCATTAAAAGTCAACCCTGAATTAATAAAAGTAAAGGCAATTTTTACAAAATATGGTGGAAATTTTTCTAAAGTAATAGCTAATGTTTATAATAATTTAGAAAGTTTAAAGGCGATAGAAGAATTCAGAAAAAAACAAAAAGTAAAGAAGGGAAAAAAAGCTCCTGCTCAACAAACTAAAAAAGAATAAAAATGGCAAAGAAGAAAGTTAAAAACAAAAAACCAAGTCAAGTTTGGAAAAAATATAAATTACATGGAAATAAAATAATAAGGAATAAAAATTGTCCAAAATGCGGTATGGGTTATTTCTTGGCAGAGCATAAAGACAGATTTTATTGCGGGCATTGCCATTATGTTGAAATAAAAGGCAAGTAAAATGCTAGATTTATTTGTTTATGGTACTTTAATGGGTTCTGAATTAAGAAATAAATTATTAGGAAGAAAAATAGATGCTGTTCCAGATTCTTTATATGGTTTTAAAAAAATAGAGATAAATATAGAAAATGAAAAATATCTAGGAATTGTAAAAAATGGAAATAGTTCTATTAATGGTTTAATAATTAAAATTACAAATGAAGAATTAAGATTATTAGATGAATATGAAGGTGAAAGTTATAAAAGAGAAAGTGTTGTTTTAAAAAGTGGAAATAATGCTTTAACTTATGTTGTTAATTTTTAATTTTCTAAAAATTTTCCATATAATATCATAAATGTATCTCGATATGCTTTCGAAGTATCTTTTAAAATAGGTTTACCATTCCTATATTCAATATATCCTAAAAAACCAACATTATTTTTATACCTCATACCACGATATACTCTAAAATTATCTCCTGTTTTTGGTGAATCTATCTTGACAGGAGGATTAAAAAATTCATAAGTAAACATATGTTGTAAAATGCCTTCTTTTTCTACACTTAAAAATTCTGTATCATCGAGAACTATTTTTTCCATTTTAGATTTTTCTTTGGATCTAAAAAGAAATCCAGTTTGTTTAGTATTAAAATATATCGCAGAACCAAAAATTGCGACAAGACCAAGAGCGGCTAATCTTTTTCCAAAAGTTAATTTATTTTTATCCATTTTATTTAATAAACCCAGGAAGACCTTACGCGAGGTAAAGCCTTCATGGGAAAAAAGAGGTGATATGAAAAAATAGTATACTTAACTAGTATATAAATCTTTCGGTATGTTTAAACTATAAAGTAGTTACAAAGATTATTTTTAAATTATTTGTTTTTAGAAACTTTTATATTCGGATATTAACCTTAAAGCATATGCATGATAAAATTTATGAGATGCTTATTAGCAAAGATGAGATTACTTGGCA
>ERZ1292623.3848-Hain-H51-01um-R1-3848-length-12594-cov-5_pt1 | contig 12594 bp, 16 predicted proteins | sample MGYA00564398_ERZ1292623 | MGnify/ENA primary metagenome ERZ1292623 (study PRJEB36523, sample SAMEA6512633) | groundwater metagenome | collected 2019-01-07 | study: AquaDiva: Metagenomics assemblies of 32 groundwater samples | reverse complement strand
ATGACAAACTGCTGAATCTCATACAATATGTTGCGAGACTAAGATGACGTTAAGTGGACATTACCCGTTTCGTTAGGACTAGCTAGTGAGAAAGGAAATATGGAAAAGAAGTAGAAGAGTCTATGTCGCAAATTGTGCTTCTTGGCCCAATAAGTGCCCTAAATTGTATGCTTTCCTAAATATATACATAACCTGTCTTATTTTTTCATCGTTGTATGTTGGGCGTAATTTTTTGATAATTTCAAACAAAATTTCATCTCTTTTCATAGCTTTTTCTAAATCTTTTATTGCTTCTTCAATATTATTTCTTCTTGTTGTGCCACCAACCTTTTCTGCTAATTCAGAATAAATGTCTTCTGCCAATCTTCTGAGCTGATGTTTAGAATTTTCGTTTCCTATTATTTTTATTGCAGAGCTAACAAATTTATCTTCATCTGTTTCAATTTCCTCTTTTAATTTTTGTTCAAGAATTATTGCTTTTGCAATTTTTTTAATTCGTTCGTGTTTTGGCAGTGATTCTTTGAAGAATGATTCTTTTTGGAAAATTTGATATGCCGCAGCTTCATGATGAAAAATTAATGTAAATACTTGTTCCAGCATTTCTTTATTCTCTCTCGGATTTTTTAAACTTGCATCTATCGCATGAAGTTCAACTTTTAAAATATCGTGGATTCTTTTAATATTTTTAAGAACATTTTTATTCATGTTTCTTTCGTCTTGTATTTCTCCGTGTATTTTATCTATTGTTTCTTCAGAAATTAACTTTTTCATGTCTGACAAAATTTCATTATTTGTCTTTTTTTCACTCTTGATATTGATTAATTCGTCAGAAATTAAGCTTCTTATTTTATTTAGGACGCTAGGCAGATTTTCCCAAAAATCTTTTGACGGATTTTTTAGATTTCCGAATTTGAAATATCTTGAAAGTTCTTCTTTTTTTTTGTAGTTTTTTATGCTCTGATCCCAAAGTATGATGCGTTTACTGTCAGCTAAAACCAATTTTCTGGACTCATTTGTTTTGTTTCCAAATAAGCGGTTTAACAGTGCCATGTATAGATTTATTTGCCTCTTTCTATATTAATCTTTCTTAATCCAGAATTTCATCAATCATTTAAGCTTGTCCAGTTTCGTTGAATTTCTTCAATAGCTTTTCAACTACAATTTTTGGAGCATAACCTTTTGATGCGCAAGCTCTAACGAATGTATCGTAAGTTAGCTTGTCAATGTTTACATCCAATCTTGCTACTTGTGCTCCTTTTGGTGTTGCTGTCATACTGAATTGGATTTAATTAATTATTTATAAAATAATGATTGAGAAAAATGAATCCTCTCGGTTTGAGTGTAAGATTAGGATAAGCCTCTTTGTATGCTAAAAATAAGGGTGATTTTGAAAGAGAGTTTGATGAGGTGTATGAAGAGGTTTTGAATATTTCTAAGCGAATTAAATGAGACATATTCGTTGGTATTTGTGTACTCACCGACATTCGTTCATTTACTTATAAATGATTAATTTTATATTTTTATACAATTTTTGTATTTATACATACAAAAATAGAAAGATATATAAACAACCACCTCCCACTTATAAACATGTCGCATAACGACCGAGACATAGATGCAGGAGAGCTTTTCGAGCTACTTACATCCATCTCCAAATATGTTGAACAGGAACTTCATCTTTATGCACTCGGCGGCACGGCATTAACCATTTTGAAAATAAAGCCATCTACGTTGGATGTAGATATAAATATAGATAACGAGAAAGAATACGATTATCTGTGTAAAATATTCGGGGAGATAGGGTTTGAACGTAAAGCTCCATATCGATGGTTTACACAGGAAGGTCTTGCCTTTGATTTATTTCATGGTTCAAATATTCTCGGGACTCAGTTACTTCACGATTGTCTCACAAAATCGAGATTCGTACAATCTTTTGGAAAAATAAAATTGTATACTCTGTCTCCATACGATATAATCATAAGCAAACTAGCACGAGGTGAAACTCGTGATTTTAATGATATTCAAGATACTTTAAAGCATGAAAAACTCAATGTAATTGAATTAATCAAAAGATATAAGGAAACAATGGAAACATCTATCGTATCTGAATATAAACAAAAATTACTTGATTTAATTGAAATTAAATTTAAAGAATGGAAATTTCAAATAGATGAAAAATTAATTGGGGAAGTTAAAAAATGGAATTAATAGAAAAACGTCTTGATGCAGCAGGATTTAGATTATTGGGAATAAGTCAAAGCATAGAACAATTAATTATCGATATTTTAGATAAAAATGATACCCGATATTTGAAAGCAATACCATTCCTTCTCTATAAACATGATGTCGATATGGTTGCTATTTATAATAGAACTAAAAACCCAGATTTGTTTAAGATGATATTGGATATGACTCAGAGAATATTTAATGAATTTAATATTCGCAAAACGATTCCCGCACATATTGAGTTTTTAGGAAGACGTTTATTATCTGGGCACGCCATGTCTTTTAATTATATCGAAATATCTCCTAGCTATTCGGAGTTTAGAGACGAATTTGAATTACAGTTCAGGGGGGAGAATAAGCAACCATTACTTATAGACAGGCAAAAAATGGATGCAGAACGCAATCTTCAATATTGGCTTTCTCAATTGTTTACAAAAAAAGAGAAAACAATTATGAAAAGAATCTTGGAGGAAAAATCAATTAGTAAAACTGATTATGAATATTATTCAAGAAGAATTAAGAAAAAATTAAGAGGAATACTTGACTTACAGGATTTTGCACATTCACTGGGGGAGAAAAAACCGCATTACGATGATGAATTATTTTTACTCAAAAAGAATTTAGAAAATTGGATTGCGATTAAACTTTCTTTCAAGGATATTTCAATTCAAAAATATTCGACGATTTGGGGTGATTCAATTTATATCATTTTCAAACAAAAAGAAACCGCACTTTCGGAAGACCAATTGCATAACACAGTTATTAAATTGACTGAAATTAACAATAAAGAAGTTCTTTCCTTGCTTAAAAAATACGACTCTGCCGATTTTACTTAGTTCATCGTTCTACTAATTGCCTTTAGAACAAATTTGATTTTTATAATTATTAAAGCAAACAGATAACGAGATATAACGTGTCTGCGGGTCGCAATTAGTACAGTAAACTCTTAGTTTCACTGGATTGTTTCCTAACGGAATCATATCCCCGCTTTTTTTGCAATCGGTTTTATTCTGTTTGTATCCCCATTCATTATTTAGTTTCCAAGCATGGCATTTTTTAGTTGTTAAGAGAACTCCGCCCTGTTTGGTCTCACCAGAAGGGATATTCTCAAAATCAACATAACTTTCATCCGACCAATTATTTGCTACAGCGATTCTTAGAGAACCAGAAGCCATCTTTCCTGTGTTAGTAATTTTAAAACCGAATATCATTCCAGTTGAATTGTCGAGATTTATCTCTCCAATCCTGCCATGGTCTATTATCGGAACATCATTCTCGTACGAGATTGGATATATGTGCAAATTAGGTCTTATCGGTTGCATATATTTTGTTTGCATTGTTTATTGAAATTGCTGTCCAAATTTGAAATCCAGTTAAAATAATGATGATTATAGTTAGAAGGGGCATTCCCCAATCATTGAAAATTTGTGCACACAATCCTCTTTATTGAAGCTGAGTTAATTGTTTATCACAACCTGATTTTTTTAATCTTATTCTCTCTTTCATCTACCTCAGCAAATATATTTGTTGGTATTTAAATTCTCTGTATCATTTATTCCTCGGTTCGTTCACTCTTTTGCGGAGTAAGTTTTATTAACACAGCCCCTCTAATCATCATTAAATCAAGGTTCAATACTGTTTAGCATTGAACCGAGAAAAAACAATAAAATTGTGCAAATAAGCACATAAGAACCTTCAACCAAGATAAGCCAAAACATGGCTTACAACGGCTGTAATGGTCTTTAACAACCTTTTAGATTTCTTAGGTTCGGAAGTGGAAAAGTCCCCCCGGCCACAGGCAGAGGTTTGCTCTTACTCTCTTTTAATGATGGTTTTTATCTAGAAGTTACTCTATGGTTTCTATGGAGTATGTACTATATAAGATCTACCTAGTTTTTTTGGAGTGGGTTTTTTCTACACCTCCGAGTCGTTTGACCCTCGTTGTCTGTCGTTGTGTTTGCACTAGTTTCTCACCTAGTGCGGTCTTACTTTCTTAGCAGTTTTTCTAAGTCTTCCTCAAGTTTCTGCTTCGCTTCTTTGTAAAATTTCGAAAGAGCGTCGCTAGCACTTGGTTGCATGAAGATTTTGCCAGATTTTTCTGCACGTTCTCCTTCCTTCTCGTAGCATTTGTAAAAACCTACTGCTTTCGAAGTAGAAGTTTCCAAAAGTTGCTGTAGTTCTTGACTTTTTTTGTAACCTTGTTTACACTCGCATGCGTAACCAAGATACATTGGTGCTGATTTTCCTTCTTTCAGTCCATCAAGAAAGCCGTCGAAATCTCCTGCAAGATAGACTGTTACTTCCAATTTTTTTCCTTTCGGTTGTTCCATTTTGTTTTTCACCTCCTTTCATGTTTTTCATCATGCTTGTGCTCCAGTTACTTCTCGTAGTCTTTTTTCGAGACCCGCTTTGTAGTGCTTGGTGCTCGCTCCTTTCATGTGGATTTCTCCAGGGGTTGCGCTCCCATTTTGTCTTGCTTTTGCGTAGCACCAGAGAACCAGTTCCTCTCTTCTCTCCAGCTTTCTTCTGTTGTTGTCCTGTGTGTTGAGTGAGATTCTTTTAGTGTGATTTTGTAGTGTGAGTTTTTGTGGTGTGTAGAATGTCGCCGTAATCCCTCCTATCACTTCGTTTATTTCTTCGGCTGTGTAAGCAGGAGTTGTTCTGCCGTCGAGGCAGTCTTTGTAGAGTTCTTTGACTCTTTGCACGTATTCTTGCATTTTATCTCCCTTTGATTATGCAGAGCTTTTGCAGTGCTAGCCATCTCGCTTTGTCCTGTGGCCAGTCTGGGTGGCGCTCTGCGAGTTGTCGCTGCAGTGTTTTCAGCTGTGTTGTTTCGTCCATCTTAACACAAATTTGGCAAAGAAAATACATTAATGTTTGTTGAAGAAGTTTCTACAACAAAGTTTATATAGTAGAGCTGCAATAGAGATAATATGGCGGACCTATTCACTGATCTTGAAAAGCTGAATTTTAGCGTAAACGAAGGCAAGGTTTATCTTACATTGATAAAGTTGGGTCCTTCATTAGCGGGAAGAATTGCAAAAGAAGCGAGATTAGACAGATCAAGTACATACAATGCATTGAAACAACTAACAGAAAGAGGAATTGTTTCTACTGTGTTCGAAAATAAACGAACAATATACGTGCCAACTGACCCAAAGAAAATCCTTGATTATTTCAAGGAGAAAGAAGAAATTGCAAATAAAATAATTCCGAGGTTAAGGGAAGAATTTTCTATGGTAAAAGAAAAGAAAACTATTTCTCTTTTCCAAGGTTTCAAAGGAGTAAAAACGGTATTCCAGGATATTATTAATTCATTAGGTAAGAATGATGAATATTTTGTTTTGGGTTCAGAAGGACAGTTTGGGGATTTAATGCCTTATTATGCTCCCTTGTTTAGGAAACAAAAGGCTGAAAAGAAAATAATAACAAAAATGCTTTTACGCGAGGGACGTATTAAGAAGCATAAAGGCAGATACACCCAATATCGATGGGTTCCGTCAGATATCATGTCGTCTGCAACTGTCAATATATACAATAATAAACTTGCAATAATTATTTGGGGAGAAAAGCCTGAAGCGATGCTCATAGAAAATGCAGACGTGAGCAAAACATTTAAGAATTACTTTGAGTTTATGTGGAAACATGCGAAGGTGAAAAATATATGATACTTACGAAGATGGAGATTCTAAAGGAAATTTCTAGAAAAAGGATAGAAATATCGCCGTTTAGTAAAAGTTCCATCGGTCCTGCTTCTGTAGATTTGACTTTAGATAATAAACTAAGAATATTTAATATTGATAAAAGAGTTCATTCTATTCATAATAAAGTTGATTACAAGAAAATAACAAAATTAATCAATATAAATAAAGGATATGTGCTTAAGCCTGGTGAACTTGTTCTCGGAATAACTAAAGAAAAGATAACTTTGCCAGATGACATATGCGGCTGGTTGAATTCGAGATCAAGATTTGCGAGACATGGACTGATGAGTCATATCACTGCCCCTTTCATCTGCCCAGGAGTTTCTAATAAGCAAGTTCTTGAGATTTACAATGCTAGCCCAAGAAAGCTCAAAATAATGCCCGGGCTTAAAATCTGCCAGATTATATTTCAAAGATGTGAAGGAAAAGCGAAATATAAAGGCACTTTCAAGAACCAGAAACTTTGATACTTTTTTCATTTCTTAAGAAAAAAGCTCTGGTGTAGCCACCTTTTCAGGCGGACTACGACCATAACTCCAATCCCCATATCCGCTGGAAACCTAAGTTTTCTGAAGGTTAATGGTTAATGAGCATTACAAAAGCAATACAAAGCTTAAATATTCCGTTACCATGTACTGAGGCTTGTTTGGGGCGGGGGTTCAGGAGGAACCATGGGAAGAACACCAAACAATTTGTTTTCGAAGTTAGCTTCCGTAAAAGAGAAGTTGTTGCCAGCAACACAAGGGCTGGATGATAAACAAATACAAAGAATAATTTGCCATTGTTGGTATTACAAACTTGGCAGAAGAAAAATAATATCTGAAAAAGAAAGAGAAGTCTATGATTTACTTTTAAGTCATGGAATAAGCTCTAAAACAGTCTACGAATGGCTCAGGATTGCTGATTCTCCTGACCATATCAAACAAAAGATTTCTCAGGGAACAATAGGAATGAGAGAAGCATCTTCTAAGAAATATCTCTGGAATCGTATGGTGAATAGACGTAACGGAAAAGAAATCATGGAGCAAGTAAAAGTAATCGTAGGAGGTCTAGAATGGAAAGATACAAATCAAACACTTTAAGCAAGACGCAGGCAACAAAAAGACGAAGGAGAAAATATCCAAACGTATTCTTTAAAAAAGAATTAAGTGCGATATTTAATGAAATTGAAGAGCCAAAAATAATGGTAGGTTCTTGTTTGACTTTCTTTTGTGCATTAAGAATATCCGAAGTATGCAATCTGAAATGGCGAGATATTGATTTAGAGAACAAACGATTGAAAGTTGTTGATGGAAAGAATCACAAAGACGGATTTGTGCCGATTTCTTCTTTATTTATTCCAATTCTTGAGAAATGGAAACAATTGAATCCTCATGAAGAATATTTCCTGCCTGCATATGATGAAACGAAACCACATCTTGAGCCAACGACATTACTGAAAGCTTTTAAGAAAGCAATTGAGAAAGCGGGGTTATGCATTGTAGTTGAGAAAAATAGTGCTGGACTAAATCAACATCAATACAAATTTCACACATTGAGGCACAGCCGTTGTACGCATTTGCTTTCAAATGGCGTGCCTGTTCAGAAAGTCCAGCACTTTATGCGACATGATAAAGTTGATACAACATTAACTTACACTTGGATACTTGACGCTGAGCTGAACTCGATGGTCGAGGAAGTGGACAGGCGGGCGGCAAAATCGGGCGAAACTTTTAGCGAGCAGAAACAGATGGGGCGGGAAGATGCGGTGGAAATTCTTAAGAAAAGATTGGCTCATGGAGAGATTTCTCCAAAGGAATATCGCAAGCTGTTCGAGGTGCTGGCGGGGCAAATGTAGTGACAGCTTAAATATAGATTTTGAAGTCAAATATACTTAGCGACAGCCTGTAAGTTTCAAATCCAGCCTAAGAAGGCAAAAAATCGCCCCACATAACAACAGAACATTTACCCAGACCCAAACATGACCCTAAGAAAGCCTAATTCGAATGCTACAGACCCTGCCGACCCTAAAAATCTTCCTGATAACAATACGTAGTTATTTATTCTTACTCAAGAACTCTTCATATGTTCCAGCTTTTTTAAACACGATTGCAAATCTTCTATTATCTATTTTTTCAATCATAACTGAGTCTAATCCTATTTCTTGTAGTTTTTCATAAGTAAGAAGTTCTCCTTTCTTCAAACCGAGAATGTCTCTTAACAGCCACTTTCCAAGTGCATTATTTGGATTTGACATAAGAGCTTTTGAGTTTTCCTGACATACCTTAGAACTTAAACTACTCCCATCCGGCAACAAGAGATTAAATGGTTTATCTTTTGGAGGGAAAAAACCAGGGAATCTCTCATGTATCCATTTAGGTATCTGAATATAAACTTCATCGTAATCTCTCGGTCTTCCGCCGGCATTCCATTGGTTTAACCCACTCTTTTCGTGAACAACTTTATCGTGTTTAGTTCTTGAATAGAGTGCAAGAATAATGAATGGTCTTGCTGTCGACTCTTTGAAATAAGTCTCGTTTATTTCGGATAGTTTTTCTTCGATTAAATCGAATGGGTCGTCAACTATTTTGACAGGTATTTTTGTAAAAGAAGCAGGTGTGGTAAATTTCTGAAGAAGGGTACTCTTACTTATACTGAATGAGTATTCGTGTTTACTATCCTTGAAAGAGATACTTCCTTTGCTGGTTTTGATGTCTTTTATTTTTGGAATTTCTATCTCATCCATTTCGCATTCATAGATTCCGATTAATCCCTCTTTTCTTATTATGCAATGATAGACTGAGTTATTCAATTTGTATATTCTCTTTGTTGCTTCTAATCTTTCATTTCTTAATTCTGATATCTTTTTTACTTTTTCATCAGGACTAAGTCCCTTAAATAAGTTCAAATCTCTGTTGAATTCTGCAACTTTCTGATAAGAATTCCCGCGTTCATCGACAAATGTTTTTACACCGATTCCTTTGTTATTTAAAACGGCATCTACAGAAACATCTGCCCTTGAGAGATTTTTAGCACCGAACGATTTACAAAACAAGTTTTCTGTTACTCTATAATTAAGATAAGGCACCTTACTCTCTGAAAAAAGATTGCTCAAAGAACCAATTACAGAAAGCATCTTTCTGTAGTATTCGTTATTTTTTATTTTTACGCTTTTCATATTCTGCCGATTTAATTGCCTTCATCATATTTTTTGCAACTCTCTCTATCACAGCAGTTGTAACGCTGTTTCCAGCCTGTTTGTAAAGTTTTGAATCCGGCAGATTAGGAAGTTTAAATGAAGCAGGAAATCCCTGTAGCGAAAAACATTCCCGCGGAGTAAGTTTTCTTATTCCAAATTCATCTTTGATAATTGGAACATTATGACCGCCCGTACCCATATTTGCAGTCAAAGTAGGAGAAACACCTGACTTATTTTCTCTTACATATCGGCGTCTCCACTGATAAACTCTGTCTTTATTGACAACTTTATTCTTTAATTTATCATAAAGAGGTTTTCCATTGTAGTAAAATCTATCGTCAACATTCTTTTCAAGAATGTCGCTTAGTCTTCTTGTCAGCGGAATCTCTTCCGGAAAAACAAAACTTTCAGATGTCTGTTTATCCAAAAATCCAACAATAAAAATTCTCTCTCTGTTTTGAGGAACATTTCCGTGAGTCATGCTATTTAAAACTCTATATTTTACATGATAACCGAGCGAATAAAGAACATAAACTATCTTTTTCAGAGTTTTCCCGTCATCATGGGTTCTTAAGTTTTTGACATTTTCTAGAAGAAATGCCTTCGGTCTTCTTTGTTTTATTATGTTTGCTATTGTGAAAAATAATATTCCTCTCTCGTCTTTGAATCCTTTTTGATAACCGGCTATACTGAAAGGCTGGCAAGGAAATCCTGCAAGAAGTATATCGAATTTAGGAAGCGAACTCACTTTAATTTTCGTTATGTCTCCAAGAAATAGTTTTGCTTCAGAAGAATTTAGGTCATATGTTTCTTTACAGGCCGGGTCAAAATCATTCGCGAAAACGGTGTTGAATCCTGCTCTTTCAAAGCCTAGCCTTATGCCTCCTACTCCCGCAAATAAGTCTATCGTTTCCATCCTCTTTATAAGTATTTAAGCGTAGTTATTTATAAATCTTGTCTGCAGTTGTCCTGTGGGAGCCTATATGACTGACAATCACACAAAACCGCAAAGAAGCCATAATATGTCTAGAATAAAGTCCAAGAATACAAAAACGGAGCTTCTTTTTAAAACTATACTTAAGGGGACAAATCTTCGATATCATCCTAAAATTATTGGTAATCCAGATTTCGGAAGCAATAAAAACAAGGTTGCTGTTTTTATTGATGGTTGCTTTTGGCATAAATGTCCGAAATGTTACATAAAACCAAAATCAAATAGTTATTATTGGAACAAAAAGATTAAGAGAAATTGTCAAAGAGACAAAGAAGTAAACTCGGAACTGAAAAACGTAGGATGGAAGGTCATCAGGGTCTGGGAACATCAAGTCATGAAGAATCCAAAACCTTCTATTAAGCTAATTAAAAAGTATCTATAATCATCTCTTCATATTTCTTAAGAACTTTCTGCTCCACCAATATTTAAGTTTGTATGCACAAGAATGATACAAGAAATAAATATCGGTTATTACTTATATATTAATGTTCATTTTTAATTAAAATCGAGAAATTAAATACTTGCGATAATATAAAGATACCATGGTAAAAACCCGTTATGTCCAAGTTCGTGTAAGCCACGACCAGCTTGAAAGAATCAAGAACAATGCTTCTGCAAAAGGTTATAGGACAATCTCTCATTACGCAAGGGATTTGATGCTAGAAAAGAATCTTTATTTTGAAAGGAAGTTTGACGAGCTGTGTGAGGAAGTGTTGAAGATTTCCAGAGCAACATCAAAATGATGTTGGTCATATCAGAAGTCTATACAAACATACCATAGATGACCTCCCCTTCTCCATAAAAGTCTTCCGATGCTCGTTGGCAATCTATTCTGTTCTTTTAATTCACTTATTACTACATTATACCTCAAAAGAGATAATTTCTCCTCATCTCTATTTGAATTGTATACTATCTTCTCTAAAACCTCATCAACACTGCTTGTTTTCCTTAAACCAAGGACTTTGACGCATATATCTAAAGAGTATTTGTCAGTAGAAAGCACTTCTGTCAGCAGTATGACGCTCCTTATTCTTGCTTTCCTAATTTCGTCTTTTGTATGAAGGAACTTTTCCTTATCCTTTCCTGATTCACTAAATATGAAACAAGAAGATGATTTTCTGGCTCTTTTCACGACTTGTCTTTTTTCTAACGACTTCAGACACGCTAAGGGATTAAACTTCATGATTTTCTTTATACGCGTAGTTGACATCGCTTTCTGTCTTTCTATTGCATTGTTCTCAAGCAGTACTCTGATTATCTCAGCTAATCTGCCTACATTCCTTGCCTCTGGGACAAGCTGTTTTATCTTGTTTTCTAAATCATCCATGTTTATCACAAGAATACAATGGCTGTAATTTTACTAAAATCTATCTTGTAAGAATTTCACACAGAATTTGATTACACAATTTGTAATTATTTTAGAAATTCATCCGTAAAGCATACTTTTTTCCCTTTATTCTTTCCATCAAATTTAAAGAACTTAGGCATTTTATTTATCATTCTTGTATACTGGTTTATCTGACTTTTTCTAGAACCTTGTGGAACAGCTTCTTGGATTTGTTTTGGTGTCGGATACCTTTTATATTGGTCATTATGTCTTTTTACGATATTTACAATTTCTCTTTCTTCTTTTTTCAGAGAAAACATTTTTGCTTCTTGAAGTTCTGTAAATCCTGCTTGTGTAACTTCTTCATCTTTCTCTTGTTTGTCAAAACCTTTAATTACCTCAACACAGTAGCCAGAAGCACCACTTGCTTCAACTTTCAATTTTCCGTCGTCGTCGCGCCAGAACTTGACTTTACCTTCTTTTTCTGTCATGTCTTCTTCATCTTGTTGAGCATTTTCCTCAAATCCTTGTTTCTTGGGAATTTTTTTAAGATAGTCTCAATTTCTTTTATACCCTTAGCATTTCCTTTTCTTCTTACAGTCATTGAGATGAATTTCTTAGAAATGTCATTTATGACGCCACAATTGTCATCATGTAGTTTCTTTTTATAAGAAATATCGAGTGCTTCTTTGTAATACGACTGAGCTTTCGCGTAATTACCAAGTATTGCCATGATATCAGCTTTATAGGCATAACCAACATCATCTTTCTCAATCTTCAATATTCGGTCTAAGTATTTTAAAGCCATTTTAGTTTTCTTTTGACGGTGATATATCAAAAATATCTGGCGTAATGTACCGAGATCTTTTTTTCCATTTCCAAGTGTTTGCTTTAAAACACGAACTGCATCATCGTATCTTTTGTTTGAAGTATAGCAACTAGCGAGGCTTCTTGCACACGATGGGCAAGTACTAGAAAGTTTATGGGCTTTTTCTAAATAAGTCTGTGCTTCCCTTATCTTTTTTAGACCCAACATTACTTTTCCTTTATATTCGAGTACAATATGCTCATCCGGGTACGCTTTCAAGAGCTTGCTGATTATTTCATTAGCATGAGAATATCTTTTGCTTTTCAATAACAGTTCGAATTTCGAGATTAGCGCAAG
>ERZ1292623.3847-Hain-H51-01um-R1-3847-length-12594-cov-5_pt1 | contig 12594 bp, 10 predicted proteins | sample MGYA00564398_ERZ1292623 | MGnify/ENA primary metagenome ERZ1292623 (study PRJEB36523, sample SAMEA6512633) | groundwater metagenome | collected 2019-01-07 | study: AquaDiva: Metagenomics assemblies of 32 groundwater samples | reverse complement strand
TCAGTTAGTATAACAAATTCCTTACAACCAAGTAAACTTTCTAAAGCTCCTGGTTTAAGATATGTAACTATAGAATCAAGACCCGGTTATGTTTTCATTACAGATAATTTACCATGAATAAATCTCAAGTAGCAATAGAATTTGTAATTACTATAGGAATTTCTGTTTTCATACTATTTTTATTTGTGGCAATAATTCAAGAAGAAACTATAAAATTTAATCGTGAACGTGAATTAGTTTTAGTAGAAGATTTAGCTGCTACATTACAAAGAGAATTTATAGTTGCAGAATCCGTAAACAATGGATATACAAGAACATTTAAAATTCCAGATACATTATTAGGAATAAATTTTACAGTATTTGCACAAAGTCAAGAATTAGTTGTAAGGTCTGTACATTATGAATCTGTTGCTGCTCTACCTCAAAACATAAGTAATGTTATTAGTTTAAAAAAAGGAGTTAATACTATAAAAAAAGAGAAAGGAGTTATTTGTTTAAATACTAATATATGCCCATGAAGAAGAAATCACAAATATGGACACTTGATTTAGTCATAGCAGTAGTTTTATTTATTTCAGTAATAGCATTTTTTTATAAATACCTAATTAATGTTACAGAAAGTCAAGCAGGAAGAACAGAAGATTTGTCCATAGACGCAAAAAGAATTTCAGATAGTCTACTTACAAAAGGTTTTCCTACTAACTGGAATAAAACTACAGTTCAAAGAATAGGAATAGTTGATAATAATAAAGTAACTGAATCAAAACTTTATGAACTCGATAAAATTCCTTATGAAACTACAAGAACTTTATTTGGAATAAGATCGCACTATATTTTCTTTTTTGTTGATCCCATAACTGAGAAATTATATCATTTTGATGGGGTTTGTGGCATTGGTGATCCAAAAGCAAAACCTATTATAAACTTTAATTCTTCTTATTATTATAACTCACAAAGCGGATATATTCCAGTGCTAAAGGATTTTGTAACTAGCAATTACAATTCTACAGTGTATTGTGATGATCCTGCATTATGTCCTGGAAAAACACAAAATCAACTTCAGAATAATCTAAGTGCAGGAAAATTTGAAATTTTAATCTTAGAGAATGCAAGATTTTCAACAGGTGATTCAATATTAAATACTATTGAAAGCTGGACAAAAGGAGATTATGGTAATAATAAAGCTACAATATTTGATAAAGCCTTACTAACACCAAATACTGGTAATAGATTAGGGGTAAGTATAAATAGAGGATGTGGTCTTAGTGTAACATGTCCTCAAACTGCAATAGTAAATTATACTGATCCATATTTTACTTTTGTTTTAGGAGAGACTTTAAATGTAACGCGTGCAACATCAGTAATAGTAAATAATCTTACGGATCCAAAAGCTACTAACTTTACAACTATAGCAAGGTATCTTTCAATACCAACAGAAGAGGTTACTGTTAATACATCAGCAATAGCTAGATGGAGTTATGGGGCAGGAGATACATATTTTATAGGAGATTTTAATTCACAATACCTTGGAAGACCAGATACTGTACAAGAAGTTCGTGAAACCATAGGAAAAGTTTTTGATGAGCGTTGTACCAATATTCAAGTTATAAATGCAACAAGGTTAATAAAGATAAGCAGATTTGTAAATGCAAATTCACTTCAAGGAGATCCAACTAGCCCAGTTCAAATACTAAAACTTGTGCTTTATGTATGGAGATGAAAAAAAGAGGAATATTTTTTAGTCTAGATTCACTTGTAGGAATAGCAATTATAGTTATAATAGCTATATTTGTATTTACTTCATTCTATACAGTAAAAAAAGAAACAACTTCGCTAAATTTTATTTCTAAAGATTTGGTAAAATCATTAGCTAGTTTAACAATAAAAGACATAAACAATTCTTATGTTAATGAATTAATCTTAAGTGGAAAAATAACTAATTTAGATTATACTGTAATAGAACAAGTAGGACAATTTTGGGCATTAGGAATGTATGATGAAGCAAGGAAATTGATACAAAACGTAACTTATGGTTTAATACCTGCTCAATATGGCTATGGGGTTTATATAAATGATTTAGAAGTTTTTTCTCAGACAAATATAGGTAATACAAGTACAGAAGTTGTTACCTCAAAACATTTTATTTCTGGTATTGAATTTGGTCATAATTTCACAAGTGGGAAAACATCTAGAGCTTTTTTAAAAGGGATAAATGAATTAGCTACTACTAGTTATATTTATTACGGTGGTTATATAGGAGATGGAAATATTAGTTCATTATTAATTTTACCTAATATAAAAAATGTTACTAGTATTTATTTAGAATTAAATCCAGGTTCAAGATTTACTTTATTCATAAATGGAAATGCTTCTGGTTACTTTACAAAAACTGCTGGTTACTTTAATGCTTCTACCTATAATATAAGTGAAATATATTTTAATAATCTTAAAAAAGGAGAAAATAATATTTCTATAGTCTTTAATGAAACTACAAGTAATTTTATAGGAGGGGGTTATTTAAGAGTTAAATATGTTACAGACGAAATACCAAATGAATTTAATACAAGTTATAAAAAAGAATATTTACATGGTATTGAAGGATTGATTAATGAGTACACTTCCTTTTATGTTCCAGGTAATTTATTAAATTTAAATTTTAGTATACATTATTTAAGTCCATTTACAATATTCTTAAACATAGGTAATATTACAGTATGGGAAAACGCATCTAGCACAGAAACAAGAGTAGTAATAACAAACTCAACAATAGGAAGTAAAATAAATTATAAAAACCTAGACCAAAAAACAATACCATTAAGACTAGGAATAAGAAATGCTAGTTATTTATTTAGTAATAATGCTGATGTTATTTTAATTACAGACTTTTCAGGTAGTATGAAAAAATCAGTAAGTGATGATACAGATCAAGGTAATGCAAACATAAATTGTAATAATGTTTCTTTGTATCCAAATGCAAGAAAAAGTGAACTAGCAAAATGTTTGGATAAAGAATTTGTAGATATAATAATGAGTTTTCCTGGAAATAGAGTATGGCCTGTTTTTATTTACAGTAATGAAATACAATCTTATACCGGCAACCCAAATAATGCAAATCAAATTAAAAGTTTCATAGATAGTTATGGACAAGGTAAAGATTTTACTTGCTTAGCATGTTCCTTAAATAAAGCTTATGAGATTTTACAAAATCAAAGTTTTTCAAATAGAACGAAATTTATTGTACTAATGACAGATGGAATCCCAACGCATTGTGCTAATGACTCAACTAATTCATGCAGAAGTAATTCTTCTATTTATTCTTCTATACAATCATGTTTAGGTTATTGTGATTTTCAAGGTTTAGGCCAGCAATGTCAATTTGAAGGTTGTAATGATAATTTATGTCAAAATCCTGTAGATAATACACTTTATTCAGCAAATAGAACCAGATTAGATCTTGGAGCAACAACCTTTACAGTAGGATTTGGACAAGTTTCCAGTACATGTAATAATGCAATTCAATTACTAAAAGAAGTAGCTAATATTACAAATGGAAATTATTCTGGAAGTAATAATTCAGCAGCTCTTGAAGTGATCTATAAAGATCTTGCTTATAGAATAGTTAATTTATCATTTTCATCTCAACTCTTAAATGTTTCAGGTAATTTTACAAATTCAATTTTATATCCAGATTCTTATATGGAATTTAATTACAATCCTATAATATCACAGTCTAATATAATACCTATAACAATAGAAAGTGATATTTTTAATAATAATCTAAGTTATGGTTACTTTAAAGTCCCAGATGGCATAAATGTAACTGATGCTAAAGTTACTTCTTATTCTGAAGAAAAATGGACTGAAAAGGTTTATTTGAATAATAACTTAAGTTATAATTTAAAAGATTATAATGTTATTTACACAGATTTAGGAGATCCATATATAGTACAACTACCTTTAAAATATATTATGTTTGGTAATAATCTTGTAAATGTAACAACAGGAATTCCCGATAAAAGCAATGGAGGAAGTCATTCTAATAAAGTTATTTATACTTTAGGATTAAATCTATTTGTTAATTATTCAGGAGTATTTGCTAGTGCTAAAGGATGTAGTTGGTTTATAGAATTTGAAGATTCAACTAATACAACATTAAAAATACCTCAAGCATATAGTGGACCTTTTAATTGTTATTACACAAATTCAAAACATGATTTACAATCATCCTTAGGACCTGCAATAGACGATTCTATGGCCAATTCAGTCTTCTTATTATTCAAACAACTAGATCCAAATGATAATGGAAAACTTGATGTAAAGTTTAATATAAATCAAATTAATCTTGATTTTATTTCAGTTGAGGGCATACCATTTATGTGGGGGCCTGCTTTAGTTGAGGTAAGAGCATGGGCATGAACAAAAAAGCAATGACATTTACAATACTAGCAATATTGTTTGCATTAACTCTAGTATTCTTTATAGTAATGAAAGGTAGATACTCAGCAACAGATCGTGAACAGGTTGCTATTTCAAGAGTAGAAAGCATGGATAATTTCATAGATATAGTTGAAGTTGATATTAAAAGATCTTTGTATATTGCTGGATTCAGAGCATTAATTTCAATTACAGATTATATGACAGAGCAACAAAGTTTTTTAAATTCAGGAGATACAGAAAAGTTCTTCAGAGAATTACTGTTTGATGGTACAATAAATAGCCAACAATCATCTTTAATGATAGGTCAAACTTTTAATAAATGGACAACTCAAATTATAAATAAAGGTAATGATATTAATATAGTTATAAGTTTTACTAATTCAAATATTATACTTTATCAAGAAAGTCCTTGGAACATTACAGTTGAACTTAATACAACTATGTCAATAAGCGATACAGCTGGTACTGCTTCATGGCTTAGAAATGTAAGTCTTAAAACTTATATTCCTATACAAAATTTTGAAGATCCTTTGTATATTATAAAAGGACAGAAAAAAATTGGTAATGAAATTAACATAACTTTATATGAAGGTAGATATAGAAATGTAACAACAGGAGATTGTTATAATTTAGCTAAACATGCAGAAAATTCTTTGTATGCAAATAATTCAGATGCACCTAGTTTTTTAGATAGATTTGAATTTGATAAATTACCATGGAAATATTCTAGTTGTTGTGGTATAGAAAGTTTCATTAATGCTCTTGAGTTTAATGATCGAGGAGTGCCTTTACTATATCCAATATCAAGTATGATAGATCATGAGCAATGGTCTTCATCTGACCCGGGAGGAGAAAACCCTTCAACTTGTACTAATTTACCTGGATGGTTTAGAATAAGTACAGGTCATAAGTCCAGATACCAAGTACCTTAATGAACCGTTAAATTTATATATAAGTTAACTCTATTAGATTAATAATTAAATAATGATTATAATAAAAAAACTCAAAAAAAGAGGTGATATATAATGTTTAAAAAAGGTCAAGCAGCTATGGAATTCTTGATGACCTATGGATGGGCCATCTTAGTTGTTTTAATTGCAATAGGTGCTTTAGCATATTTCGGTGTATTAAATCCAAGTAAATTCTTACCAAATTCATGTACAATAGCACCAGGTGTAGCATGTACAGAATTTAAGGCTACAAACACAAACTCAAATATAACATTAATTTTATCTAATGGTAAGGGCGTAGACCTTAATTTCACAGGAGTAACATTTAGGGCTAGTGCTTCTCAAAGTTGTTCAGCTTTAAGTCCGGGTGCTTCAGTAACTATAGCTGATGGTGGCACAGGTGCAATTAGCATAGCAAACTGTAATGCTCAAGCCGCAGGAATGGTTGGTAGTGTAGGTAGTAGATTAAAAGCAGATATATCTTTAACCTACATTGAATCAGGATCAACATTAGGCCAAAGGGTCTTTAGTGGTTCAATGGTAACTAAAGTAGAAGCTTAATCTTTTTCTTTTTTTATTTATTTTTAATCACTCAAAAATAAATAGTTAGTTTTAATAATAACCTCTTATTTAAGATTATAATGGCAGCGCCACCATTTATTAAATTTGAAAATGTAACAAAGAGGTTTGGTAAAAATATAGTTCTAAATGATCTAAACTTAAGTGTACCTTATGGTCAAATTACTGGAGTTATAGGAGCTTCGGGATCTGGTAAAACTACTATTCTAAACTTATTGGTTGGATTTTACAAACCAAATCAAGGAAAAATTTACTTCCAATCAAGAGACATCTTTAAGGATATGAATAACATTAAATCACAATTTGGTTTTGCTAGTCAAGGTACTTCTTTTTATCCAAAATTATCAGTAAGAGAAAATATGTATTACTTTGGTAAACTTTATTCAATAAAAGGTTCTGAAATAAAGAAAAGAACACAAGAACTACTAAAAAAAGTACAGCTTTACGAAGCTAGAAAAACAATAGCAGATAAATTATCTACAGGAATGAAAAGAAGATTAGAAATAGCATGTGCATTAATTAACAAACCTAAAGTTTTAATTCTTGATGAACCTACAGAAGACCTAGATCCAATATTAAGACGTGAAATAGTTGCTATAATAAGAAAAATTAATTCAGAAGAAACAACTGTTTTACTTACATCTCACTTATTAAATGAAATTGAAGGGTTGTGTGATAATATTGCTATTCTTCATAATGGAAAAATAGATGTTATGGACACTCCTAATAATCTTAAAAGAAAATTCAATAAATCAAGCTTAGATGATGTATTTGTTGCTGTATTAAAATCAAATAGTAGGTCAGATATACAACAAAATACAAAATCTGATTCAAGTTCACCACAAAATGAAGATAAATCAAAAGCTTTAATGCTTGTAAAAAATGCTAAAAAAACTATTTAGTATCATAGGAAAGGATTTTAGAATATTACTAAGATCAAAAGAATCTGCATTAATTGTAGTTCTAGGTCCTTTATTATTGGTTTTATTAGTAAGCATGGCTTTTAATACAACAGGAGTGCATGATATTAAAGTTGGTACTTTTTCCCTAGCTTATTCTGAATTAAGTAATTCTTTGGTTGACACTCTAAGAGAATCACAATTTGATGTAAAAAAAATAGAAACAGAGCAAGAATGTATAGATGCAGTAAAATCAGGTGATGTTCATGTTTGTATTATTATGCCTCCTGATTTAGATATAAAAAATAATTTTAGTAATGAGATTCAATTTTATGTTGATAATTCTAGGATTAATTTAGTTTATATAATCATAGATCAAATTTCAAATAAAATACAATTAAGATCATCACAAATTAGCTTACAGCTCACTCAAGAATTAGTAGACCAATTACAAAATACAAGAACAGAAATTCTAAATAGAAAATCAACTGTAGCAGAATTAATAAATTCAAATAGTCAAGCTTCTTCAAATGTAAATGATATCTCAACTAATGCAGCGAACATAGATGTGGATATTAAGATTAAAGATATAGACATTAGTAAATTAAAAAATCAAAGTCAGGTTGTGAAAAATTCTTGTGCTGCTCCTTGTAATTCTACAGAAGCTACTGCTGTGTATGATACAATAGTAAGCTTAGAGACTAAACTAGAAGCAATAAATACAAAAGCAGACGCAATCTTAACAGCTAAAAACAATATAGACTCAAAAATAGGTTCTTTAAAAGATATTGTTAGTAAAGATTCAAGCAACATTAAATCAGTAGATGAAAGTCTAAATAAAATAACAACTGGAATAGAATCTGTAAAAGTAACTTCAGCAGAAACCATAGTTAATCCAATCAAACCAGTAATCAAACCTATTACACAACCAACTAAGAATTTAAGTTATTTATTCCCTACTTTAGTTGTATTAGTTATAATGTTTATTAGCTTATTATTATCAACATTAATTGTTGTACGTGAAAAAAATACTCCTGCATACTTTAGAAACTTTATTACACCAACAAGAGAGTTTACTTTCTTAGTAGGAACTTATCTTACGAATTTATTAACTGTAGTTATACAATTAATTATAGTTTTTGGACTAGCTGTATATTTCCTTAAACAAGAAATAATTCCTGTTTTGTTAAATACATCTGTAATATTATTGTTAATAGCAACTACATTTATTTTACTCGGAATGACTATTGGTTATTTATTTAATTCAGAAGAAACAGCTATAATAGCTTCTATTTCCATAGCTTCATTTTTATTATTCTTCTCAAATACAATTTTACCCATAGAAACAATACCAGATTCATTAAAAAATTTAGCTTTATTTAATCCATTTGTTATTGCAGATACTTTATTAAAGAAAATGATTTTATTCCAAGCTTCCTTACCAGAAGTATTAAACTTTATATATATGTTAGCAAGTTACTTAGCAATATTTTTTGTATTAGCATTTATAGCAAGAGAAGCAACTAAAAGGCGTGTTTAAATGAAAGTAACTCCTTGGGAAGTATCTGGAAAAATAGATTATGAAAGATTAATTAGGGAATTTGGTACTAAACCATTAGATGATAATATATTAGAAAGAATACAAAAACATACTAAAGAATTGCATTATTTTTTAAAAAGGAAAATATTCTTTTCACATCGTGACCTAGATTGGTTATTGAATGAATACGAAAAAGGAAATAAATTTTTTTTATACACGGGAAGAAGTCCTTCTGGTCCTGTACATCTAGGACACTTAATTCCATGGATGTTTACTAAATGGCTTCAAGATAAATTTGATGTTGAACTATGGTTTCAATTTCCAGATGAAGAAAAATTTTTGTTTAAACAAAATTTAACTTTAAAAGATACGGAAAAATGGACTTATGAAAATATGCTTGATGTTATAGCACTTGGTTTTAATCCTAAAAAAACACATTTTCTTATAGATACGAAACATGCTAATTTAATGTATAAAGAAGCAATTAAGGTAGCTAAAAAAATAAATTTTTCTACAATCAAAGCAGCATTTGGTATTACAGATGAAATTAATATTGGGGCTATATTTTACACTTCAATGCAAGCTGTTCCTGCATTTTTGCCAAGTGTTTTAAAACATAAAAATATTCCTTGCTTAATTCCATTGGGGTTTGATCAAGATCCTCATTTTAGAGTTGCACGTGATGTTTATCCAAAATTAGGTTATTACAAACCATCTATTATACATTGTAAATTTTTGCCTCCATTAGATGCTTCAGGTAAAATGTCTAGTTCAGAAGGCCAAGCAATATTAACCATAGATACTAAAGAAATAATAAAATATAAAATCCAAAAATACGCTTTTTCTGGTGGACAAGCAACAATAAATGAGCATAGAAAAAAAGGCGGTAATCCTGATATAGATATTTCTTATCAATATTTAAGGCATTTTGAGGAAGATGATAAAAAATTAGAGAAAATATACAATGATTATAAATCAGGGAAACTACTGACTGGTGAACTGAAAAATATATTAATAGAAAAACTATCTAAATTCTTGCATAATCATCAAAAAGAAAGATTAAAAGCAAGAAAAAAAATAAATAAATTCATATATAAATAAAAGAGGTTTTATGAGAGTAGCAATAAATGGCTTTGGAAGAATAGGAAGACAGATTTTTATAGCAGGATTAAATGAATCTGAAATTGAATTTGTAGCTGTAAATGATGTCACAGAACCAAAAGTATTAGCTTATTTATTAAAATATGATTCTGTTTATGGACGTTTTAATGGTACAATTGAATATAATAGTGATGGTTTAATTGTTAATGGGAAATTTGTTAAGGTACTAGCTGAAAGAGATCCAGAAAAATTACCATGGAAAAGTTATGGTATAGATATAGTTATAGAAAGTACAGGATTCTTTGCAGATCGTGAAGGTGCATCTAAACATTTAAAAGCTGGAGCAAAAAAAGTTTTAGTATCTACAACAATGAAAGATGCAGACCTTACTTTAGTAAAAGGTGTAAATGAAAATATGTATGATAGAAATAAACATCATATTGTTAGTAATGCTACATGTACAACAAATTGTCTAGCTCCCGTAGTAAAAGTTCTAAATGATAATTTTCAAATTATTCATGGTTTTATGACAACTGTTCATGCATATACTTCCGATCAAAGATTGATTGATGGTCCAGGTGATGTAAGATTTAAGGATACTTCTATTCCTGCTTTAAGAAGAGGAAGAGCAGCTGCTCAAAATTTAGTTATAACTACAACAGGAGCTGCAAAAACAGTGGCACAAGTTATACCAGAATTAAGAAATAAATTAGATGGAATAGCAATAAGAGCACCTGTATTATGTGGGTCAGTATCTGATTTTGTATGTGAAGTAAGAAAATATGCTAGCAAAGAACAAGTAAATTGGTTATTTAGTGAAGTTTCTAAATATCATTTAAAAGGTATAATTCAATACACAGAAGATCCTATAGTTTCCACAGATATTATTCACAATTCACACTCTGCTATATTTGATGCACAAAGTACTATGGTTATAGATGGTACTTTAATTAAGGTATTAGCGTGGTATGATAATGAATGGGGTTATGCTTGTAGGTGTATTGATGTAATTAAATTTTTATTATGAAATATTTAACAATAAAAGATGTTAATCTTAAAAATAAAAGAGTTTTGTTAAGAGTTGATTTAAATAGTCCGATTAATGATAAAACTAAAAAAATAGAATTATCAGATAGACTAATTCAGCATTCTAAGACTATAAAATATTTGCTAAGTAAAAAAGCTTCTGTTGTAATATTAGCACATCAAGGAAGAAAAGGTGATAAGGATTTTAGAAATTTAAAGCAGCATTATTTATTACTAAAAAGATTTATTAAGAAAATAAATTATGTTGATGATATCATAGGAAAAAAAGCTATTTCTGAGATTAAAAAACTTAAGCCTGGAAATGCATTATTGCTCGAAAATACTCGTTATTTAGATGAAGAGACTAAAAATTTAAGTGCAAATCAACATTCTAAAGGTAAATTAGTCTCTACGCTTTATCATTATTTTGATTATTTTGTTTTAGATGCTTTTTCCATACTTCATAGATCAAATGCCTCTATAGTTGGATTTACAGTTAAATTAAAAACTTTAGTAGGTTTAACACTAGATAAAGAACTTACAAATTCAGAAAAATTATTTTCAAAAATAAAAAAACCTTTTGTAATGATTTTAGGAGGGGCTAAGCCTGATGATGTTATTCTACTTTTAAATAATAAGAAAGCTGATTATATTTTAACTTCAGGAATCTTAGGAGAATTATTTTTAATAGCTAAGGGATATAAGCTTGGAAAAAAAGAACAAGAATTAAAAGAAAAAGGTTATTTAAACAATATAAAAGAGATTAAAAAATATTTAAATGATAAAAGAATTTTCATTCCCGAAGACTTTGCTATAGCTCTAAATAAAAAAAGAAAAGAAATTTCTGTTATAGATTTACCAATAAATTACTTAATATATGACATAGGTAAAAATACAATAGAAGATTTTAAAGAAATAATAAAAAATGCTAAAACAATTTACTATAAAGGACCTCAAGGTTATTATGAAAATAAATTATTTAACCTAGGAACAAAAGAAATTTTACAAGCTATAAAAAAATCTAAAGCTTATTCTATTGCTGGAGGAGGTCATAGTTTAGATGCAATCAGTAAATTTATTAATAAGAAGTCTATTTCTTATATTAGTCTTGCAGGTGGTGCTTTAGTTGAATATCTTGCAGGAAAAAAATTACCAGGACTAGAAGCTTTGAAAATAAAGAGGTAAAAAATGTATGATGTTATTTGTATGGGTTCAGCAAGCATAGATGCTTTTGAAAAAGCTCAGCAAGTTTTAAAATTAAGAAAAGGGAATAGTCCTTTAATGTGTTTTAAATTAGGTTCTAAATTATTAACAACACATATGGAAATACAAACAGGAGGAGGAGGAACAAACTCAGCTGTTTCTTTAAGAAGACTAGGGCTAAAAACAGCTTATCTAGGAAAATTAGCTGATGATTTATTTGCTCAAGAAATTATTAAAGATTTAAAAAAAGAGAAAGTAAGTATAATTAAAAATAAACCATCTCAACATGGAACAGGATTGTCTGTAATTTTAGAAGGTTATAATGAAGATAGAACTATTTTAGTGTATAAAGGTTCAAATAATTATTTAAGTAAGGTAGATGCTAAATTAAATCAACTAAAAACAAAATGGTTTTATTGCAGTTCTTTAATGGATGAATCTTTTAAAACTCTTGAATATGTTTTAAAGTATGCAAAGAAAAAAAACATTAAAGTAATGTTTAATCCTTCTGAATATCTTGCAGTAAAAGGAAAAAATTACTTAAAGAATATATTAAAATGTACTACTATTTTAGTTTTAAATGATGATGAAGCTTCTTTACTAGTTGGAAGAAATAAATTAGATCATATGGCTAAAGAATTATGTAAATTAGGACCTAAAATCATTGTTATTACACTTGGAAAAAATGGTGCTTATTGCTACGATGGAATTCATAATTATCATTTAGATGCTTTTCATGCTAAAGTTTTAGATCCTACTGGAGCTGGAGACTCATTTGCTTCAGCATTTTTAGCAGGCTACATTAAAAAAAATGATATTAAATTTGCAATGAAACTTGGAATGGCTAATTCTGCTTCTT
>ERZ1292623.3844-Hain-H51-01um-R1-3844-length-12607-cov-7_pt1 | contig 12607 bp, 15 predicted proteins | sample MGYA00564398_ERZ1292623 | MGnify/ENA primary metagenome ERZ1292623 (study PRJEB36523, sample SAMEA6512633) | groundwater metagenome | collected 2019-01-07 | study: AquaDiva: Metagenomics assemblies of 32 groundwater samples | reverse complement strand
CAGCAGCCAATGCTGCCTCGCACCCCGCATGTCCAGCGCCAACAACAATTACATCATATTCTTTGTCAAAGGTATACATCTTATAAGTTAATGAAAAATGAAAATATCAAAATGCAAAGGTATGAACCAGTAGCGGTTCATACCAAGTGCAAAATTAAGACTGGAAGCATGTCATTCCTGCATGTTTTTAGCAGGAATCCAGTGTTTCCCGTGAAACCTGGCCCCCGCAGGGACAGCGTCTGGATTCCCGCTCAGAGACACTGCGGGAATGACATTATTTGGTATTTTACATTTTGCAATAAGCAATTGCGTAAAATGTTCCACGTGGAACATTTAAGTGCTTCCTCTGTTACAGAGCGCTATCCTTCTGTATTATATATTGTTTACATTGAAAGTCAAAAATAAATTTTATTATTATACTTATTTTTTGCGTTGTTTTCTACGCTTAATCGTGGTAAGCTTTTATACACTTAAACCTTTACCCTTGCTTGTTGCTATCTATGGCATCCTTAACTCCTTAAATTTCCTCAATTTTTTGCGAGCCCTATTTGACAAATATATTTTTTCATCTACAATTAAGATTAAGGGGTTAATATGTCCTTCACAAGATTAACAATAGGAAAAAAGATAGTCCTCGGATATATTGCAAGCGGCTTAGTTACTATTATCGTCGGTGTTTATGCGATTACAAGCCTCGGTGGGCTGAGCAAGTTAAACAGCAGCATTGTAACCAAAGACTTCCCAACCATTGAAACAGTAAAGAGGATGGAGGACTCCCTTCTTGCACAGGACTTATATGAAAAGAGGTATTTAATCATCAAAGACCCTGGCATTCAAAAGATATTTACTGAAAGGGGTGAGGAGTTTAAAAGAGGCGTTATAAGGCTTCAGTCATTATATGGAAAAGAAAGCGCCCCATTGCTTGAGATAATACGGCTGCACAGTGAATATGAAGCCCTGTTCAAAGAAGAGGTTCAGCATATTGAAAGCAAAAGGGACTGGAGCGCATCCAAGATTTCAGAGCAAAAGCTCAAGCCGAGGGTTGATGAGCTCTTCAGGCTGCTTCAATATCGTGGTGATGAGGCAAGGGTAGCGCAAGAGACAAAGCTGCAGCTTGCAAACAGCTTAGGTGAAAAGGCATTTTCCATTACGCTCTTTCTAACTCTGCTGAGTCTAATGGTAGGAATTATGTTTGCCACCTTTCTGACCCTAAATATTTCTGCTTCTATTAACGAGTTAAAAGAGGCAACAGAGTTTATAGGCTCTGGAAAGTTTGACCATGAATTGAGGATTAAGGCAAATGATGAGGTAGGCGATTTAGCAGAGTCCTTTAAAAAGATGTCCCAGCGGCTTAAGATATTAGAACAAACGAGCCTTGATGCAAGCCCGCTGACGCGGCTGCCGGGAAACCTTGCCATAGAAAAGGAGCTTCTCTCACGGATTGTGAGCGGTGAAAAATTTGCCTTCTGCTATATTGACATTGATAATTTTAAGGCATTTAATGATAAATATGGATATGCAAAAGGGAGTATAGTGCTAAAAGAGGTGGGAGATATAATAAAGGCTGTTGTAAAGAAGCTCGGAAGCAAAGAAGATTTTGTAGGACATATTGGAGGAGACGACTATGTATTAATAACCGTGCCCCAAAAGGTCGGTCCTATATGCAATGAGATCATCGCAAGATTTGACAAGACTATGCCGGGTTTTTATGATAAGGAGGATGTTGAGAAGGGATATATTGTTGCCTTGAACCGGGATAATGTAAAACAGAATTTTCCAATTATGACCGTCTCTATTGCTGTAGTTACAAATGAAAAGAGGGCTATATCAGGCGCCATGCAGGTTGCAGAGCTCGCAGCAGAGCTTAAACACTATGCCAAATCCATACCAAAGAGCATATATGTTGTTGACCAGAGGAGGCAAATATTATCATGAGGCAAGTGCTGATATTTTTTTTCATCCTTCTTCTTAGCGCTGGCTGCGCTGCATACTTAAAACAGGACGAGTCAAATAAGAAACATTATCTCCAGAACCATGCGTTTTTTAATGAAAAGAAATATGCTGATGCAGCAGCAGGATTCCGAAGCTTTGTTGAAAAGTATCCTGATGATGAACGTGCTGCTGATGCCCAGTATTTTCTTGCATACACCCTGTCATACTATGATAACAAGGATAAGGATTATGAAAAGGCATTAGCTGAATTTAAAAGGCTTATAGTAAATTATCCAAGGAGCTATTGGATAAAGGATGCCAAAAACAGCAAGGCCCAGATAGAAGAAATCCTCAAAATAAAGGACGAGGCAAACTACCTGAAGTTGGAAAATGAAAAGCTGAAGCTGGATATCAAAAAATTGATGAGGACAGATATTGAGATAGAGAAGAAGAGAAAGAAGATTAAATAGTCAACGCCTGTTTTTTATTCACCCAAACCCCCTATCTTTAGGCTCTCTTTATAAGCCACTTTCTTTGATATGCCAAGTCTTTTTGCTGCAATCCTTGCAGCCTCTGATCTGCTTACATTTTCACTTTTTATAATCTCTACTATTGTTTTATGAATATCGTGCGGAATTTCAGTAGGAGCCGGCGGTCGGTCACCTTTCTGAGCGCCCTCTATTATTATTGTTATCTCCCCTTTTATTTTTTTGCTCTCAAAGGCATTAATAATCTCCAGTGCTTTTCCCCTTGCAATCTCTTCATGCAGTTTTGTAAGCTCCCTTCCAACAACTATCCTCCTGTTGCCGAGGACATCATGGATATCTCTCAGTGTCTTGAGAAACCTGTACGGAGATTCATATAGGATAATCGTTCCTTCCTCTTTTTCAAGTGTCTTGAGATATTTGTGCCTTGCCTTGCCTTTTGGTAAAAAGCCTTGAAATACAAATCTATCTGTTGGAAGGCCGGAGACAGAGAGCCCTGCTATTACAGCAGAAACACCCGGAACAGGGACAATCTGAATTGACTCTTCTATTGCCCTTTTTATCAGATAATATCCTGGGTCAGATATCCCCGGCGTCCCTGCATCACAGACTAATGCAACATCCTTTCCATCTTTTATTTTAGAAATGAGTATCTCTGCCTTCTCTTCTTTATTGTGGTCGTGGTAGCTTGTCTGATGAGTGGCGATCTGATAATGGTTCAGCAATTTTTGAGTGTGTCTTGTATCCTCTGCTGCAATAATTGCAACCTCCTTCAAGATCCTGATCGCGCGCAGAGTCATATCCTCAAGATTGCCAATCGGCGTGCTGACTATGTAGAGCCTTCCGCGTTCCATCAATTTACTATGGGCGACCTGAGCAAACCCCTTATATTAATACTGTAAAAACCGTCGCTCTCCTTGCCTTTCGACATAGAGAAAAAAACCTTATTCTCTTCTTCAAATCTTATGCTCGGTTTTATCCTTACCCTTATATTTAAGGGGCTGCTGTATATATCTCCTGTAAGCACCATGTCGCCTGTAATTTGTATGGTTAACTCTCTTCCCTCCAAGGAAAACCTTTTTATATTAACCCTTCCCTGTTCAATCCTCATTTCTGACTGCACAGCATCAAAGGATGTATCAGGTAGTTTTATGCCGAGGATGTTCAGATTTCTTAAAGAAAGCTGGCTTATATCAAATCTTGCCTCACCGCCTGCCTTTGTTAAACCCAGGCCATTCGCTGAAAGCATATTGTTTGAAGATGATATATCCATCCTTGCGTTTATTATGCCTGCAGCGTCAATTCCGAAAAGCGCCTTAAGCGCAGCGTAACTGCTTATGTCTATTCCCCTTATCTCCCCTGCAATTCTGTTATTTGCAATATTCAGCGCTGCCTCGCCATTATAGGCTTTAATGCTTCCCTTTACTGAAAGCCCCAATCTAATCAATTGCAGAAGGCTTAATCTGAGCCTTGCATCTCCTTTGAACAAGGGGGTCTTCTTAGGGTCATTTTTAAGCGAGAGCTCTGCATCTGTTAATTTTATGCCGTTAAATAACAAAGGGCTTAGCTTATTGATTTTTACAGATAGGGAAGACCTGCTCTCTATCTCAAATATCATCCGCTCCTTTAGCTTGTCGTATGGAAATAAAAGATACAGGAAGAAAAGAAAAAGCAGGATAAAGTAAAAGAGATAAAGGCTGTATTTTAAAAAGCCCTTCCCTTCCCCTTTCCCCTCTTTAAAAAAAGGCATCAGGCGGGAAACATTTTTAACTGTATTCCAGGCTTGAGATAACCACTGTTGAATCAAGTTTCTTTGGATTGTCATATCTTGTTTTAATATTAAGTCTCTTTATCCTCATTGGCTGCTGAGAATTCTCTGCCATAGTAAGGTAATTTACAAGCTCGTAGAGAGTAACATTCTCTATCCTTATCTCCACTGTAGTCTCTTTATACCCCTCTGGCGCTGACTGCGACATCTGCGGTTTAATGGAGCTTATATTCTTTTTTATATTTGTCCGTAAAGCAATATTTTCAAGCTCAGTAAGCGCAGAGCCAGTTTTTGCCTTTGCCTTTGCATCAAGCTCCTTCTTCTTCTGTGCAAGAGAAAGGTATTCCTCCTTCAGGCTCTTTATTGAAACGAGCTCCTTCTCCTTTTTGCTAATTGCCGCGCCATGCCTGTCAATCTTTTCTAAGAACGGCGAGATTATAAATTCATAGGAAAGAAGCAGCGCAGCAATTACTCCTGCAATTATTATAATCCTTTTTTCCTTTTTTTCTATCTTCATTAAGAATGTCCCCTTAATTGTCATTGCGAGCGAAGCGAAGCAATCTCCTAATAAGAGATTGCTTCGTCGCTAAGCTCCTCGCGATGACACTTTATGGTTTCACATCACAACATAAAATTGGCTCTTTCTCATTTCAAGTGGGTAAATATTTCCTGCCTTATTTCCCCTCTATTAAGAGGGGACTAAGGGGTGTGTGCCTTTATCCACTCTTTATAAACACACCCCTAACCCCTCTTTTTAGAGGGGAACTTAAGACCACCCATCCAATATGAGAAAGAACCAGTTTTCATATTGCCTCGTGAAGCGTTATATTTATGCGGAATTTTATCTTATTCTGCTCTGCGCCTATCTTTGCATCGCTTAACGTAACCTCTTTAAAGAAATTTGATTTTGATAGACCCTCTTTTATCTTGTCTGCTGCCTCAAAGGATGTTGTCTCTCCTGAAAGTCTTATCTTATCACCTTCCAGGCTGAATTCAAAGAGAATAACCTTTTGCTCTGCAGGCATCCTTTCTGTTACCTCTTTAAACAGGTCTAAGGCTGTTACATCGCCTTTAATCCTGCCGCCTAATAATCGTATCTTCTTTTTTGCCTCTGCTGCTGCGCTTTTAAGCTGTTGCTCCTCGTTTATTATTTTTTTAACATCTGGAAGCGCTTCATTAAAATTCCTTCTTATCTCATTTGTTACAGCCTGATATTTGCTCTCTACCATATAATACTTTACAGAAAGATTTAATATGAAAAGAAGCGCTGCTATGCCTCCAAAAATAATTGTATATCGCAGCCTCTTCTTTGTCTCAGCGCCCTCTCTTTTGTATGCAAGGTCTCCTTTTCTAAGATTGATCCCAAAACCCTTTCCCTCTGCCTCTCTTAAGGCAAGGCCGAGCGCTTTTGCATATTCACTCTCTATTTTTATCTCTGTGTCCTTTGTAAAATCTATTTGTACAGGCTCTATGCTGTGGAGAGCTGCTATCTCTTTTTTCAGGACATCGTCCTTTCCGCTGCTGCCGCAGAGATATATCCTTTCAATGTCCTTTCTCCCGGTAGCCTGAAAAATATAAAGGGTATTGCATACATCCATTTCCCATTCTCCAATTAATGGGATGTTTCTGAAAAATCTCAGGCCGCCATTTTCAAAGATTCCAATGTCAACATCAGAAACGCTGCTGTAGACAACAGCATACACACCCTTCTCGTCCTTTAAATAGCGGTTTGCAATTGCTGATAAGGCAGAGGGTGCAATATTTATCACCTTCGGATCAATGCCGCCTGAAGAGAGCGCTTCAAGCCGGGTCTTTATCTTCTCCTTCTTTGCTGCAACAATGCCAACAGTCGTCTCCTTCTCCCCCTTTTCTATAATCTGATAGTCAATTATAAGCTCGTCGATTGGGAATGGAAGAAGCTCTTCTGCCTCAAAGGGTATTGTCTTTTCAATCTTTTTGTTATCAGTGATAGGAAGATTCAAGGTTCTAAATGAAACGTCCTTGCTGTCAAAGGATGCAATAATCTCCGCCTCGGGTATCTTTTTAACAACATCCTTTAATGCCTCTGATAGATTTCCATTCGCAAGAGGTATCTTAAAATAGCCTGTGAGGCCGATGCCCCTCATGCCCTTCTGAAGCTCAACAACCCTGATGGCATCCTTATCAATGTCTATACCCGCAACCTTCACTGATTCCTCCAGTAAAGCCTTGTAATGTTTGGGCCGCTCCTCTTTAAAACAGCCTCTATCGTGTTATCCACCTCGTTCACAGCTCCTGTGGATATAACGGAATAATTGTCGCTCTTCACATCAATATCGGATTGCACAGAAGCATATATTGCGTCACTGATGCCCACAACATTCTTCAAATCTGTATTTTTTTCAAAACGATTCTTCCCTCTGTAAGAGATTATTCTTTGCGCCATGTCATCTGTTATATCGTTTGATATAGCCCTTAACACAATACTGTCTGCGGTATTTATATTAATCCTTCCATCGCTATAAACAGTGAGGTAATCTTTTATTTTATCATAAACCTCATCTGTCATGCCTCTTGCGAGCCTCAATTCTGAGACAAGACTATAAGACTCCCTTTCAAATATGCCGTCAAGGAGATATGCGCTTATGCCTTTTATCTCAAAGAGCCTTTCAAGCCTTGCCCTTGTGGCTTTGTTTGTTGCTTTGACATCTTTGATATTAATCTTTGCTGACTCATCAAAGGCCTTTAATGAAACTATGCCGTCGCCAACAGTAACAGGCGGTATCATCTGCTCAATGTCATCTGCCTTTTTCTTTGAATAATTATCCTTCAGCATCCCTGCAATAAAATTCACGCCTGACTTTGCAAGGTAGTATGCCTTCTGCTTGTCGCGGAAATTCCCGGCAGCAGAAAGATTCACCCGTGCAGAGTATGCAAACTCCACAATGAGCGCGGTAAGGAGCGTTACAACAAGAAGGGTGATTATCAGGGCAATGCCTTTTTCGTCGCTTCGCTTCATTGTAAAATGAAAATTGGAAATTTTAAATTGCAAATTTATTTCCCTTTCTTTGCTGTAATAATTGACTTAGCTATAATATTGTTTATCTGTTTTGTTTCGTTAATGGGTCCGTCTAAATTCTGCTCATTTAAAATTGCAGATTTTTGAATTAACTTCAGCCAATACAATGATTCACGAATTTCTTTCAAAACAATCTGAAGCTTGTGTATAAAATCCGCTCTGCTTTGTGCACCACATGCTTCCTCATAATTAGCTCCGGCGAGGTTCCTGCACTTAATAATTGATTGGCTATATGCCTTCCCGCTGCTGTTTTCCTAAGTTTTATTGAAAGCTTTACAATTTCAACACCATAATCTAATAATCTCTCTGAAAGTTGATTTGCTTTTTCTTCCATTTTAAAATTTCCAATTTCCAATCTTCAATTTACAATTTTTTCAGTTTCCCATCGGCACATCAATAATTGTCTTAAATATCCTCTTCCTTTTATCTGCATCAAAAAGTATTATCTCAACCTCTACTCCCTTTGGAAGCGCCTTTGTTATCCTTGAATCCCAATTGTCTTTCCATGACGTGCCGTCAAAATAGCTGAATCTTATTCCTGCGATTTCATCTGTAAGCTCATACGCCTCGCCGCCTTCTAAAACAGGCTCGATACCGATTGTCTTTTTCTCTCTCCTGAAAAGAGAAGTCTTTTTCTCCTGCCTTTGATAATCATAGTCCTCTTTCAGATAATAGCCTGTCTCGTACAGATCTGTTTCCTTTGCATCCCTTACCATCCTCAGATTAGAAAGGGATGTCAGGCTTAAGGAGTCCTGCGGCAGATCCTTGTCCCTCTTTGAATCGCCGACAAATATAACATCTTTTCCTGTCAGATATGCGCTGTTTATGTCATCCATCAATTTTAAGAATATAACCCTTGCAGTGCTGTTTATATCATCCACCGCCTCTGCCCTTTTAATTCCTTCTGTGCTTGCATAAAAGCTCTTATACACCACAGCCATTATAATGGAGAGTATTGCAATGGCAATTAGAAGTTCAACTAATGTAAAACCATTCTTGTTATTCATACGCAACAAGCCTCACTTCCCTCCTGCCTTCATCCCATGTTACAACAACAACAACCTCTTTGATAAAGGCAAAGCCAAACGGTGGAGGGCTGACTATCCTCTTCCATTTATATCCCTTATAGGCCTCGCCTTCAAATTCACCCTCTGATTCACCCACCTGAACAGACCTTGGCATCTCCTCCATTTTTGCCTTTGCAAGAAGCGTTGCAGTTGTAATTCTGTCAGAATGTTCAACAACCCTTATGCTGGAATTGCGCAAGGAGAGAAGGACAATAAGTGAAAGCGATAAAATGGCAAAGGCAATCATTACCTCAAGGAGGGTAAAGCCATTATCGCTCCTCAATATATCCTTCATAAACCTTTACCTTGCCTGTTAGCGGCATTACAATCAATGTATAATACTTATCATCGCCCTTCTGAAGATGTATGACAGTCTTTTCCACCCACCCGTTTGGATAAAATTGCGTAAAGAACTCCTCAACAGAGCCCTGATGCCCTGGTATTACAATATCCTTAAATCTGATATCTCCATGAAGCCTGTTCTTGTTTACAAAAACAGTTTCAAGCCTTTTAACCTCTGCCTGTGTCCCGCTCTTGACAACCTCTGTTGCCCAGTATTCATTCATGGCAATATTATAATTCAGCCTGAACTCCTTTTTCTTCATCATTGCCTCATCGCGGAGATATGATATAGTCCCTGTCAGATGCCTTATATTCCTCCTTAAATCAGCCTCTGTTACATCACCGAGCTTTGGTATGGCAAAGGAAAAAAAAATGGCAACAAGCGCTATTACCACAATTAATTCAATTAAAGTGAAACCTCTGTCAGAGGTTCCAGCTCTCGATATCTGCATTCTTTCCCTCGCCTCCGGCCTCGCCATCCGCAGCAAAGGAGATGAGGTCATAATCGCCATGCGAGCCTGGTGAGAGGTAGACATAGGGTTTGCCCCACGGGTCCTTTGGCGCCTTGTTTAAATATCCGCCCTCTTTCCATTTCTCTGGAATCCTCCCTGTCTCAGGCTTCTTTACCAGCGCCTCCAAGCCCTGCTCTGTTGATGGATAAAAGCCGTTGTCCAGCTTATAAAGGTCTAATGCAGTCTGTATGTTTTTTATATCTGCTGTTGCCTTTGTCCTTTGCGCTTCCTCCTGCCTTCCCATAATCTTCGGCAAAATAATCGTTGCCAAAAGTCCGATAATAAACACAACAACAAGTATCTCAATTAATGTAAAGCCTTTCTGATTTTTGATGCGATTTCGTTTGTTCATATCGTCTCCTTTTTTCACCCTCCCCTTAATCCTTTTTACTGTCTGCCAGCAGACAGGCACGAGTGCTTTTTACTCATTACCCATTACGCATCACTCATCACGAGCATCGCTTCCTATCTTATCACTGTGCTCATCTCCATTATCGGCAGTAATATTGAAATGACAATAATGCCGACTATGACCCCCATTACAACTATTATAACAGGTTCAAGCAGAGATGTCAGCCTTGCAATAGCAGTCTCCACCTCATTGTCGTATGCATCAGAAACCCGCAACAGCATCTCCTCAAGCTCGCCGCTCTTTTCACCAACAGCAATCATGTGCGTTACAACAGATGGAAAGAGTCTGCTCCTCTTTAAAGGCTCTGATATGCTCTCGCCCTCTCTTATATTTTCCCTTGCATCCTCTATTGCCTTTGCTATCACTATATTATTAACCACATTCTTTACAATGTCAAAGGAGAGGATTGCAGGAACGCCGCTCTTTAAGAGTGTGCCGAGGGTCCTTGTGAACCTTGATATAGCAATCATCCTTATGAGCTTCCCGAATATCGGAAGCCTTATTACAATCCCGTCAAATCTCATTCTGCCTTCTGGCGTCCTGAGCTTTCTTCTTATATAAAAGACCGTGCCGGCAATAATCATGATGATCAGCCACCAGTAGCTGCGCATAAAATTTGTTGCAGATATTAAAATAAGCGTTAAAAGTGGAAGGCTCTGGTGCATGTCCTCAAACACACGGACAACCTGAGGCAGGACAAAGGTGAAGATAAAAGACAAAACACCAATGCCGATTACTGTCATCAAAATCGGATAAGCAAGCGCTGACCTTATCCTGTTTCTTATCTTAATCTGGCTGTCAAGAAAATCAGATAGCCTCAAAAGCACAATATCCAATGCGCCGCTTGTCTCGCCTGCCATTATCATGTTTACATAGAGGTTTGAAAAATGCTTTGGATAGCCCTTTAATGCATCTGCAAAAGAGCTTCCCTCTTTTATCCTTGTTACGAGATCAGAGATAATGCCCTTTAGCTCTGCCTTCTCCTCCTGCTCCATGATAGCAGACAATGCCTCTGCAACAGGCACGGCTGCATTTGTTAGTGTTGCTATCTGCCTTGTTAAGATGGCAATATCCTGATGCTTTATTCTCTCAAAGAGCTGTGAAAAGGCGATCTCCTTAGAAAGCCTTTTGTGCCTCTCCTCAATTATCTCTGTGGGAAAGACGCCGAGTCTCTTTAGCTTTGCCCTTGCAGACTTTGCAGTATCAGCATCAACCATCCCCTTCAAATCCCTGCCGTCTGCACCTACGCCTTTGTATTCAAAAACAGACATCTCACCACTCCAACCCCTCTCGCTGCGTTACCCGGACTATTTCATCTACTGTTGTCATGCCCTTCATCACATTAATGGCGCCGTCCTGACGCAGGGTCTTCATGCCTTTTTTAATTGTCATGGCCTTTATGGTATTTGAGTCTGTATCCTTCATTATCAACGGCCTTATATCATCATCTATAATCATAAGCTCGTATATGCCTGTCCTGCCGAGATAGCCTGTGTTTGTGCATTTATCGCATCCTCCTGCCCTGTAGAAATGGATATCCTTTGCCTCTATCTTTCCGAGCTCAAGCCTCTTTATCTCCTCTGCATCCGGCGTATATTTTATTCTGCAGTCAGGGCACAACATCCTCACAAGCCGCTGTGCAAGTATTGCAATAACAGAAGAGGAAATTAGAAATGGCTCTACCTTCATATCAATCAGCCTTGTAATTGCGCCTGCAGCATCATTTGTGTGAAGGGTTGAAAATACAAGATGTCCTGTTAATGACGCCTGTATAGCAATCTCTGCTGTCTCAGTATCCCTTATCTCGCCAACAAGTATAATATCAGGGTCCTGTCTTAATATAGAGCGCAGGCCATTGGCAAAGGTAAGGTTAATCTTATTGTTCACCTGTATCTGGCCAATGCCTTTGAGCTGATACTCAATCGGGTCCTCAATTGTAATAATATTTTTATCAGGCGAGTTTATCTTGCTTAAGCATGAATAGAGCGTTGTTGTTTTACCGCTTCCTGTTGGCCCTGTTACAAGCACTATGCCGTGCGGCTTTGTTATCAGACTATTTATCTTGTCTAAGTTCTCGCCTGATAAGCCGATGTCCTCTAAGCCTAATAATACATTCTCCCTGTGCAGGAGCCTTAAGACAATCCTCTCTCCAAATGCAACAGGTATAACAGAGACCCTTATGTCAATGTCCTTTCCAGCTATTTTTAGCTTTATCCTTCCGTCCTGCGGAAGCCTCTTTTCAGCAATATTCAGGCCTGCCATTACCTTTACCCTTGATGATATGCTTGCATGAAACCTTTTTTTAATATTCAGGATATTATAAAGCACGCCGTCTATGCGGAACCGGACAACCAGCTCTTTTTCAAATGGCTCTATGTGTATGTCGCTTGCCCTGTCCCTTATTGCCTGGGAGAACATAGAATTTACAAGCCTGATAATCGGCGCATCATCTGTAACATCTAAAAGGTCTTCAGGTTCTTCTATCTCGCTTGATAAAAAGCTTATGTCATCTTCATTCAGCTCATCCACAGCATCCTCTGCCTTGTTCATCTCCCTGCTGTGGAGCCTGTTTATTAAATCAATGATATTATTTGATGATGCTATGCAAAGCTTGACATTGGAATCCAATAATATGCGGAGGTCATCTATTTCAGAGATGTTTAAAGGGTCTGATGTTGCAACGAGCACAGCGCCGTTTTCTCTTTTGATTGGCAGAAGCTCATATTTCTTTGCATAGGCAATCGGCACTTTTAATGCGAGCTCCTGTTCAATCTCTGCCTCCCTTATCTCATCTTTATAGGGTATGCTGAACCTGTTGCCAAGCGCCTGAAGCACATCTTCGCCCTTGATATGCTTTAATCTAACTAATATCTCGCCAATCCTGCCGCCCTTTTTTTTCTGTATGTCCAGCGCCTGCTGAATATCCTTGTCTGAAAGGGCTGTCTTTTCTTTTATTGTATCTGTTAAATATCTGTGCATACCAAATAAATTCCAAATTCTAATATCTAAATCCTAAACAAATTCTAAATTC
>ERZ1292623.3843-Hain-H51-01um-R1-3843-length-12607-cov-8_pt1 | contig 12607 bp, 10 predicted proteins | sample MGYA00564398_ERZ1292623 | MGnify/ENA primary metagenome ERZ1292623 (study PRJEB36523, sample SAMEA6512633) | groundwater metagenome | collected 2019-01-07 | study: AquaDiva: Metagenomics assemblies of 32 groundwater samples | reverse complement strand
TCCTGCATCCTCTTTTCTATCTTTTCTAAATCCTCTGGCGTAAATGGTCTTTCAACATCAAAGTCATAGTAAAAGCCGTCTTCAATAGCAGGGCCTATGGCAAGCCTTGCATCAGGAAACAGTTCCTTAACTGCCTCTGCCATTATATGAGAGGCGCTGTGACGGTATATTTCAATACCTTCTTTAGTTGTGTAATCCAAAGAAACAGCCTCTTTTTTCTTTTCCTTTGCTATTGCAGTCATAATTTATAAAAACAAAAGGCATCATTTTGTATGATGCCTTTTCATAAATAACGGCCTCATTTAAATGATTAAAGTCCCGATACAATACCTCTCTTTCCCAAGTTAATGGTAGGCACGGGCGGTCTTGAACCGCCGACCTCTTCCGTGTCAAGGAAGCGCTCTCCCCCTGAGCTACGCGCCTATTAGACAGCACAAAGAGCAATTAAACCGTTTATATTCTATGGAAAAGCTGAATGATTGTCAAGGATAAAGTAGGGACATGCCATGGCATGTCCCTACTGTTGCTTTCTTGACAAATTGAAAACTAATGATATTATTAAATAATGTTAGAGATTTTGCATCTTTAAGGTAGGGGCTTAAGATATTAATGCCCTGCAACAATTGATAATAACCTTTAAAAAACAAGGAGGTAGATAAAATGGGCTTAATATGTTACAGGATGTATTTCCTTTTTCTGCTAATCTTTTCTTTGCTCTTTCCATTTTTTAATGTTGCAGCAGCAGAATATCCAAATGCCGCTCTTCTTGCAGAGACAGAATGGCTTTCAAAAAATCTGAATGACTCAAATATAAGGATTGTGGACCTCAGAAGCTCAACCAATTATATGAAGGGACATATAAAAAATGCTGTTCCTTTTTCACATGAGCTTGTTACAACCACAAGGAATGGGGTAAAGGGCATGATAGCAGATAAAGAGGCGGTTGAGCAGGCATTGGAGAGGATCGGGATAACACCGAACACAAAGCTTATATTCTATGATGATGCTGACAGCAAATGGGCGACCTATATGTTCTGGGTTATGGAGTATCATGGCCATAAAAATGTTGCAGTTTTAAACGGCGGGTGGCAGAAATGGGAGGCAGAGAAAAAGGCTGTGTCAACAGATATAGCAAAGATAAAACCTGCTCCATTTAAAGCGCAGATAAATAAAAATTTAATAGTTGATACAGAGTGGGTAAAAAATAATATCAAAAATGCAAAGGTCAAGATAGTAAATGTAAGGCCTACGAAGGATTATGTTGACGGCCATATAGCCGGCACAATCAACATACCATGGATGGAGAACCTGCAGGGCGCAAGCGCAAAGGTTTTAAAGTCAAAAGACGAGCTTATGCAGATGTATGAAAAGGAAGAGGGGTTAAAAAGAGATGATACAGTAGTTTCCTCTTGTATGTTTGGCATCCTTGCAGGCGGCACATATTTTACATTAAGGCTTCTTGATTACAAAGATGTCAAGCTCTATGACGGCTCCCAATCTGACTGGGTGGCAAAGGGGAATTCGTTGAAGACTGGAAAAGAGAGATAATAAAAAAGATTAACGCTTCGCTTAGTTGTATAAGTTTCGGTTCCGTCATTCCCGCATGCTTTTAGCGGGAATCCATTAAAGATGGATGCCCGACAGAAGCTTTCGGGCATGACAACTGAATCTGCAAAGTTCTCTCATATCAATTAAATTTTAAGGCCATTATTAAGTATTTGCTAAATCGGAGATTATTTGGGGGGATAAATGAAGGTGAAGGGGATTGTCAGAGGATTAGGAGGATATACCATCAAGACAAAACTTGTCCTTGCCTTTATTGCCCTTATATCCATACCAATGCTCATTTCAACCTTTGTCGCCTCTAACCTGATTACAAAAAAACTCACAAATATATCCTATGAAAGGCTCAGCGTCACTGCGCAAAATATAAAAGACAGCCTTGAAAACCGCACAAGGAACCAGCTCATGGAGCAGACAGCGTATTATGCCAAGTCAGATGAGATGGTTCTGAATATCGGCATTGGCGCTTCAGAGCGGGAGTATAGAAAAACATTTTCATCCATCAAAAAGATGATGAATATAGATATAGTTGAGGTCTTTGACAGCAGAGGCGCTGTTATAGCAAATGATATGAAGAAGGCAGATCATCAGCATAATGCCAGCAATTACGCTGAACTTATCAGCTCAGCAGCAGGCGGCAAGGAGATCGCCTCCTTTGTCTGGAGCGGAGGCGGCATTGATTATATTGCTGCAAGCCCTATTGCAAGCGGCGACAAGAATATCGGCGTCTTTGTATTAGGCAGGTATGTTGGCAAGGAATTTTTAGAGTCCTTAAAATCAGCTACAGGAATCAATTTCTTTTTAACCAATTCAAAAGGCGAGATAACCCTCTCCACTTTTGAGATTAACAAAGGAGAGGGTGTTCAGGATTTAAAGCTGACAGTTAAAGGCAAAGATGGAGCAAGCCTTTACACAGGAAAGGTTAATAAGCAGCTATGGCATCTTGCGCCTGTTGAATTAAAGGATTGGAAGAACAATGTTCTTGGTGCGCTCTACATTGCTGATTCGCTCTCCGCTCTTGAAGAGGATGTGAGCAGGATAAGATATACCCTTATGACCATAGCATTTCTTTTCTTGGGCGGCGCTATATTCATGGGGATTGTTATTGCAAGGGCAATTGTAAGCCCCATTGAACGGGTTATTATAATGCTGAAAAATATAGCAGAAGGCGAGGCAGACCTTACCAAAAGGCTTGCTGTTACCAGCAATTCTACTAATGACGAGATCGGCCAGCTTGCCAAATGGTTCAATATCTTTGCCAGCACAATTCAGGGAATTATCAAAAAGGTTGCAGAGGCATCGGGAAATATTACAAATACGCTGGAGAACATATCAAATTTTTCAAAGAAGGTTTCAAATGGCGCGCAGAATCAATCAATCTCCACAACTAATACGGCGGCCTCATTAAATCAGATGGACGCCTCAATTAATCAGACAGCAGAATATATGACAGAGCTCTCTTCAATGGCAGAAGAGGTATCAGCATCATTGATAGAGATGGCGTCTTCTGTAGATGGCGTATCCAGACATGCGGAGAAGGCAGCTTCATCTGTTGATGAGACATCAAGCAGCATTGTGGAAATGGGGCATTCAATAACAGAGGTTTCAAAAGAGGTAGAATCCTTAACATCAATGGCAGAGGAGACAGCGGCCTCTATTTCTGAAATTAGCACCTCTATCAAAGAAGTAGAAAAGGGAGCAAAGCTATCTGCTGACCGCTCTGAGCAGACACTGAAACTTGCAAATGATGGAAAGGATGCTGTGTATAAAACCATTGAGGGTATGCATGATATAAAAGAAAGTGTAGAGGGGTCAGCAAATATAGTAAAAAAACTTGGTAACAAGTCAAAGGAGATAGACAAGATATTAAATGTTATAAACGAGATTGCAGAGCAGACCACGCTCCTTGCCTTAAATGCAGCAATAATTGCTGCACAGGCAGGCGAACACGGCAGGGGATTCGCTGTTGTTGCAGATGAGATAAAAAACCTTGCAGAAAGGACAGCAGTATCTATAAAGGAAATAGACCCAATAATCAAATCCATTCAGACCGAGACTCAGGATGCTGCAAAGGCAATTGATTCAGGACTCAAGAGTATGCGAGATGGGGTGACGCTCTCTACTCTTGCTGGCGACGCCCTGCAAAAGATAGCCGCAAGCGCAGAGGATACGCGAAACATGGTTTTTCAAATTGCGAAGGCCACACTGGAGCAGTCAAAAGGCAGCGAGCAGATAAAGATATCAATGTCCAATGTAACAAGGTCTGTTAATGCCATCCTGAAGGCCACACAGGAACAGGCAGAGGGCGGCAGAAGGATAGAAAAGGCTGCAGAGGAGATGAAAAATATCACGGGTCAGGTAAAAAAGGCTACATTAGAGCAGTCCAAAGGGAGCGGTCAGATTTCAAAGGCAGTTGAGAATATGGCGCATGGCGTCCAGTCTGTTCTTAAAAATATTACTGACCAGAAGAAAGAGAGCGAATTGATATTAAAGGCAGTCAATAATATAGAATCAGTCTCAGTAGAGAATATGGATGGCGTAACATCCATGGACTTTGAGGTGGTGAAGCTTACAGACCTTGCCAAGCAGTTAAGGGAAGAGGTAAAGAGGTTCAAGGCCTAAAATAAGCCGCTATCTTTGCGAGCATGTTTTTCAGCCTTTTTCTTTCAACAATAATATCAATCATGCCGTGTTCAAAAAGGAATTCTGACCTTTGAAATCCTGCAGGAAGCTGCTGCTTGATGGTCTGCTCAATGACCCTTGGCCCTGCAAATCCTATTAATGCCTTTGGCTCCGCAATAATAATATCGCCGAGCATTGCAAAGCTTGCTGTAACCCCGCCGAATGTCGGGTCTGTAAATATTGAAACGAAAGGCAGACCCGCATCGCCGAGCCTTGCAATAGCAGCGCTGCTCTTTGCCATCTGCATGAGGGACAGGATGCCTTCCTGCATCCTTGCGCCGCCGGAGGCGCTGACAATTATAAGGGGCAATTTCAGCTCTATTGCCTTATCTACAGCGCGCGCAATCTTTTCGCCTACAACAGAGCCCATGCTGCCGCCCATAAAGCTGAAATTCAGGATGCCCAAAACAATCTGATGCCCCTCAATAGCGCCAACGCCTGTTACAATTGCATCATTATAACCTGTCTTTTTCTGGTAATTTTTTAAGCGGTGTTTATATTTTATAGAGTCCTTGAATTCCAGCGGGTCTTCGGGTGTTAAATGGCCGTCAAACTCCTTAAATGTGCCTTCATCAATAAGCTGCGAGATTCTTTCCTCTACAGAGATAGGGAAATGATAACCGCACTTTGGGCAGACCTTATGGTTGTTATCAACCTCTTTTCTGTATATAATCTCTTTGCAGCTATTGCATTTTATCCATAAGCCCTCAGGTATCTTTACCTTCTTTTCAGCAGGCATCTCCTTTGGGAGCTTCTCTTTTTTAAACCATGCCATTTAAAATTCATACTCCCTTCCGTCTTCAAGGAATATAATCTTATGGCTCTTTATAGTCCTTAATTCCTTTTTCATTGATTCTATATCATACTGCGACTTAAGATGATAGATATAAACAGGGATATTAAGAGAGTCTATTTTTGAAAGCTCATTTTTAAGACCTGCAGGTGTAAAGTGGCCGCTGCTATCAGCAATCTTCTGAGTGTTTGTCGGAAAGGATGCTTCAATTATAGCAGCCTTAAGATTATCTGTCTTTTTCGCCTCTTTCCATATCTCTTCTGTTGCCTTTGTATCGCTGCTGTATAAAATTGATACATTCTTTTTTCGGATAATAAAGCCGGTTGTTGGCACTGTATGATTCACCCTGACTGCCTTGACCTCAAAATTGCCAACTTGTTCAAATACAGCATCCTTAATCTCCCTTAGTTTTATAACAGGGAAACCAGAATCATTCTGAGGTATTGCTGTAAAATCAGGCCAGATTATATTATTCAGCATATGCTTCTTTAAACTCTCAATTACCTCTTTTATTCCTATGATATTAATGGGCTCCTTTATCCTTCCAAATACAACATCAGTAAGAAATGGTATGCCTTTTATATGGTCAAAATGCACATGGCTTATAAGGATATTCTTAATCTTTATCAGCTCATCAATGCCAATTGAAGTTGTAATTGTCCCTGCATCTACTAATAGGCTGTTATCAATCAAAAACCCTGTTGTATGATAATCTGCAAGCTCAGTTCCATAACACCCCAAGACCTTTAATTTCATTCTTTCTCCTTTGTGATAGCACCTGCAACATTATAAAGAGATTAATATTATGCCTCACCCATATCTCCGAACTTCTCTTTCTTCTCAAGATATTCCATAAACTCATTCAACTGCTCCCTGTTTGTTACAATTATCCTGCCCTGTTTTATATCAATTATCCTGCTTTTTGCGATCTTCTCTACGACCTTATCCACCTGCTCCCTTGCCATGCCGAGCATGCTCGCCATATCCTCTGTTGTCGCATCAATAACAACGCCGCCCATTACAGTATCAATCCCCTTGTCCTTTGCAATCTTGGCAAGAAGGTTTACCAGCCTGCTTGTGTTGTCTTTAATCAAAAGGTTTTCAATCTGGTTGTCAGCCTCCTGAAGCCTCTGGGCAAGTTTTTTAATAATTCTTAATGCAATCTCTGTGTTGCCTTTTATCATTGCCTCAAAGGTATTTCTGTCAATCACAAGTATCTCGCTGTCCTCAACAACCTCTGCAGTAGCTGACCTCGGCTTGTCATTCAGGATGGCCATCTCGCCAAAGAACTCGCCCTTTCCAATTACAGAAAGTGTTTTTTCTATATTCCTCACCTTCTTGCTTATCTTGACCCTGCCGACCTGTATGATATACATTTCCTGTCCGAGATCCCCCTCGCGGAAAAGGACTGTCCCTTTTGGAATGGTCTTTCCAAATCTTTCAAATAACGGGCTGCTGCTCATTATGCTTCCTCCTGTATGATTTTTTTATAATAAACCAACCTTAACATTATTGATATTTATATCGCCTGCCTCGTATGCCTTTAAAAAGGCCTCAACAACCCTGCTGTCAAATTGGGTGCCAGCAGACCCTCTTAATTCTTTAAAGGCTACATTTACGCTGAGGCTCTCCTGATAAGGGCGCTCTGTTGTTATTGCATCAAAGGTATCTGCAACAGATATAATCTTGGCAATTATAGGAATTTCATTATCGTGAAGATGATCTGGATAGCCATTGCCATCCATCCTTTCATGGTGGTAGCGCATACCTGGTATAATATCCTTTAACTGTTTTATATGACCCATTATCTCAGCGCCCCAGACAGGGTGTTTCTTTACCATTTCATATTCGTCAGTGCTCAGCTTACCCCTTTTCCTTAAGATGCTGTCCTCTATGCCGATCTTTCCTATATCATGCAGAACTGCAGCAAGCCTTAAGCGCTCAAGCTCTGATTCTTTTAAGTCAAGATACTTTCCAATAGCCACGCTGTACTGCAATACACGCTTTGTATGGCCTCCTGTATACGGGTCCCTCTTTTCAATGGCGTCTGCAAGCGCCTCTGCAGCGCAAAAGAATGTATCCCTCAGTTCCTGATACAGCCTTGACTTTTCTATTGCAATGGCAACCTGGTCAGCAAGGGAAATAAAACCCTCTAAGTCGTCCTTAGTAAATTTCCCGCCTTTTAATTTGTTTATAGCCTGAAGCACGCCTATAACCCTTCCCTCAGACTTTACAGGCACGCACATCATATTCCTTGTAACAAAGCTGGATTTTTTATCTGCATCCTTAAAAAACCGGGGGTCATTCTGCACATCATCAATTATAACAGGCTCTCCTGTTTTTGCAACCCATCCTGCAATTCCTTCTCCCATCCTTAGCCGTATCTCCTTTACCTTCTCGCCCTTTTCGCCGAGCGCAACCTCAAAGAAGAGTTCGTTCTTTTCTTCGTCAACCAAGAGCAAAGAGCCGACCTCAGATTCTGTAAGCCTTGTTGCAGCCTCAATAGCGCGCTTTCTGACCTCTTTCTGCTCCAGTGTGGAGTTTAAAATAGTGCTCAAGGCCATAAGCGTTGATAACTGCCCAACCTTCTTTTCATATGCGCTCTTTGCCTTCTTTATATTATATGCATTAGTTGTCCGCACAGAATTCGCTTTTTTTGAGACCTTTTTCTTTGTTATAGCCTTTTTTCTCACCTCAAAATACCTTTCTCCGTCATGCCCGAATATCTTTATCGGGCATCCAGCTATTTAAAATACTGGATTCCCGCCAGAAGCCTGCGGGAATGACAAAATGCCGGTTTTCAGGTTTTTTACAAAGCCTGAAACAGATTCCATCAGGTCAGGCTTATCCAAATTTTTTTCTATTAAATTTACAATAGCGCTTCCAACAATAACGCCGTCAGCAAAGGATGCAATTCTTCTTGCCTGCTCAGGTGTGGATATTCCAAAACCCACGGCTATAGGCTTATCAGTTGCCTTTCTGATTTTATTGACCGATGCCTCTACTGTTTCAGGCAGCGACTCCCTTGCGCCGGTAACGCCTGTAAGAGATACATAATAGATAAAACCTGTTGAAACAGAGGCAGCCAGTTTTATCCTCTCCTTTGTGCTTGTAGGCGCAAGGAGGAATATTGTATTCAGGCCATGCCTTTTTCCTTCTTCAATTATACCCTCTCCTTCTTCAGGTGGCAAGTCAGGAACTATAATTCCATCCACGCCTGCATCAGTTGCGTCCCTTACAAATCCAGAAATTCCGTATTTAAATACAGGGTTATAATATGTCATAAGAACAAGCGGTATCTCTGTTGTCCTTCTCAGCTCCTTTACAAGACCTATTATCTTTTTTAATGTTGTTCTTGCCTTCAAAGACCTGTAAGACGCCTTTTGAATTGCCGGCCCGTCTGCTATAGGGTCTGAAAATGGCACACCGAGCTCAATAATATCAGCGCCTGCCTTTTCCATCTCTATTACAAGCCTCTTTGTTGCATCAAGGTCAGGGTCCCCTGCTGTAATAAAAGGAATAAGCGCCTTTTCGCCTTTTGTCTTTAATCTCTGAAAGGTTTCGTCTATCCTATTTGGTTTTGTTGTTTTTAACCCTTGACCCATTACCCTTGACCCATTACCCATTACAGCCTCTCTCCCATTGCCTTTGCAACTTGATGCACATCCTTGTCGCCCCTGCCAGAGAGGTTGACAATTATAATCTTATTCTTAGGCAATCTCGGCGCAAGCTTCATTAAATATGCAATGGCATGGGCGCTTTCTAATGCAGGAATAATTCCTTCCTCTTCACTTAGAATTTTAAAGCCTTCAAGCGCCTCGTTGTCTGTTATATATGTATACTCTGTCCTGTTGTTGTCGTGATAATAAGCATGTTCAGGCCCCACAGCAGAATAATCAAGACCTGCGGAAATGGAATGTGTTACCTTTATCTGGCCGTCATCATCCTGAAGCACATAGGTCTTTGTCCCCTGCAGAATTCCAACAGAGCCGCCGGCAAACCTTGCAGCATGCTCTCCTGTTTCTATACCGTGTCCGCCTGCCTCTACGCCGATCATTTTTATCTTTTTGTCCTTGATAAAGGCATTAAAGAGTCCGATTGCATTGCTCCCTCCGCCAACACATGCAACAAGATAATCAGGCAGTCTTTTCTCTGCCTTTAAAATCTGCTGTCTTGCCTCCTTGCCGATAATGGACTGAAAGTCTCTTACTATCATTGGATATGGATGCGGGCCTAAAACAGAGCCGAGTATATAATGTGTATCTTTTACATTTGCAGTCCAATCCCGCATTGCCTCGCTTATTGCATCCTTTAGCGTCCTGCTCCCTGTATCAACCGGCGTTACCTTAGCACCGAGGAGCTTCATGCGGAATACATTTATTGCCTGGCGCTCCATATCAACAGAGCCCATGTAAATCTCGCATTCAAGACCAAACATGGCAGAAACAGCGGCAGTTGCAACGCCGTGCTGACCTGCGCCTGTCTCTGCAATAATCCTTTTTTTAGCCATCTTTTTTGCAATGAGTATCTGGCCCATTGTATTGTTAATCTTATGCGCGCCAGTGTGGCAGAGGTCTTCCCTTTTTAAATATATCCTTGCGCCGCCAAGCCTCTTTGTAAGCCTCTCTGCAAAAAATAAAGGCGTCGGTCTGCCGACATATTCTTTAAGGTGATAATCCAATTCCTTTTGGAATTTCTTATCCTTTTTTGCAGACAGATATGTCTTTGTAAGCTCCTGCAAGGCAGGCATAAGCGTCTCAGGCGCAAACCTGCCGCCGTATATCCCAAAATGACCCATTTCGTCAGGCAGGTTTTGAGTTTTGAGTTTTGAGTTTTGAGCTTTCATTTCTTTTTTACTCTATCAATAAAGGCTTTTACCTTCAGATGATCCTTTATCCCTTTTTCCTTTTCCACACCGCTTGACACATCAACTGCATAGGGCTGGGTAACCTTAATAGCATCAGCAACATTCTCTGAGGTAAGGCCGCCTGCAACAATAATCTTATTGAATATCTTTGCCTCCCTTGCTATCTCCCAGTTGAATACCCTTCCTGTGCCGCCTTTTAAATTCTTATCGTATGTATCAAGGAGAAGGGCGCATGCCTTATATGTCTTTACCTCTGTCAGGTTTTCCATGCTCCTTACCCTTATTGCCTTTATAACCCGCTTATTTAACCTTTCACAGAATTCAGGGGGTTCTTCTCCATGCAATTGCACTACATCAATATTTGTCTCTGATATAATCCCTTTTATCTCAGTCTCTGTCTGGTCTGCAAAAACGCCGACCGTTGTTACAAAGGGCGGAAGCCTTTTTATTATATCCCATGCCTTCTTTGGCTCAACATACCTCGGACTCTTTTTGTAGAATACAAAGCCCAGCGCATCTGCCCCTGCCTCTGATGCAAAAAGGGCATCATCCAAATTTGTAATCCCGCAAATCTTTACAAGAGCCATTACACTCCGCACCAGTTTAGCAGTATACTCTAAACTGCTAAACATCATTGAAAATTGTAAACTGCAAAATGAAAAATACAAAATTAAAAAAAGGCTTTATAATTTTAAAATTTTCAATTTAAAATTTACATTTTGCATTGCAGTTTAGCCATTTTTTTAAAGTGGCTAAACTGCTTCAGGTATAAGTCCCAGAAGCTCCCTTATCTTTTTTGCGATATCCTCTTCCCTCATCAAGGCAGTGCCAATGAGCACAGCATCTACGCCTGCCTTTTGCATCTGGACAATGTCGTATCTGTTATTTATCCCGCTCTCGCTTACAATAACCTTGTCCTTTGGTATCTCATCCTTCAGCCTGTATGTTGTCCCAATATCAATTTTAAAGGTCATCAGATCCCTGTTATTTATACCAATAATATCTGCACCTGTCTGAAGCGCCTTTTCAAGCTCCTTCTTATCATGGACCTCAACAATTGCATCCATATTTAAATCCTTTGCATTGCCAAGGTATTCGTCTATCTGCGTTTTATCTAAAATAGATGCAATCAGCAAAACTGCATCTGCGCCAAATGCCCTTGCCTCGTATATCTGATAATGGTCAATTATAAAATCCTTTCGCAGAATCGGAATCTTTACAACATTCCTTACCTGTGAAAGATATTCTATATTTCCAAGAAAATATTTTTCCTCTGTTAATACAGATATTGCAGATGCGCCTGCCTCCTCATATATCCATGCAATCTTCTGAGGATTAAAATCCTCCCTGATGATGCCTTTTGACGGCGATGCCTTTTTTATCTCTGCAATAAGCCTGACAGGGGCGTCCTTTTTTTCACCCCGCTGTATAGCGCTTTTAAAACCTTTTGTATCAGGCGAATCCTTTATCCTTGCCTTCAGCTCTGACAGAGGCAGGGATATTTTTCTATTTTTTAGCTCCTCTTTTTTGTTGCTTACAATCTCATCAAGTATCAATTATAATCTCACATAATAATCAAAATTTAAACGGCAAAGTAAAAAGCTCCAGATGCAAGGCGGAGCAAGGACTCGCACCGCAGCATACATCTTAGTATGTGAGGATGCGAGGCCGAAGCGACAACGCCGCAGATGGACTTTTTACGAAGCCGTTGTGAATCTTTTCAGGGACTCCAGCTTCTCCATTGCAGCGCCGCTGTCAATAGACTCTCCTGCAAGTTTGACGCCCTCTTTTAAGGTCTTTGCCTTTCCGCCGGCAACTATTGCAGCAGCAGCATTAAGAAGAACTATATCCCTCCTTGGGCCCTTTTCACCTGATAGCACTGCCATTGTTATTTTGGCATTCTCTTCTGCATTGCCGCCGAGGAGGTCCACTTTCTTTGCCTTTTTTAAACCAAAGTCAGAGGGTTTAACAGTGTATGTCTTTACCTTTCCATTCTTTCCCTCTGAGACCTTAGTTGTGCCTGTTATTGTAATCTCATCCAGTCCGTCTGTTCCATGCACAACAAAGCAGTGTGTTGCGCCGAGCTTCATTAATACCTTTGCCATGGTTTCAGTTAAACCATGTGAGTATACGCCGAGCACCTGCGCCTTTGCGCCTGCAGGATTGGTAAGAGGCCCCAGGATATTAAAGATAGTCCTGATGCTTATCTCCTTTCTCGGCCCAATTGCATGCTTCATTGCCTCATGAAATAAAGGCGCAAAAAGAAAACCTATACCTATCTCGCTCAGACACCTTTCTACATCAATTGGCTTCAATTCAATATTTACACCCAATGCCTGAAGCACATCTGCACTGCCGCATGCGCTTGATACAGATCGGTTTCCATGTTTTGCAACAGTAAGGCCTGTGCCTGCAACAACAAATGCAGCAGTGGTGGATATATTAAATGTATGCGCCATGTCACCGCCTGTGCCGCATGTATCAACAACAACATGGCCATTCGCATTAATCCTTGTTGCCTTTTCGCGCATTACCTTTGCTGCGCCTGTAATCTCATCCACTGTCTCGCCCTTTATGCGCAATGCAGTAATAAACGATGCAATCTGCGCAGATGTTGCAGCGCCTGTCATAATCTCATTCATTGCCTCCTGCATCTCATCTTCTGTTAAATCCTCTCCATCAACAACCTTGGCAATAGCCTC
>ERZ1292623.3842-Hain-H51-01um-R1-3842-length-12608-cov-5_pt1 | contig 12608 bp, 15 predicted proteins | sample MGYA00564398_ERZ1292623 | MGnify/ENA primary metagenome ERZ1292623 (study PRJEB36523, sample SAMEA6512633) | groundwater metagenome | collected 2019-01-07 | study: AquaDiva: Metagenomics assemblies of 32 groundwater samples | reverse complement strand
CAATTTCCAAGAATAATTGCTCCGCTTCTTTTTATCGTGAGCGTATGAAGAAGTGTTCAAAAAGCGGATAGGATAGGACAAAGTATCTCTTTATTCCCGCATATGCGGTTATAAAGAGATAGTTAGAAAAGACCATAATATTTTCGAAGCTTTGCATCGTTTTTTATTTTTGTTGCCTCGATGATTTGTACATAGGGATATAGGTGGAAGAATTCAACAATAAATTCAATTTCTTGCTCGCAAGGATAGGGGAATACCCATACGCTTTTCTGAAGTTGATAAAAATCTAATTCCTTAATTTTGCTTCGTAAGGCTTCTCGTCCTTGGTTTCGTTTATTGGGAATATCAAAAATGACGATTCTCCATTTTCCATCCCATTTTTTGGGTATGCGCATTTTAAGTTCTGCAAACTGAAATTCTTTTACTTTTCGCTTTCCTTTTTCACTAAGTTCTACTACAAATGTACCATCCTCTTTTTGATTAAGAATAATAAGCCGCGATTTCTTAAGTTGCCAAAGTGCCTGAGAAAATTTTCGGCGCTGTTCAATTTCATGCGACGGCCAATTATCGCCCATAAGTTCCCGCATCTGATTAATAAGAAAATAGGGTGATTTTCCGTGATAACCAGTAAATTTTGGTCGTGTGGTAAAACACAAGAGTATTTCCTTTGCAACACCGCTAAAACGTTTTGCCATTTGTTTAGGGTATCTTATTATTTCCGTATATGCAAGAATAACGAGATAGTTTTTGCTTGAATCTGCGGGGAATTGTTTGATTTTTCTTGAAAGGCAAGACTATTTTGGTTTTGCACGAGGTATGGTAAAATTGCCAAATGGTTCAAGTGAAGCTGTCGGTGATTATTCCGGTGTATAACGAAGAAAACAGGTTGCCAAAGACGCTGCGGGCGATAGATGAGTATTTGAGAATACAGGATTATGGATATGAGATTGTGGTGGTGTCAGACGGGTCGCAAGATCGTACCCGAGAAGTGGTTAATGAACTTGCACAAGAACTAAAAAACTTGCGCGTAATCGGCGAGCAAAAAAACTATGGAAAAGGCTATTCGGTGCGCGAGGGAATGCTCGAGGCAAAAGGGGAATATCGCGTGTTTTTGGATGCCGACAATTCCACGAGTATAGATCACGTGAAGAAGATGTGGCCTGAATTTAAAAAGGGGTTTGAAGTGATCATTGGTTCGCGGGATATAAAAGGCGCTCTCATTGCGGTCCGACAACCTTGGTGGCGTCAACGCCTGGGTGATTTATTTAATCTTATTGTACAAATAGTATCTGGTTTGTGGGGAATTTGGGATACGCAGTGTGGATTCAAGGGGTTTTCAGCGAAATCCGCGCAAGAGATTTTTTCCCGTGCTACAATTAATCGATGGGCATTTGACGTTGAAGTGCTGATAATCGCAAAAAAACTCGGATATACCATTAAAGAAATACCTGTAACGTGGATAAACGACAAGGAAAGCAAGGTGAAGTTTTCAGGAATGGTAAGAATGCTTTTGGAAGTTTTGCAGATTACGTTGAATAAGATCACTGGCAAATATAATGCCTAAATTAAAGAAATTTCCATCGGAATTGCGTTTTGATCCGGTTTCCAAAGACTGGGTGCTTATTGCCACGGGCCGGGCAAGGCGACCAGAAACCTTTCGGCAAGAGGGGAAAAAAGGTGGGAGCGATCAGTGGGAGGCTGCGCAAAAAACCTGTCCTTTCGATAAGTTAGGACACGAAGAGTGCCCAACGTATGCGCTTTTTGAAGGCAAAGAAATGCCCCTGGCCAAAGGGGCGAGGTGCGTCCCGAAGCACTGGACCACGGTTGCCTTGCCCAACAAATATCCCGCTTTTGCGCAGCAGAAATCTTTTGAAACAAGACTCATAGGCCCCTATCAGGTAGCAGACGGAGTGGGTTTTCATGAAGTTATTGTTACCAAATCTCATGGAAAAGATATTCCGGAATTTTCTGTTGGCGAGGTGGAAGAACTATTTCATATGTATCAAGCAAGATATATTGCTTTAAAAGACGAAGAGTTTGTAAACTATATTTCGATTTTCAAGAATAAGGGACCAAAGGCAGGCGCCACTCTTCTCCATCCGCACTCCCAGCTTATTGCAACGCCAATTTTTGATCCTGATATTGTTGGCAGCCTTGAAGGTTCTCTGCGTTATTTTGAACAAAACAAAAAGTGTATTCACTGTACAATGCTTGCATGGGATAGAGAAGACAAACAGCGTGTGGTATACGAGAATGATGAGTATATCGCGGTATGTCCTTTTGCTTCGCGCGTTGCGTTCGAGATGCGCGTGTATCCAAAAAAGCACGTCGCATATTTTGAACGGACTGATGAAAATGAGAGAGAATTACTTGCCGATGCCTTCCTTCAAGCGATGAAAAAACTCTCCCGAGCGCTCGAAGATCCCGACTATAACTATTTTTTGCATACGGCTCCTGCAGACAACGGAAATTACGAGCACTATCACTGGCACTGGGAAATTTTGCCCAAAACCTCAACATGGGCAGGATATGAGTTGGGAACCGGAATTGAAATTTCTACGATTGAACCGGAAAAGGCGGCAGCATTTTTACGCAAACAATAACTATGTTTCAAACTATTTTGGAGCTTCTTGCTTCTTTTGTTATCAATACAATCGAAACCACGGGGTATGTGGGGATTGCCGTGCTTATGGCTTTGGAGAGCGCAAATATCCCTATTCCTTCAGAAATCATTATGCCTTTTGCAGGGTATCTTGTCTTTGAGGAAAAGTTTAATTTCTTTCTTGTAGTATTCTGGGGTGCGATGGGAAATCTTCTTGGCTCTTTGGTTTCGTACTATTTTGGTTTCTTTGGCGGAAGAGTTTTTCTTGAACGGTTTGGCAAGTTCATTTTTATTACGAAACATGATCTCGATGTTGCAGATTCATGGTTCAAAAAATACGGAACTCTGGTTATTTTTGCTTCGCGCGTTCTTCCTGTTGTGCGCACGTTTATTTCGTTTCCCGCGGGAATTGCCAAAATGAACGTCTGGAAATTTACGATATATACATTTGCAGGATCCCTTATCTGGAGTATTATTCTAACTTATGCAGGAGTTATTGCCGGAGCGAACTGGCGGATTTTAGAGGATTATTTTCACAAATTTGATTGGCTCGTTGCTTTCTTTCTCATAGTTGGAGTAATATGGTGGGTACGGAGACATATACGCTTGCTTGGTGAGGAGACAAACGGTAAACAAACAAAACTATGAGAAAAACAATTATCGTCGCAAATTGGAAAATGAATCCGGGTACGTCAGATGAAGCGCAGCAACTTTTTGAGACCGTAGGAAAGGGAGTGAATGAGACTCATAGCGTAGAAGTAGTAATCTGCCCCCCGTTTGTATTTATTCCTGAGATAGTTCGAGCCGCGTCCTCCGTAGCCTTCGGCGTAGGAGGACAAGATTGTTTTTGGGAAGCGCAGGGTGCGTACACTGGCGAGATTTCAGCGGCAATGCTGAAAAATCTTGGATGTTCCTATGTGATTCTTGGGCATTCAGAACGAAAAAACTATCTGGGCGAAACGTATGGAATGATCAACAAAAAAGTGAAAGCAGTTTTACAGAGTGGTTTGATTCCTGTGGTGTGCATTGGAGAAAAAGAACGCCAAGGTCAGAACGGAAACAAAGAAGAACTTGAGCGGCAAATGCGCGAGGTACTCAAAGAGATTCCTCGAGAATTAGCAAAAAATCTTGTGCTTTGCTATGAACCAGAATGGGCCATAAGTTCAAATAAGGGCGCGGCCGCGGCCGCGCCCGAAGATTGCGCGAAAGCGCTTGCCTCTATGCGCGAAGTTGCGAAAGAAATGTTTGGCGATTTTACTGTCCCCATTTTATACGGCGGGAGCACCAACAGCGCGAATATAAAAGGATTCATTGAAAGCGGGGCACAGGGTGTTTTGGTTGGGTCATCTTCGCTCAACGCAGAGGAATTTGCCAGGCTTGTCAGAAATGCCGCAATGGAGTAAGATAGATATTCATGGATTATTTTTTGAACGAAAAATTTTATAACCCCACCAAAGGATCTCTCTCGCTTGACGATGTGCTTTCTGAAATGGTGTTGTATATGCAGGAGGTGCCTCACAGAAAATATGAGGTTATTGTTGGCTGCGATTCTTCAGCCACGGAAGATCCCACTTTTCCTGTGGTAATCGTGGTGCTTCGGAAGAAAGCCGGAGGAAGATTTTTTTTACGCAGAGTGCATTACCCTTCGCGGCCTTTTCCAAGCAGGCGCCAGCGCATTTTAGAGGAAGTACTGCTTTCTTGCCAATTAGCTTTGTGGCTGCGGGAGCATTTTGGCGCGTTAGCTCTCGTGCATGGCGTAACATACGATTTTCAGTATATTCATGCTGATATAGGGGAAAACGGTATTACTCGCGACATGATCAAAGAGGTAACGGGTCTCATTCGCGGAAACGGTTTTGAGCCCAAAATCAAGCCCGAAGCATTCGCCGCCTCGACCGTCGCCGATAGATTTTCCTAAAAAAAACTTATGAAAAGAGTTATAGTTGCAATGTCAGGGGGAGTGGACTCCTCTGTTTCTGCTGCCCTTTTGAAAAAGGCTGGATTTGATGTGACTGGAATGTTCATCAAGTGCTGGGATGCAGCAGATCCCTTAGGTGAAAATTGCACTTCGTCTGACGATGAAAGAATGGCAAGATTGGCCGCTGCCCAAATTGGCATCCCGTTTTACTCAATAAACTTCGTGAAAGAGTATAAGCAAAAAGTGGTGGAGTATTTGCTCGACGGTTACAAAAAGGGGATTACTCCGAATCCTGATGTTATGTGCAACAAGGAAATTAAGTTTGGATTGTTTTTTGATAAAGCGATGGAATTGGGCGCCGATTTTGTAGCAACTGGCCATTACGCTCGTGTTCAAAAAAGTGCGAATAATTCGCGATCGCGCATTATCTCAACAAAATTATTAATGGGAAAAGACAAAAATAAAGACCAATCCTATTTCCTCTCGTTTATTAAACCAGAAGTTTTAGAACACGTATTATTCCCAATTGGCGAATATACAAAACAAGAAGTTCGTGCGCTTGCAAAAAAATTTGACTTGCCAAATGCAGATCGAAAATCTAGCCAAGGAATTTGTTTTATTGGGAAAGTAGATTTTGCAGAATTTCTCAAACAATATATCTCTCCAGAAAGGGGTAAGATTGCAGATATGCAAGGAAACACGCTTGGTGAACATGAAGGCGCCTGGTATTACACCATTGGTCAGCGCTCTGGTTTGGGCTTGGCTGGTGGCCCATATTTTGTCGTGGATAAGGACGTAAAAAAGAATATTGTGGTGGTTAGTAAAAACGAAAGAGACTTAGAGAAAAATGAAGTGCTTTTGCAAGATATGAATTGGTTCGTTGATTGTTTGAGGTTTGACTTCAAACAGCAGATAACGACAAAACTTCGCTATCGCCAAACTTCAACTTCTGCGCGAATCAAAAAAGGCAATAAGAAAGAAGTGGTGCTTCGTTTTGATATTCCGCAGCGCGCAGTTACTCCAGGCCAGCTTGGCGTTCTCTATTCTGGAGACCAAATGCTCGGCGCCGGAGTGATTCAGTAATCCTATTTAATAGCAAAATTCGGCAAGCTTTTCTTTTTGAGAAATTATTGCTATACTGTTTTTCATGAATACGAACGAGGTGCGGGAGAAATTTCTTGAGTACTATAAAGAGAAAGGGCATGCAGTGATCCCTTCGTCTGCGCTTGTGCCGGAGAATGACCCGACAACGCTTTTCACCGGATCTGGTATGCAGCCTTTGATACCTTATTTGCTTGGGCAAAAGCATCCTTTGGGTACAAGACTCACAAACTCTCAAAAATGTTTTCGCGCAGAAGATATTGAAGAGGTGGGGGATAATCGCCATACCACTTTTTTTGAAATGTTGGGAAACTGGTCGCTCGGCGACTATTTCAAGGAACAACAGCTTCCCTGGTTTTTTGAATTTTTGACCAAACAAGTTGGACTCGATCCAAATCGTTTATATGTAACGGTTTTTTCCGGCGATGCGAAAAACAACATTCCAAAAGACGAAGAGTCGGTAACAATTTGGAAACGTTTGTTCGCAGAAAAGGGGATTGAAGCAAAAGAAGGCGAGCGCGTTTTTTATTACGATGCGAAGAAAAACTGGTGGAGCCGCGCCGGCGCGCCAGAAAATATGCCTTCAGGAGAACCTGGAGGCCCGGATTCTGAAGTATTTTACGATTTTGCCATTCCGCATAACACGCAATTCGGCAAAAACTGCCATCCCAACTGCGATTGTGGCAGATTTTTGGAAATCGGCAATTCTGTGTTTATGGAATACAAGAAACGTGAGGACGGTACTTTTGAAAAACTTTCCCAGCGCAACGTGGACTTCGGTGGAGGATTGGAACGTATGTGCGCGGCCTCTAACGGCGACAGCGATATATTTACTATCGATACGCTTTCTGCGGTCATCCGAAAAATAGAAGAACTCTCGGGCGCTTCATATAAAGCGAAAACGAAGGAGAACACTTCTCCTGCATTTCAGAAGTCATTCCGTGTGATTGCCGACCACATTCGGGGAGCTGTGTTTATGATTGGCGACGGCGTTTTACCTTCGAACACTGATCGCGGGTATTTTGTGCGCAGGCTTTTGCGCCGCGCGGTGCGACATGCCGACGTTCTCGGAATGAAACAGGGAATGTTCGCAGAGCTTGCCTTGCCGATTATTGAAAGCTATGCGGATCAATACCCGGAGTTGCATCAGCGCCAGAGTCTTATTCAAAAAGTTATAAGCGACGAAGAGGAAAAATTTAGGCAAGCCTTGAAGAAAGGTTATATTGCGGCATTGAAAAAGTTTTTCAATAAGGCGATTGGTGGAGTTGACCCGGAAAATCTTCCCAAAGGCATGAGAATAGAAGGTAATGTTCTTCGAGTTAGCGGTGAAGAGGTTTTTAACCTTCGTCAAACCTACGGTATGCCAATTGAAGTTTCCCAAGAAATTATGAAGGAATGGGGGGTGGAATTTGATGAGCAAACAATAAACGAGGAACGAGAGGCTTTCAAGAAACATCAGGAGATTTCCCGCGCGGGCGTGGAAAAGAAATTCAAGGGCGGTTTGGCAGATACCAGTAAAGAAACCGTGCGGCTACACACTGCTCATCACTTGCTTTTGGCCGCGTTGCGCAAGGTGCTCGGCGAACATGTGCATCAGCGAGGCAGCAATATTACCGCGGAGCGCTTGCGCATTGACTTTTCGCATCCGCAAAAGATGACCGCAGAAGAATTAGAGCAGGCCGAAGGTTTGGTAAATCAAAAAATTGCAGAAAAGCTCGACATGATTCGGCAAGAAATGCCCAAAGAAGAAGCGCTCAAAGTTGGAGCTGAAATGGAGTTTGGCGTGAAGTATGGCGATGTGGTCTCTGTGTATTTTGCGCAGGATAAACATGGCAATGTTTTCAGCAAAGAGTTTTGCGGCGGTCCTCACGTGGCAAACACCGGAGAACTCGGCCATTTCAAAATTATCAAAGAGGAAGCGGTTTCCTCGGGCATCCGCCGCATCCGCGCCGTGTTGGAATAAGTATCGTTACGGTACGGTCGGTGATTTATTTTTGTGTCGTTAATAACAGCGATCGCTTGCATTAACGACAGAAGGTATTGTACACAGTTATTTGCGCGAAGATTTTTTGTTTGAGAGATTTGATGTACAATAGATACATATGAGTTTTTTGTTTCCGCGTTTGACTCCAAAAAAGAGGAATGGGTTTTTGGTATTGCGCATTGGCAAAGAAGAAATTGATTTTTTGTTTTTTAAAAAAGGAGGAGCTGGAATAGAAATACTATCTTACGGAAGCGAGAATATTTCTTCTTTTAATGTAAGGCAAACGTTGGAAAAAATGTTTATGCATCTTCCTCAAAAAGAAATCGTCGGAGAATTGATCGTAACATTCCAGGCACATGAATTTCGAGCCCAGCTCATTGGACAAACCCTTATTCCGAGTTCTTCTCTGCATCTCTTAGATTTAGATAAGGGAGAAGCCCTTTCCATTGAACGAGATATTCTGGCGCGTGCGGAGCGCGCGTTTCAAAAAAATATCTTTTACGAATCGGGTATTCTGCCGAACGAATTTTCACTGCGGAGAGTAAAAATTCTCGAGCGTAGAATTAACGGCTACTCTGTCCCCAAACTCGAAGGTTTTAAGAGCGGGGCGATCGAATTTTCCATATTGGGGATGTTTTTGTTAGAATCCTCGTTTCTTCCAGTGGAGCAGTTTGCAAAAGCTCATAAAATAAACAGCGTGCGGGTTATCCATATAGCAGAGGCCCTCGAAGCTTTTACAAGAAAATACCATCAGAAGGGGATATATCTTTGCGTGGAAGAAGAAAAAACCCAGATTGCCATTCAGAATGAAGAACATTTTATGTTTTTAGGCACTATCCCTATGGGAGCCAGCAATTTTACTGAATTTTTTGCCGATATGTTGGGTATGAGAGAAGCTACTGCGAGGGCGTTTGAAGAGCAATACTTCAATGACGGTCTTTCTGTGGCAGTGCAAGAGAAAGTACAAACCTTTTTATTGCCCGAAATTCAAAAGTTTGGTACACTGGTAAAGAAAAAAATTTTGGAAGCTAAAATCACGTTGCCAGAATTCTTCTGGGTATTTGGAAAGGGGCGCTCGCTCGGAAATTTGCAGAGTTTCTTTGCTCAAGATTTGTTGGATGATCTCCCGTTTTCACAAAACCCAAAAATGAATTTTTTGATGCCCAAAGACGTGTGGGAAGCAAAAAACTTTCCAGGGGCGAATGACCCTCTTAATACTATGCTTTGCTTGTTTGGCGCATTCGCGTTTAATCCTCGATGAAAAAACGACTTATCGACATTTACCCTCCCCAAACCAATCAAACAGCCTTCGTAAAAGAGGAGGTACTTTTAGAGGATAGGCAGAAAGTTTCAAAAGGAACATTGGTTGCAATTTTCTTGATAGTTCTTTTTGTGGTTCCGCCCCTCTCTCTGCACCTGTTTTTTGCGCGAGCCACTATTTTGGTATGGCCACAGATTACGAAACTGCATTTAGAAGAGCACATAACTGCGCAGGTGGGGTATGACAAGCTCAACTTGGAAAAGAAGATTGTTCGTGCTCGTGTGTTCGAAGAAGAAAAAGAGCTTATGCAGTTTTTTCCAGCATCCGGCAAAAAGTTCAAGGAGGAAAAAGCGCGCGGCACAATTAGGGTATACAATGAGAGTTCCATGCAGCCCCAGCCACTTTTAGCAAATACGCGATTTGTTTCAGAAGATGGAAAATTATTTAAGCTTAAAGCAGCAGCCTCTATCCCTAAGGGGTTCCTCGACGTTCAGATAGAAGCAGCCGTGCCAGGGGAAGAATATAATATTGGTCCTTCCAAGTTTTCTCTGCCCGGTTTGGTAGGATCGAGTTCGTACACAAAAATCTATGGAGAATCATTGCAGGCAATGATAGGCGGTCAGCAAAGAGAGGTGCCCGTGGTAACAGAAGAAGACATAGCTTCTGCCAAAGATCTTATTGTTGAAACCCTCAAGACCGAAGCAGTAAAATCCTTGCTCACAAAAGTTCCTCCCCCATATCAAGTGCTTCAAGACTCGCTTGCGGTAACGGTGATAGAGAACAATTCTTTGGTGAAACCTGGAGCAGAGCTGAATCAATTTAATTACACTGCGAGAATACGAGTGGCAATGTCTGGATTTCATAAAGAAGATGCAGATGTGCTTGCCAAACATCTTTTGTACAGTTATCTTGAGCCGAATCAAATCGTGAACGCAAACACTTTGCAGATGAGCTATAAAACCTTTAAAGGAGCCCAAGAAGGAGGGATATCTCTCTTAGTTGATTTGAAAGCGGATCAATACGAGAAAATTGAAACAAAAACCCTATCTGCTAAGATGGCAGGGATTTCTAAAGCCCAATTTCGAGAGCTGATAAGTCAATATCCCTTTCTGGCGAAAACCCAGTTTTCGCTCTGGCCTTTTTGGGTTTCAAGTATTCCGAAAGATTCAAAGCGTATACACATTGACGTAAATCTCAATTTTTGATAAGATAAAACCCACGAAGAATGCCAGAATCTGATCAAAGAGAACTTCGGAAAACAGGCGAGGTTTTGGAGTCCTTGCCTTCTTTCCAATTTCGAGTTAAGCTTGATGATGGTCAGGAAATTTTAGCTTATGTTTCAGGCAAACTTCGGATGCATAAAATTCGCATCCTTCCCGGGGATAAGGTGCAGGTTGTGCAAAGTCCTTATGATTTAAAAAGAGGAAGGATTGTATATAGGGGCAAATAATGATTATGAAAGTTCAATCATCGATAAAAAAAATGTGTAAAGAGTGTAAAATCGTCAAGCGCAAGAGAAAGTTGTATGTAATATGTAAAAAAGACCCTACGCATAAACAAAGGCAGGGGTGAGAGTCATTTAGTATGCCAAGACTTCTCGGAATAAACATTCCCGACAACAAACAAATTGGAGTAGCCTTATCCTATATCTACGGTATAGGACTGCCTTTGAGTAAAAAAATACTTAAGGAAGCGCAAATCGAAGAAACAAGAAAGGCAGCGACCTTAAAATCCGATGAGTTGAATAAGATAAAAGAAATTATTGAAAAAAACTACCGAGTCGAAGGTGAATTGCGGCGTGAAATAATGATGGCTGTTCGCAGGTTGCATGACATTGGTTCTTGGAGAGGGAGTCGTCACGCCAAGCACTTGACCGTGCGAGGCCAGCGAACGCGCACCAACAGCAGAACGGTGCGCGGGAATGTGCGAAAAACCGTAACTTCAGGAAGAAAGCCTGCGGCAACGCCAACCTAATATGGGAAAAAAACGTATTATAAAAAAAGGCGAAGAAGGAGCAAGGGAAGCAAAGCCAATCGAGGCAGACGCGACAGCAAAAGCAGCACGAATTGGTTCTTCCAAAAAAGTATTAGAGGGGCGTGTATATGTATACTCCTCGTACAACAACACATTAATGACACTTTGCGACAAAAAAGGAAACGTATTGGCACAGGTGAGTGCTGGTGCCATAGGATTTAAAGGTACGAAAAAGTCTACTCCCTTTGCGGCTTCTAAGGTTGCAGACGCCCTCTCTCAAATTGCCAGAGGCAAAGGAATAGAAAGAGTTGAAATTTTGATTAAGGGGGTTGGGTCAGGGCGAGATTCTGCTTTGCGGTCGCTAGGATCAAAAGGGTTTGAAGTATCGTCAATTCAGGATATTACGCCGGTTCCCCATAACGGGCCTCGGCAAAGAAAAGTAAGACGGGTGTAATCCATTCGATAAACTTAAGATACATTATGCAAAAAGCAGTTGTAAGAAAAAGACGAACGTCTCCATTGTCTGAATACGGGAGACAGTTAAAAGAAAAGCAGGAGCTGAAAGCTCAATATAACTTGAGGGAGCGTCAAATGAAGCGCTGTATTCAAGATGTCTTAAAGAAAGCCGTCAAAGGAAACGCAGAAGAACAGCTTTTGCAGCAATTAGAGAGGCGTTTAGATAACGTGGTATTCCGCACGGGTTTGGCAGAAACAAGAAAGCAGGCTCGCCAATTGATTTCGCATGGCCATATTCAGGTAAACGGAAAAAAAGTTCGCGTTGCCTCTTATCGAGTCAAGAAAGGAGATAAAATACGCGTTCGCCCAAACTCCCAAGAAAACACATTTTTTAAAAACCGCAAATTAGCATTGAAAAAATATGAACCTCCAAAGTGGCTGCAGTTAAATAAAGATCTTCTGGAGGCGGAAATGCAAGCAGTTCCGGCACTCCCAGAAATGGGTGCGACTGTTCAGATTCCTTTGGTCTTTGAGTTTTATTCGCGATAACCAATAGAGTAATTTTTTCTATGATTCCTTTGTCTCAACCAACGAAAGTTGTCGAAAGCAAACAAAACCGAGGAGTATTTGTAATCGAAGGTCTCTACCCTGGATACGGCGTAACTATTGGAAATAGTTTACGGCGCGTACTTCTTTCTTCTTTAGAGGGCGCGGCAATAACGCAGGCGAAATTGAAAGGGGTGGACCATGAGTTTTCTACTTTGCCGGGCGTGCTTGAAGACGTTATTGCGATTTTGCTTAACTTAAAGCAGATGCGTTTTCGCCTATACGGAGAAGAGCCGCAGAAGGCAAGTTTAAAAGTAAAGGGTGAGAAGGAAGTAAAAGCTTCTGATTTTAAGCTTCCTGCGTCCCTCGAACTTATAAACGGGGATCTTCCTATAGCTCACATAACTGAAAAATCTGCGGAGCTCGAAATTGAAATTCAGGTGGGAAAGGGCATTGGATATGTGCCTGCAGAAGAAAGAAGAAAAGAAAAGCAGGAAATTGGGATAATTACGCTCGATGCCATTTTTACGCCCATTAAAAGAGTAAGTTCAAGAGTGGAAAATATGCGCGTAGGTGATCGAACTGATTTTAACCGCCTTACTATAGAAATTGAAACCGATGGTACGATAACACCAGAGAAAGCTTTTTTACAGGCAACTGACCTCTTGCTGCAGCAGTTTGATGTGCTCAAAAATGGAATAAAAGAAATTGTCGAGGTCCAGTTAAGAAAAGAGAAGCCTGCGCCAGAAGAGAAAGAGAATTCAGA
>ERZ1292623.3841-Hain-H51-01um-R1-3841-length-12608-cov-6_pt1 | contig 12608 bp, 8 predicted proteins | sample MGYA00564398_ERZ1292623 | MGnify/ENA primary metagenome ERZ1292623 (study PRJEB36523, sample SAMEA6512633) | groundwater metagenome | collected 2019-01-07 | study: AquaDiva: Metagenomics assemblies of 32 groundwater samples | reverse complement strand
TCAAGAACCTGTTCGATGCGCTTATTGGCCTCGTCAACCAATTTTTGCGCTTGCTCCCGACCCTTGAAAGCCTGGTCTTCGCTGATCGCCTTCGCCTCTTCCCCTGCCTTGATGCGCTTCATTGTTTCATCGCGGGTGGTGCGTATTTCGATGCGCGTCGTCTCGGACATCTTGCGCGCCATTTTTTCGATCTCCGCCCGCCGCTCATCGGTGAGCTGGGGCAAGCTGGCGCGGATGATATTGCCGGAATTCGAAACGGAAAGGCCGGACTTAGAATCTTCAATGGCCTTCATGACGGCCGGCGTGACCGAGGTATCCCAGAGGGTGATCTCGATATCGCGCGGCGGCCGCACCGAAAGCGAGCCGACCTGCTTGATGGTCAACTGCTCTCCATAGGCCTCAACGGGGATATTCTCGACAAGTCCCACTGACGGCCGATTACTGCGCACGCCCTGCATGTCTTCGTGAAATCTATCCGTAGCGGCCTTAAGCGCTGTTTCAAGTTCTTTGAGATAGGTGTCCATTAGAGTTGGTGTGCTAGAAAAATAATGACTAGCGACTAGTCAATTATGTTATTAGAGTTCTTGCGCGAGCGCCGTAAGGTGCAAGCGCGGATTCAGATTATAGGAATTGAGCTCGGATCGCAACTCAAGAACCTTATGCCAAAGCGGAAAATTCTTCCGCGAGCCCCAGACCAACACGAATAATATCATCTCGAGAAATGCCTCGGCGTCGAACTCCTCTTCGTCGGTCAGCTCCTTGACGAACGCTTTCCGCGCCGAAACGGGCAGGGCAAGCAATTTTTCCGCCTTCTCGCGCAGGACGCCAAACGCTTCGTCTTTTACTATGCGCCAGGCGAACCCGGGCGCGCCGAAAGATCTCTTGGCCGCGAGGGCGGCGTCCTTGGCCGCCACGCCGTGATAATCAACCAGCCACTTTGCGATCTTCGCCTCGGGCACAGCCCCGGCATGCACTTCGGCAAAACGAGATCGGATGGTCGGCAAGAGACGCTCCGGATCATCAACGACGAGAATAATAAGCGCCGCCTGCGGCGGCTCCTCGGCGACCTTGAGAAGCGCGTTCTGGGCTTCGGGTGTGAGCCGCTCCCCCGCTTCTATGACCACCGTCCGACGGGGCCCGACGAGCGGCGTCTGCGCGAGAAAGGCGCGGATCTCGCGGGCGCGATCAATGCCGATCGAATCCGCCTCGTGTTCGGCTGTAACGAAGATCGCATCCGAGAGCGGGCGGATGCCCGCTCCGCCTTGCGCCTGGCGAGGCGAGCCGCCGTCTTCAAAGACGCCGGTTTCAACGTAGCGCGCCAAGGCGCGTGCAACGGTCGCCTTACCGACGCCCCGGGGCCCAAAAATTATCCAACTATGACCCAAAGCGCTCCGGTCTGCCCGGGCGCGGAGATCGCGGATAAGTTCTTCGTGGCCAACAATCATAAAAAGGATAGAGAATCAGAATATCAGATGGTCAGAAAGACAGAATTCAAAAAACAAAAATGTAGGATGATTTGCATATCTGATTTTCTGCTTTCTGCGTATCTGATTCTCTTCGTCATTATTATCTGGTTTTCTGCTTCTCTCTCGCTCCGTTTCATTTCTTATTGAGTAATGTCTGCTTATACGTGTCGAGGTGATCCAAGATAAGGCCGGCGCCCTTCGCCACGCAAAAAAGCGGGTCTTCGGCGAGATAGGCCGCGACGCCGAGGAAGCGCTCGAAAAACTCCGGTAGGTGATGGATCTGGGCGCTACCGCCCGAGAGGATTATCCCCTTGCCCATGATGTCGGCCACGAGTTCGGGCGGGGTGTTGTTAAAAACGTTCTGCACCGAACCGGCAATCTCTATGAGGAACGGGTTTAGGGCTTCCGCGATCTCGTTCGAGGTTAAGAGAATGTCCTTCGGCAGGCCGCTCACCAGATTCCGGCCGCGGATTTGATACTCCATCTTGTCTTTGGCGGGCAACGCCGCGCCGACCTCGATCTTCACGTTTTCCGCCGTTTGCTCGCCGATCGCGAGCGAGTACTTTTTCTTCACATAATCCGCGATCGCCTGATCGAACTTATTGCCCGCCACGCGCAAGCTGGACCACGACACGATATTGCCGAGAGCGATGACGGCCACCTCGGAGGTGCCGCCGCCCATGTTGACGACCATGTGGCCCGAGCGGGCGTTGATGGGAATGCCCGCGCCGAGCGCGGCCAAGACCGGTTCGCGCACGATATAAACGTTCCGCGCGCCCGCTTCGCCCGCCGCGTTCATCACCGCCCGCCGTTCGGTTTGGGTGATGCCCGCCGGCACCGAGATGATAACCTCGGGTTTGAAGATATTGAAGCGACCCACGGCCTTGCCGATGAAGTAGGTGAGGAGAGCCTTGGTGATGTAGTAGTCGGCGATGACGCCATCTTTGAGGGGCCGGTAGGCCACGATGTCTTCGGAAGTGCGGCCGATCATCTCCTTGGCCTCGGAGCCAACGGCCATCACGGAATTATCCGTTTTTCGGATAGCAACAATGGTCGGTTCGTTGATGATAAAGCCGCGGTCGGGAGCAAAAACCACCGTATTGGCAGTGCCTAAATCTATCCCAATCTTGCGAGTAAACATGCCGGTTCTAAGTCGCTAATCCAAACACCGCGCGGGGGAATTATCCAACAAAACCGAGCACCCCGCACCTTTTTGGAGCAAAGACAGAATACCCTGATTTCGTTGGGGCCGCAAGGCGATTCCGCGGTAAAAGTTTTGGGCTACGAACTCGCGCTCACTGAAAAAGGCGCGGGGCAAACAGCGTGTCCACGGATTGTTTATTCGACGATAATCGTGCCGCCTTATTCTCGTGTTCTTAAGAACATGAGAATAAGGGGTTCTAGACGCCTCGCAAAATCTCGATCTTCGCGCCCAAACGATTCAGGCGGGTCATGATGTCTTCGTAGCCGCGGCTAATGGAGTAGACGTTACGCAATATCGAAGTGCCCTTCGCGGCCAACATGGCGATCATGATGATGACCGCGGGCCGGAGAGCGGGCGGGCAGACGATCTCGGCGGGCCGGAACTCCGTCGGCCCTTCGACGTAAATGCGATGCGGATCGGCCAGAATCACGTTCGCGCCCAATTTCGCCAGTTCCATGTAATAGATGGCCCGATTTTCGTAAACCCAGTCGTGAATAAGCATCGTACCCTTGGCTCGCGCGGCGATGGGCACGAAAAACGGCAAGTTATCGATATTTAGTCCCGGATACGGCTGGGCATGGATCTTCTCTTCAAGCGCCACGAGTTTTGAGGGAAACGTTCTGATATCCGCCAAATTGGTAAAACCGTTTCGCGCCAAATAGCGCTTCGTGATCTTATAGCGGAACCCCATCTTCTCGAGCTTAAGAAGTTCGATCTCCAAAAAGTCGATCGGGCAACGCTCAATGGTAATGGCCGAGTTCGTCGTGGCCGCGATCGAAAGAAAGAGCATCGACTCTATCGGATCTTCGCTCGGATAATAAACGACGTCTTTATCGATATCGGCGAGGCCATGCACCTTCATCGTCGTCGTGCCAATGCCCTCGACGCGTACGCCCAGCGCTTCAAGATAGTGAGCTACGTCTTGGACCATATAATTCGCGGAAGCGAATTTCAGGGTTGTCGCGCCGTCAATGCGCGCCGCCGCCATGAGCAGGTTCTCCGTCACGGTGTCGCCCGCTTCGTAGAGAACGACCTCGGCCGGCTTAAGGTGTTTCACCGTCACGTGGTAATTCCCCTTCGTCGCCGTGATGCCGACGCCGAGCTTTTGGAGACCAAAAAGATGCGGTCGCACCGTGCGCCGGCCGATTTTGCATCCGCCCGGATACGGCAATTTGAATTTCGGCAGGGCGTTCACGAGCGGACCCAAAAGCATCAGGACGCTCCGGGTTTTCGCCGCTGAGGCCACATCGAGCTTTTCAAGAGAAAATCGCTTCGGCGGCGTGATTTCGATGTCGGTGTCGTTTAGCCAGCGCGCGACGACGCCAATTGAGGTGAGGACCTCGATCACGCGGTTTACCTCCTCAATGCGCGGCATGCCGCGAAGCTCGGTGCGGCCTCGGTTTACGAGCGAGGCCATGAGAAGCCCCACCGCCGAATTTTTCGAGGTGTTCGTCCGGATCGTGCCGGAGAGCGGCCGACCGCCTTCGATCTTGAAGTTAATGGCGCCCGAGCCGAGGGTCACCACATCGCGCCCCAAAACGGCGCTTATTTTCGAAAGCATTTCTGTCGAGAAGTTCTGGTCGCCCCGCTCCATGCGCGCCACGGCGCTCTGGCTGGTCTTTAAGGATGCCGCCAGGTCTTCCTGGGTCATCCCCGCCCGCTCGCGAAGCTCGGTGATAAATCGGCCGATCTTTTCCTGTTCGGTGGTTTTCATCCCGTTAGAAGCCGACTAATAAAAGACAAACCCCCCGACACGGGATGTTTCGTGGCTACTCTTTGTATAATAATCATAAGGCGTTTTACGGCTTTTAACGGGATGAATAACGCTCAAAAAGAGTATATCACATGTGATATACTCTTTTCAACATCTCGGCGGCCTGGTAGTTCGCCTAGCCGCGAGAAATCTTCTCCCGCAAGAAACCAGCAAGCTTTTCGATGGGTACCCGCTCCTGGACAGCGGTGTCACGGTCGCGGACGGTTACCGTATCTTTTCCGCTTTCTTCTCCTAATGTTTCGAAATCAACGGTGATGCAATAGGGCGTGCCGATCTCGTCCTGGGCGTAATAGCGCTTGCCCACATTCCCCCGGTCGTCCCAAGCAACCACGAATTCGGCGCGCAGATCTTCGTATATCTTCCGGGCCTTCTCGACAAGCGCGGGCTTATTAGCGAGGAGCGGAAAGACGGCCACCTTATATGGCGCGAGGCGGGGCTTTAGCTTCAGATACACACGATCGTTTTCCTTGTCTTCGGTATAAGCGTCACAGAGTACCGCGAGCACCGAGCGGTCGACGCCCCAGGTCGGTTCGATGACGTGCGGATAAAATGCCTCCCCTGTCTTCGGATCCTTGTATGGCGGATCTGGGTAGTGGTTCTTCAGGTCAAAGTCCGTGCGATAGGCAAGGCCGTAAAGCTCTTTTTTACCAAACGGGTAGTCGTACTCGAAATCGATGGTCTTTTTCGAATAGTGCGCCAGTTCGTCCTTCGGCACATCAAGCTCGTGAATGTGCGACTCCTGGAGGCCAAGGTCGTTCGTCGTCCAGGCCCACATCTCTTTCCGCCACGCTTCGAACGTCTCTTGCCACTCGGCGTCGATTTTCGGCGGAGCGATAAAATATTCGATCTCCATCTGCTCGAATTCGCGCGTGCGGAAAATGAAGTTGCCGGGCGTGATCTCGTTGCGGAACGCCTTGCCGACCTGGGCAATACCGAACGGCAGTTTCCGCCGCGTGGTGTCCTGCACCTGCTTGAAATCCACAAACATCGCCTGGGCCGTTTCGGGGCGAAAGTAAACGATATTCGCCGCCTCCTCGGCTGGGCCGAGGAAGGTTTTGAGCATTAGGTTAAATTGTTTTGGCTCGGTCCAATCTTTTTTTCCGCATTCCGGGCAAGCAACGCCAGCGCGGGTTAGGATTTTTCCCTGCGCATCCGTAAAGCCGAGATGATCCGCACGAAAACGGGAGTGGCACTTCCTGCACTCGACGAGCGGGTCGGAGAAAGTCGAAAGATGCCCGCTTGCCTCCCAGACCTTAGGATTCATAATGAGCGCGGCATCGATGCCCACCACGTCGTCGCGGCGATGCACGAAACGCTCCCACCAGATATTTTTGATATTGTTCTTGAGCTCGACACCCAGGGGGCCGTAATCCCAGGAGTTGGCCAGCCCGCCATAAATCTCGCTTCCGGGGTAGACAAAACCACGGCGCTTGGCCAAACTAACGATTTTTTCCATATCAACCGTCATTGGAATTTTCCGCCGGAGGCGGATCCGCCTTTGGCGGAGGTGCTTGAAGTTGGGGTTTAAAATTTGGAATTTCCTATCTGGAATTTATTTACAATTGCACATTATGCTTTAGGTCTGCAACCGTCGGGTCGTCGGGGAGTTCGCTCGAGATTTCCTTGGCGGAACCCGTGAGTTTTAGATTGGTGAAATTGTCGTTTGCCACGATGCGCGTTCCACCCATAAAAGTAATCATGCTGCCTGCTTCGTTTATGGCCGGAACGTTCTCCACCTGGAATATTGCCTCAACCGGCCCGCCGAGCACGCCCTTCGTGGCGGGCAAATTCGCGATCTCCCACGACACCTCCCCGCTCGTCGGGTCGTACTTCGGCGAGGTGCCAATCGTACTCTTCACTTTACCGGTGAACTTCGTGTTGCCTTGGAGGAAGGCGGAGACCCGAACGCCGGAAATATCCGTCGAATAGTTCGCGATAATCCAGTGAATCGTGTATTGAGTCGGTTGATTCACTACGGGCGGATACGGACCGACATTTAGGATGCCGGAGGCGGCGTCGCGGAAATAGCCCCTACTTTTTATCGTAACCGCGCCGGCGACCTTCGTTTCAAGACTAGATACCGAAATGGTCTTGACTGCCCCGGTCGCTTCGGGCACCGTCGGCGACTCTATCTGCGCGCGGACTTTCAAAACATAGTTTTTGTCGCTCAAACGCCGGATCGGGAAGACGGCCCTCGTATCAACCGAAACCTTAACGGAGCCGCTCCCGCCCGGCGGCAAACTTGCGAGCGCGGGCGTGTTCGCCGTATTCCAAAAAAAAGTGTTGGTTATCGAATTGAACGCGCCGTCGCTTTTCGCCTTCGCGAAATCGAACATTTCTCCCGAAAAAGCCGCGGAAATCGTGAGATTGTCGAGGGTTGTGGCGGAATTATTCCGGTAGGTGATGACATAATCCAGCGAACCATCCGCCCGGGCCACGTAGTCGCGGGTGCGGTTAACTTCGATTGCCACCGATACCGGCGCCGTGGAGATGGCCAGATTAACCTCTTGGGTATTTAAGACATACTGCTGACCGCCAAAATCGGCCGTGAGCGTGCCAAGGAAACGAAAGGCGGACTCTTCGGGGCCGATGACGCTCCCCATGATCGTGAAACTGCCGCGACCGCCCCGAGGCAGAGATCCGAGCGTCCATGAGCTATTGGATTTTGAGGGCGCGATTGAACTCTTCTGAAACTGAAAAATGGGCGGATATTCTATCTTTAGGTTCGTCTTGTCGAACGCATATTCCGAATTGTTTTCATAAGTGACTTCTATTTCCAGACCACTGCCGCTGAATACTTTCTGCGGCACCTTGAAAGCAAGGTTCACGGCCGGCTGTCCGATGGAAATGTCGAGCCCCGCCCGGGTTTCGATCTGCGCCCGGCCGTTCGAGGCCGAGGCGTAAGTGAGTTTCGCCTCGATGCGCTTCACCGATTGCGGGTCAGCCACCGCCACGAGATCAACGGTCTGCTTGTTCAAACTGCCGGGACCGAGATCACCCACGGGAATCTCCAGAATGCGGAGATCTTGCGATTTACCAAGAAAAGATATTCCCGGCGGCAGAGCAAAAGCCAGCCGACCGTTTGAAACCGGCCTTTCCGAGCCATTGGTGAATCCGACTTCGAGCTTGAAGGGCTGTCCCACGAGCACCGGCGGGACGGGCGAAAATTCGAGCGTAATATCCGCGACCGGACGCGACCAAAAAAAATATCCGGCGGCGAGAGCCGCACCGAGAACCACAACGCCGAGCGCGACGAGAAACGCTTTCATTTCCGGGAAATCTGATTATCTGGTTTTTTGTTTACTATCACTCTCGTAAGATATATATTACCTCATCTGGCCGTAATTTTGAAGCGCAGGCGGCGCAGAAAAACTCCTGCGTCTCGGTGGCAAAAGCCTCGGCCAAACCGGCGCGACAACCGGCGCAATGCCCTCTCTCCGGATCCCAACCAAGATGAGCAAGCACTCCCCGCCAGCGAATTCCGTCTTTCGCCACCGACGCCCAAAGTTCCGGGTCGGCTTCAAACTCCGGCAGTAGCCGTTCGAGAAAATTGAGGTCGGCGGGCGCAATCTCGAGAGAGCGCTTTTTAACGGCATCCACCGCCTGAAGACCGTGCTTCTCGATGAGGCGCACCGCCACGACATTGCCCGGCTGAAGGTGGCCGGCCAGTTTCGAAGTTATCTTTCGCACGCTCCGCAAACGGGCGGCCACCTTGCCGAAGCGGCGCGTGAAGAGCACGACGGCTCCGTCGGCCTCCCGCCGCGGATCGATTCGGAGAACGATTGCTTCGCTTACGTATTCTTGCATTTGCTACTTCGTTTTGAAATCGTAGACGCCTTTCCAGTTCGCCGGAGGGTCGGTCAGGAAATATTTCGCCCTCTCAACGAGAACGCGCGTTGGACCGTCATCGCCGCGCGCAAGAATCATGCGTCCGATTGTGAGACACTCGGCCCAGCGCCCGGCATAATACTCGATCCGCAACCGATCAAAATCGGCCGCGATCTCCCGTACCGCCGCTTGGCGCGAGCGCTCGACCACCTCGAAGATAGTGACCGGCAGATTTTTCCCCTTCACGCGCGCGCGATCGATCTCGCGGACGACGATATTGTTCGCCCGGAGGAATTCTTCCGGCAGTTTCGCGACCGTGAACTCGCTCGTCACGATATGTACGCCGTAGGTCTTTGTCTGCCCCTCGAGCCGCGAAGCAAGATTCACCGTATCGCCCATAACTGTGTAATCCAGCCGCTGGTCGGAGCCCATGTTGCCGGCAACGACCGACCCGGAACTCAAACCGATACCGATGTCGATCGCAAGGCCGCCCGAAGCCGCGTTCTCGGCATTAAATTTCGCGAGCGCGTCGATCATGTCTAAGGCGGCAAGAACGGCATCCGTGGCGTGGCCGGGGTTTTTGAGCGGCGCGCCCCAAAAAGCCATGAGGGCGTCGCCGATATACTTGTCGACCACGCCCCGCCGGTCGAGGGTGATATTCGTCATGACGGTAAAATATCGATTCAGAAAATGGGTAAGCTCTGTCGGCGTAAGCCGCTCGGAGAGCGTGGTGAAGTCGCGAACGTCGGAAAAAAATACCGTGGCCTCCGCTTCCTCGCCACCCAAACGAACCTTGGTCGCATCGCGCAAAATTTCGTTCATCACGTCGCGGGAAACGTATTTCGAGAAAACGTGGCGCAACTCGCGCTTCTCGCGTTCGGTGACAAAATGCCGAAGCGCGAGAGCGACGGCGGCGCCAAACGTCCAGGCAAAGTTCACATGGAGGATGTTGCCCACAAGTCCGTTCTCGAAAAGCAAAACGGCCGCCGGCAGGTGAACAATGCCGGAGGCGGAGGCGAACGCGAGGCCGAGCCGACTTCCCGGCACGAAGCTCACGAGCGCGAAGGCAAGAAGCGCCGCGGCAAACACCCAAAACGCGATCACGCCCCGAGGCAGGGCGTCAAGCCGCCAATTTTGAAGGAGCATGGCGGCCGCTTGGGCCTGAATCTCCACGCCGCTCATCGGCAGGCCCTGCGAGAACGGCGTGAGTTGCTCATCGTGAAGGTCCGCGATAGTTACGCCCACGAAAACCCGCTTCCCCCGAAGCGAGGCGGCGAGAGCATCGTCATTCATCACGTCCGCGAAAGAAACCCGCGGAATCGTCCCGGGCGGACCGGTAAAAACGATACGACGGATGGGTTCTTGGGGAGCGACGCCGGCAACAAGAGCCGCGAAGGCGGGCGTGATGGTTTCGGTTTCTCCTCGAACGAGAAGCGGCATCCGGCGCACCACGCCGTCACGGTCGGTGATAAGGTTCACGAAGCCCGCCTGGACGCGCTCGCCGCCCCGGAAGGCCTCGATCGGCGCTGTTACCTGCGGCGCCTGGGGCGGGCCACCACTCCACGGCAGGACAAGCGGCGTTGCCTCAAGCGGCAAGACAACGGGAAACAACGCCCCCCGGAGCGCTTGGGCAAGCGCCGCATCGTCTGTCGCGCCCAAACGGGATACCTCGGGAAAATTCACGTCGAGCCCGAGGGCGGCCGGGGGATACTTCCCGAGGCGGGCGATGAGCCGGGCATAAACGGCCCGCGGCCACGGCCACTGGCCGAAAATTTTCAAGCTTTTCTCGTCAATCGCAACGACAACGACATCCGAACGAACCGGACGCTCCGAAAAAAGCAGGTCTTGGAAAAAGTTTTCCGGGTCCCGGAAAAGACCGAACCAAAAAATCGCCGCGGCGAAAACGGCCACCAGACATCCAACGGCGCACAAACGAGCGAACTTCATCCCGTTAAAAATCGCAAACGTGCCTTTATTGATTTTCTGCAATTACCGCTCCGCCCGACCCGCGCCATAAGATACATGCGGGACTCATCCCTCTGCGGGAATTATTTCCACCCTGGCCTTCACCGTGAAAATTGACGTTTTGCCGAGAAACTCCGCGCCCGTCGAGGGATCTTTCCATACGGCGACGATCGCTCCGGACCCCTCGCCGAATTCTGAAACCGACGGATCAAGCAACGGCAGGAAAACTCCCGGCGCGCTAAAGGAACCAATCGGACCCAACACGCGCCAGGCGGCGTCTTTCGTCGCTTCGCGCGTCGTGCCATCGGAAAACTTCACGACCGCCGAGAAAAGAACCTTCTCACCTTCGACAAGATTCAAAAGCGGCGACGCCGGCGCTACCAGAAGCGCCGTAGCCCGCACTCCAATGTTACCGCCGCCAACTGGCGGAGTCGTCGTACTGCCGAACGTTCCATCCCGTGGCGGATTATTCGCGCTCGTCGCCCCGGACGCATCCCCCGTCGAATCTTTCGGGGAACCGTCCACGCCGGGACCATCATCGGTCGGAATGCCGAAACTCTCAAGAAGTCGTTTGGTACGCTCGCGAGGCGCAAGGTCTTCAAGGCCGGAAAGCGCGTTGTCCTGGTCGGCATCGGCCGATTCGTTTTCATTCACCCAATCGGCGTTCGCGGTGTCCGTTGAAACGTCCTGTATATTCGCCTGCCAGTCGCCTTTGACGGCGGAGGCGGCATCACTGTCGGTCACGACCACGAACTTATCTTCGCCAAGCGACTTCGTCTCATCACGAAGCGGCTGGCCGGTCTTGGGATCGATTGGGGTGATGTCTACGGTATGCTCGGAGCCGATGAACGTTGACCGGCGCGTGTCGTTCGCGGCGCCGAAGGCCGAACCGCGCACCGTGGCCACGGCCCGCGAGGTCTCCACTTCCCAGACGGAATCCGGCGTTGCGAGCCGAATGATCTTCGACCACACGCGCCCGACGGTCAGGGCGATGCGAACGACAAGTTTGCCGTTTTTTGCGTCATAAACACTTTCGCGAAGAGCAACGCGCGTTCCCCCATCGAGACGGGCCACCGAACCGTCGGCGAAAAACACCGAGGCCTTCCCCAGGGCATCGGTTTCAATGATTGCGGGGACGGTGATCGTATCGCCGGTCGCGAGTTCCCGGACGCGACCGCCGTTCTCGATAAGATAGGCGTGGGCGGATGATATTAAAACTTTCGCCGTAGCCGCGTTCGCTTTGCCTGGACCTACAGAACGAAAAGCGACCACAGTCGCGAGACCCAAGGCGACGATAACGCCCGCTCCGATAAAGATTTGTTTTTTGGACATTATGGTCATTGGGTAATCATAACGCCAGGCCTTCCGGGACGCAAAAACCGCTCCATATTCCTATATTCCGACAAAGTTAGTTTTGGTGCTGTAATTATACACTTTGCGCGAACCTATTTCTCCGCCGAAGGCGGATCCGCCTTCGGCGGAAAAGAAAGTTCGCGCAAAGTGTAGAATTAGAGTACACATGAAACTCAGATGCCCCATTGTGGGGCGTTTTGAGTTTCATGTGTGCGCGGGAGAGGACTCGAACCTCCAAGCCCTTGCGGGCGCTACCACCTCAAGGTAGTGCGGTTGCCAGTTTCGCCACCCGCGCATTAATATATGACGAGTTGCCCTGAGCGAAGTCGAATGGGCCACCCGCGCATTGCGATTCAACAACGCCAGTATACTATAAACCGCCGTCTTGTAAACATTCGGGTATTTCGTCATAATCACAGGAAGAAGGAGGGCACGAATATGCCCATGCCGAAAATCTAAAACGGCCGCCCCACCTCGGGACGGCCGCCGCACTTTTTGCATCAGAAATTTCCTAACAGAAACCAAAAACCCGCCGCTCGGCGAGATTTTTGGCTCTATGAGATACTATCCCTATTCCTCGGATTCAACGTGTTTGGCCATTTCGTCACTATATTCTCTATTCTTCTCATCTAAGTCGGATTTCATTTTGAACAAAGTCATATCGCCTATCCCAGACCCAGAATCCCTACCTCCGGTTAGCTTATTGCGAAGATCTTCCCTTTCGGTTTGTATGCTATTAAACTCAAACAATTGCGCACGCACCTGTTCTAGCTCAGCTAATAGCGATTTTTCCTTACTGAGCAAATTTTCCTTTCTTTCCCAATCGGGACTCCCTAATTCTTCAAGCTTCTTCCATAGGGGCTCGGCGACATTTGCCTCCATTTCCTTGGTGGCACGAGAATGAATCTCATCCTTATCAGCTGCACTATATGAGTCCGACGTTACGCCTTCCTCCCGGCCAGGGAATTTATTAAAGCTTTCTTTCATATCTATGATTCTACCCCCCCCCCTCGCAAGC